>Ga0315270_10002239_pt1 | contig 10235 bp, 8 predicted proteins | sample C1_bottom_MG_FD_204932 | JGI IMG/M metagenome (GOLD analysis project Ga0315270, IMG submission 204932) | Sediment microbial communities from Yellowstone Lake, YNP, Wyoming, USA - C1_bottom | ecosystem: Environmental > Aquatic > Freshwater > Lake > Sediment | place: USA: Wyoming | collected... | reverse complement strand
ATTTATAATAGGGGCGAGCTAGACGAAAAGAGCACATGTTCCATTTTGGAACATATGGCCGAACGTGGTCAGCACTATAGAGCCACGCAGTACAACCTGGATGCCATTATATCGGTTGGCTATCGTGTCAACTGAGCACGTGCTACGCAGTTCAGAATCTGGGCAACGCGCATTCTCAAACAGCATCTGGTGGAGGGTATACCCTCAATCAACAGCGACAGCAGGAACGCGGCACTGAAATTGAGCAAGCCATCAGCCTGCTATCCCGCACCCTGGCCAACCAGCAACTGGTAACACCAGGGGGTAGCGCCGTATTACACGTGATTAGCGACTACGCCCGAAGCTGGAGCCTGCTGCAAGCATACGATGAACAAAGCCTAAGGTCGAACAATACTCGCCAGCGATTTGTTTGGCCAAGTGCGTGGCGATGGACTAGCATCCGCCATCGCTACCATCGAGCAGGGCTTTGGCGACGAGCTGTTTTACCCCAACGTCGCAAGTCGCGCCGAGCACTTGCTCTATTTTGTGATCAAGAAACATCCGTTGGCCGACGGCAACAACCGCACGGGCTCGTTTCTATTCCTGTAGTATCTGCAACGTAACCAACACCGTTTGGCCAAGCCGGTAGAGCAGGTGATTAACAACAACACCCTGGTTGCACTAGCCCTGCTGGTTGCGGAAAGCTTACCTGCCTAAAAAGAACTCATGATTCGCCTAATCGAACATTTTATGTTGCTCAAATCATAGAGATAGGCATGCTACAACATAACCCCGGGGGCCTATACGACGAAGGCCGATTTGTAAGTGTCCACTGCTCACAATTGCCCTGCGCGCTAGCGTGGAAAGACTCTTGAACATAGGCAAATTGAACAAATGACAAAACCTTATACCATCAAGTTGTATATGCCGGACGGCGATCCAGGCACGTTCAAGATTATCGACAAGATGAATTGGACGGGCATTGGCTTGGAAGTCGCCCGTGACAATTGGCCAAAACACAGTGGCCGCGATGAATTTCAGCGGGCGGGCGTGTATATTTTGATTGGCTATCAAGAAGGCGACGACTTGCCCACCGTATATATCGGGCAGGGTGATGGTGTTAAATATCGCATTGATGCGCATAGGAAGAACAAAGATTTTTGGGACCGCGCGTTGGTCTTTGTCTCCCGCAATAACGGCTTAAATCGAGCGCACATAACGTGGCTGGAATGGGCCCTTATCGATCGTGCAAGAAAAATGGCTAGGTGCAAGCTGGACAACTCAGCAAATCCCAGCGAGCCTGGTTTAACGGAATCAGATCACGCGGACATAGTAGAATTTTTCCACGAAATTTTGAGCATCTTACCGCTGGTTGAAATGCGTGTGTTCGAGGCGACCAAAAAGATTTCACCGGCTCAGGAGGGTGTTGGCGTTCCGAGTCCGAAGCACACAAAAGATACGATCATTGTCCCTGCGCAAGAGGATGGATTCAAAGAAGTATTTCTCGGTGAAAATTGTTGGTATGCCATACGCATTAGTGGTGGAAAGCTGCATGAAATAAAATACGTCGCTGCATATAGAACCGCGCCCGTATCGGCGGTGACGCATTTCGCCGAAGTGGAGTCCATTGAGCTATATGGCGACGGAGGAAAGTATCGTTTGAATTTCAAGGCCCCCGCCGAAAAGATCGGCCCCATTGTTTTTGGTGACGCGAAGGCGGGTTCCATGCAAAGTCCACGTTACACAACCTTTGAAAAGCTAATGAGCGCAAAAAACCTGGACCAGCTTTTCTAGGCGGCGAGGATCGCGTTAGCCCGCGGATGCAACCCAGCAATGAATTCGACTAAGGAAAATCAGCAACTAACCCAACTCCCGCGACTGGCTGCTGCCTATGCTAATGAATGGCCAAGTCACGGTGGTATGAAGGATGTATCTATGACCGATGAACCCGTTTCCCTCACGCCCACCCCGGCTGGTTACCACGAATGGCTGCTCGATCTGAAATCCCGCATCCATACGGCCCAACAGCGTGCTGCGCTGGCGGTCAACCGGGAGTTGGTTTTGCTCTACTGGCAGATCGGGCGCGACATTCTGGCGCGGCAGGCAAGCCAAGGCTGGGGCACCAAGGTCATCGAGCGGCTGGCGCACGATCTACGCACGGCTTTCCCCGAGATGAAGGGGTTTTCGCGCGCGAATTTGATGTACATGCGCGCCTTTGCCGATGCTTGGCCAGATGCGGCAATTGTCCAACAAGCTGTTGGACAATTGCCTTGGGGCCAAAACCTGGTGCTGTTGACCAAGCTGAAAGAACCAGATCTGCGGCTAGCCTACGCCCAACGTGCCATTGCACATGGCTGGTCACGCACCATGCTGGAAATTCATATCGAAACCCGCTTGATTGAGCGCGAAGGTATGGCAGTAACCAATTTTGCAGAGCGTTTGCCGGCGCCCGGAACTGACCTGGCCCGACAATCCCTTAAAGACCCCTACCTGTTCGATTTTCTGGGCATAGGCAAGGAAGCGGGTGAGCGGGAAATTGAAGCGGCACTGGTTCAACACATCACCCAGTTTTTGCTGGAATTGGGTGCCGGCTTTGCCTTCGTCGGACGTCAAGTGCATCTGGAGGTCGGCGGCGACGATTTTTTCATTGATCTGCTGTTTTATCACCTCAAGTTGCGCTGCTATGTGGTGATAGAGCTCAAGGCCGACAAATTCAAACCCGAACACCTCGGACAACTGAGCTTTTACCTCACCGCCGTCGACATGCAGGTCAAGGCAGAGCAGGACAATCCCACGATTGGCCTCCTGTTGTGCAAAAGCAAAAACAAGGTGGTGGCCGAATACGCGCTGCGCGATAAAATCCAACCCATCGGCGTAGCGGAATATCAACTCATAGGATCCCTGCCCGCAGAGCTACAAACCAGCTTGCCCAGCATTGAGCAGATTGAAAATGAATTGAAGGGTTTCGCGAAGGAGCACGGAGAAACATGAGCGGGCCACTCAAATATCAACCACCCTACACCGTTTCTACAACGGTGCTAAATCTGGCCGCCGAGACCAGCGAATCCATCGGGCGTTTTAGTGTGCTGGCCGAGCAGATTCTAACACCGCGCCTGCGCCGGGAAAATCGCATCCGCACCATCCAGGCTTCGTTGGCCATTGAGAACAACACGCTTACCCTCGAACAGGTTACCGCCGTTATCGATGGTAAGCGGGTGCTGGGGCACCCCCGCGAGATTCAGGAAGTGCGCAATGCCTTTGCCGCTTACGAGGCAATGGACGGTTGGGTGGTTACGTCGCAAACAGATTTGTTGGCCGCCCATGGTTTATTGGTCGCTGGTCTAGTGGATGAGCCTGGCGTTTTCCGCCGACGGGGTGTCGGCATATTCCGGGGGCAGCAACTGGTGCATATGGCGCCACCTGCCGATCGGGTTCCGCATTTAGTGACCGATTTACTTGCTTGGCTAGCGGGCACAGAAGAGCACCCGTTGGTGGCCAGTTCCGTTTTCCACTACGAACTGGAGTTCATTCATCCCTTTGCAGACGGTAACGGTCGAATGGGGCGTTTGTGGCAAACCTTGATTTTGCGTAACTGGAAACCACTTCTGGCTTACCTGCCGGTGGAGACGGTTATCCGTGAGCGGCAGGAGGCGTATTACCGCGTGCTGGCGGAGGCTGATCAACGCGCGGATGCCACGCCCTTTGTCGAGTTCATGCTACAGGCTCTATGCGACGCAATCCGCGAAGCGGTGGCGACCGACCAAGTGAACGACCAAGTAACCGATCAAGTAGCACGCCTCATGGCGGCGATCGGCGTCGACGAACTTTCAAGCAGCGATTTGCTTATGGCCTTGGCCTTGTCACACCAACCGACTTTCCGAAAGAATTACCTCAGCCCGGGCCTGGACGGCGGGTGGATTGAGCGTACACAACCGGATTCCCCGCGCAGTCCAACTCAGCGCTACCGCCTGACAGATAAAGGCCGGAGGTGGTTGCAGCGCATGCGGTGACTACCTTTTTTCTCTGCCGTCTTACATATACCGAAATCAATATATAAATATCGCCATATATTATTGGATCACATAACCAATCCCCATTAACCTCCCAATCGTGTCATCTATTTGGTTGGAGCGGTTGGGTCGTGGATATTGAATTGTCGTCTGCCGGATTCGGCGTTGGGGTGTTGGTGGGTGCGACCGGCGTTGGCGGTGGCTCGTTGATGACGCCCTTGCTGATTGGCCTGTTTGGCATCCCCCCTTTGGTTGCCGTGGGTACCGACGTCGTTTGCGCCGCGACGATTAAGCTGTTCGGCGTTTTCATTCATGGCAGGTTTGGCACCGTGCATTGGCGCACGGTGTGGTGGTTGGCGTTGGGCAGCTTGCCGGCCGCGCTGCTCAGTTTGCTATTGATCTCTGCGATGGGTCCGCAAACGGCCGTGCGTTGGTTAGCACCGATTTTGGGCGTGGTGCTGATTGCTACCGCCCTGTCGATGTTGATTATCGTGAAGCGCCCCGCTCAGGCAGCCACTGACCCGCTCGCTCTACACCCGCAGGGCAAAACGGCTGAAACGATTCCCCGTCTTCTCATTGTCACCTTGGGTGCCGTGATCGGCACGCTGGTTACCTGGACATCCGTAGGCGCAGGCGCGCTCGGTGCCGCATTTTTGCGCTGGATGATTCCCTCGCTTTCCGCTGCGCGATTGGTGGGCACCGACCTGGGTCACGCGCTAATGCTTTCGATTGTGGTGGGCGCGGGCCACTGGGAATTGGGTAATGTCGACTACGCGTTATGGTGGAATCTTACGCAAGGGGCCTTGCCGGGCGTAACGCTGGGCAGTCTGCTGGCGTTGAAACTGCCGGACCTTATGGTGCGGCGCGTATTGGCCGCCGCAATCGGTGTGGTGGGTATTAAATGGTTGATAGGGACATGAACGGAACAGTGCCAGGGAGTGATTTTGCATGAGTGACTTAGCTGATCTTGTCGATCCAGGCGAATTAATTCGCCTGGATGTGGCGATAGAGCAGTACCAATCCGGCGCGATGGATGCCGAGCGGTTTACTGCGGTGCGTTTGCAGCACGGTATTTACGGGCAGCGCCAAGATGGCGTGTACATGGTGCGCGTTAAAGTGCCAGGCGGGCTGCTCAATCGCGAACGCATTCTTGCGCTGGCCGACGGTGTTGAGCGCTATTCGGGCATCGAGTTTGCCAGCATAACTACGCGCCAAGATGTGCAATTGCATTTTGTACCGATAGACCAAGTTATGCCGTTGCTGAACCGTTTGGCGGAGGTTGGCTTGACGACGCGGGAAGCGTGCGGCAACACCGTGCGCAATATCACCGGCTGCGCCCTAGCCGGCGTGTGCCCGCGTGAGCATACCGATATTCGGCCGGTGGTCGATGCGGCGGTGAATCGGTTTTTACGCAACCCGTTGACCCAACACTTACCGCGCAAAATGAAATTCAGCGTGTCGGGCTGCGAAGCCGATTGCGCGCAAGGCATGTTGCACGACATGGCGGTGGTGGCGATTGAGCGCGAGGGTAAAAAAGGCTTCAAATTAATGGCGGGTGGCGGCCTGGGGCACAAGCCGCGGCAGGCGATTACTGTGGCTGAATTTCTTAACGAAGGCCAATTGATGCCGGCGATGGAGGCCGTGGTGCGTTTGCATCACAGGTATTCCGATCGCACCAAGCGCGCCAAGTCACGAATAAAGTTTCTGGTCGAGCGGTTTGGAGCCGAAGGCTTCATTGAAAAGTTTCGTGAGGAGTTCGCGGTCACGCGTGCCGCCGTGAATGACATTCCAGCCGAACCGTTGCAGTGGCGTAAACCCACCGACGTACCCGCACCCGGTTCAGGTGCGCCACGAACCGTGCTTGCGCAGCGGCAGTTACACAAATTCCTAGTGCCATTGAGTTTGCCTTTGGGCGATGTCACGCCGCGTGAACTACGTGCCATCGCCGGCGTGATGGGGGAGTATGGGTTAGACGATATTCGCGCCACGCAGGACCAAAATCTCTTATTGGCCGACGTGGCAGCGCATCAACTGGGCGAGATTCGCCAGGCATTGAAGAGCCGTGGCCTGGCCGAACCCAAAGTTGGCGACAACGTAGTTGCCTGCCCCGGCACTTGGACCTGCAAACTGGGCATTACCGGCTCGCGCGATATGGCCCAGCGCGTGTCTGGCATGGACTTGGATTTGAAAGTACGGGTGAGCGGTTGCCATAACGGCTGCGCTCAACCTTACGTGGGTGACATCGGCTTGCACGGTGAAGGTAAGCGCCTGCACGGCAAGTTGATTCCGCATTATCAGCTCCACTTTGGCGGCAACGGCATGACCGGCGGCCAATTTGCAGTCAAAGGCCCAGAAGTGCCGGTAGCGCGGGTTCAGTCGGCACTGGCCGTTGTACGTCGTGCCTACGACGCCGAGGCCCTAGCGGGCGAAGACTTCGGCACCTGGGCTCGCCGCCAAGGTGCTGAATATTTCAAGGCATTGCTCGCCGGCCTGTGTGCCGTGAGCGAAAGTGACTTGGCCGCCGTGTTGCGTGACTGCGCCGATGAAAAGGAATTCCGCGTGCTGCAATTGGGCGGGGGCGAATGTGCCGGAGTTGCCCAAGAAAGTGTCGCGGCGGCGTTCGCCGAAGCCATTTACGAGCGGCGGTACCGCGACACATTTTTCCGCCAACGCATGTACGAAGAATCAGCAGAATGCGCCGCGAACGCGTTACAGCGAAGTGCTTTTGGGCTGGCTCTGGTCTTCAAGCCCAAGGTGGCGGACAACTGGGAGGCAATTTATTCCGTGCTCGATGATCGTGCCAACGGCCAATTGAGCTTAGCTGACACGCTGCGTGATTTGCAGGCCGAAATTCATGTCGCCTTGTCGCCCACCGATACTCCCGCGTTTGAGCGCTGGTGCAAACAACACGACGACTGGATTTCCCAGGCCGAGATCGTCGCCGCACGCAGCGGCAAATTGGGCCAGTTGGATCGGACGGCACGTCAAAACGTCTTGGCTGTAGCTTAGGTTTATCTTTAGGAAGGATTGGCAGGCATGAAAGAAAAGATCTTAGTCGACGACGTTGTTAGCACTTTGAAGGATATCGCCCGGGAGTTCTCGCCGGTTTGTTTCGCCAATAGTCTCGGCGCTGAGGACATGGTTCTGTTCGACCTAATTGCCAAGCATGCGCCCAGCATTGAGGTGTTTTGCCTAGACACCGGTCGGTTGCCGGCTGAGACGTATGACTTGTTGCAGCGAGTGAAAACGCGCTATGAACTGCCAATAAAAGTGTATTTGCCAGATGCCCAGCGGTTGGAAGCGTATGTAAACAAGAACGGCCCTAACGCGTTTTATGAAACTGTGGAATTGAGAAAAGCGTGCTGCGAAGTCAGAAAAATTGAACCACTGAAGCGGGCGTTGGCAGGGAAACGTGCCTGGATCTGCGGTCTGAGGCGCGATCAAGCGGTGACGCGCCGAGCGTTGCCATTGCGGGAGTGGGATGCCTCAAATGGGATGGAAAAGTTCAGTCCGCTGGCCGAATGGGCTATCGAAGATGTTTGGTTTTATATTCATACGCATAACGTACCGTACAATACTCTGCACGATAAGGGTTACCCAAGCATAGGCTGTGAACCGTGCACGCGTGCCATTTCGCCAGGCGAAGATCTGCGAGCGGGACGTTGGTGGTGGGAGAAGCCGGAATCGAAGGAATGCGGGTTGCACAGCAGTAAAGTTGTGCCGGTTGTTACAGAGCGCCGGGTGCCGGCAGCAACTCCGTTCTAAAAAAGGCGGTTCAAGCGCAGATTGCGCCGAGAGGCACAGGGGAAAGCCCTTGTGCCTCTCGGCGCGTTCTACAGCCGTGAAGTCTAATTACTTCTGTGCAGTCGCCAATTTGCCGTTCTTGTCATCCTGACCGAACGCACGCAACAGGATTTGTGTTGCATAGCCAATGGGATCCCACCGCAGTAGAGCCGTCAACACTAAGAATGCCGACAAGGAAGGCAGAAGGCTTGGATTAAGCGCAGGTGCAACATCCATTAGCGCGCCTAGAATTAGCCCGGAAGCCACAACCAAACGAAGAGTCATGTCAACTTTAGATACATTAGGCGTCATTTTAAATAATTTCATAATCTTTAATCCTGATAGAAAAATTTCGTACATTTCTGGCGGCTTATCGTCAATTCAGGATCAATCCCTGTGAGAGCTTGCTCATTTTTTATGACTATTCCGCCAGTCTTCTCGCGTTTCCCTTCGCCCTTGCCCGTTTCGGCTCGAAGCCGAGGGGCCTGAAAAATCTTCTTCCCTAGTGTTCGCTGCTCCGAGTCTTGTTGACTCTCCCGCACTGGCTTCACTTTTGCCCGCTGGACATATTATGTCAGGCACTTTACGGGCTAGGACATATTATGTCAAGACATAATATGTCCGGACGCCGTTGAGCCTGCCTGTTTCCCGGGCGGGAAAGGCTGGCTGGCGTCAAACGGGGCGGGAATCTAAAGGAATTTCGTAAGTCCCGCGGCATTCGCGTACGATGCGTCGATTGTCGATCTTCATTGAGGCCACGAAATGCAAAACACGCAAGGCCACGAGCAGCCCAGGGCGTTGCTGGTGTCGATTCGAACACCGAAAATAACGGATGCCGAGGCCGAGGAATCGCTGGCCGAGCTAAAGCGCCTGGTCACCACGTTGGGTTACCAGGTTATTGGAACGCAGTCACAGCGGCAGCCGTCCACGGCGGGTCTCACGGTGGTGGGTGCCGGCAAGTTGCGAGAGCTGGCGCGCTTTACGGGCGGCAAAGGCGTTGTTGAACGTGGCGGGAAACACGCTGACGCTGACGATGAATCAGTCGCCATTCCCTACATGGCCGGTGTTCTCGATGAGTTAGCTACCGTGGTGGTGTTTGATTGCGACCTCACGCCCTCGCAAATGCGTAACGTCGAAAATGCGCTGGGCGTCGAAGTGCTAGACCGCACCGGCGTGATTATTGAAATTTTCAGCCGACACGCTAAAACGCGGGCGGCACGCCTACAAGTTGAAATTGCGCGCCTGAATTATTTGTCACCACGCGTTCGCGAATTGGGTGGCGGCAAGGAGCGTCAATCGGGACGTGGTGCGGGCGAAACAGCGCTAGAACTCGACCGGCGCAAAGTGCGCGACCGTTTGGCCGAGCTCAAGCGCGAATTGGAAAACGTGCAGCAGGAGGACGGCAATCGCCGCGCGCAACGCGCCGAGCAAATGTGCGTCGCGTTGGTGGGTTATACCAACGCCGGGAAGTCTTCGGCGATGCGCGCGCTCACCGGCAGCGAAGTTTTGGTTGAAGACAAATTATTTGCCACGCTCGACACCACTGTGCGGGCGATGCAACCGGAAACGCAGCCCCGTGTATTGATTTCCGATACGGTCGGATTTATTAAAAAACTGCCCCATGATCTGGTCGCGTCGTTCCGCTCCACGCTCGAGGAAGCACGCAACGCATCGCTGCTACTCTATGTGGTAGACGCATCCGATGCCACATTTCGTGCGCAGCTTGAAGTTGTGAATGAAGTCTTGCGGGAAGTCGGCGTGGAAGGCACGCCACAACTTCTGTTGTTGAATAAAGCCGACCGCCTAAACGAAGAACAGAAACACGCGTTGCTGCAAGAATTTCCCGGCGCCGTTCTCATGTCGACGCGCCAGCCCAGCGACATTCAATCCCTACGCGAACGGATTATGCAGTTTGCGGAAGGTAGCATGGTTGAGGAGGAAATTTTCGTACCCTACACCGCGAACGGCATCGTGGGCGAAATTCGCTCCAAGATGCGCATCGTGAGCGAGAGTTATGACGGCGATGGCGTGCGACTGCGGGTGAAGGCTAAGGTGGCAGATCTTGAGCGGTTGAGGAAATTGTTGGGGGTGGGGTAGGCCACTCTTGGCCTACCCCATATTAACTTCCTGCACCCTCATCCACCAACTCAATCCAATGCCTCACTGGAATATCGGCCCCGCCGCCAATATGGAGTTGGCAGCCAACATTAGCGGTCGCAATGACCTGCGGACGATCACTTTGCAGCGCCGCCACTTTGTTGTTCAACAGCCGCTGGGATAGCTCTTTTTGCAACAGTGAGTAGGTGCCGGCGGAGCCGCAGCAGAGGTGGCTGTCGGGTACGTTGGTGAGCGTGTAGCCGAGTTTGGTCAGGATGGTTTCCACCGATCCGGCCAAGCGCTGGCCATGTTGCAGAGTGCATGGGGAGTGGAAGGCTACGCGCTTTTCCGAGGTGCAGCGAAACG
>Ga0315270_10002238_pt1 | contig 10237 bp, 7 predicted proteins | sample C1_bottom_MG_FD_204932 | JGI IMG/M metagenome (GOLD analysis project Ga0315270, IMG submission 204932) | Sediment microbial communities from Yellowstone Lake, YNP, Wyoming, USA - C1_bottom | ecosystem: Environmental > Aquatic > Freshwater > Lake > Sediment | place: USA: Wyoming | collected... | reverse complement strand
GGCGGCGGCTGACCACGATGGGCACGAGCACTCCGACACCGACCTGTGTCAATGGGTCAAGCATCACACGGCCGGGTTCCTCGATATCGGTGCTCCTCTCTTTACGGCACAGGAACTCGTCGAGCTACTGGAACTTCCAGCGGACTCCGTTCTGCTGTCTTTCGAACTATCCACACCCGGTCCTTCTCGCGCTCCCCCCCGCTACTAGTCACGTCATTTCGGCTCACGCCATTCTGTCATGGTTGTCGTCGGACTCCTGCTAGAGAGGCGCGGTGCTTTTTCATCACGTGATGGTAGGGAATTTCATGCGTCCTATTATGTGGCGTCATTTCATTGTTTTTTTGCTGTATCTTTGTCTCTGTTTGACGGTTCTTCATCCGAATCATGTCATTGCAGGCGACCCCAATTTTATTGAGGGATTGGTTCAGAACCAGGATCTTCGTCGGGTTGGACAGGTGGTTGTCGAAGTGAAGAATCAAGAGGGGACGGTAGTGACGGCCGGGGTTTCGAACGATGCCGGCGAATTCAGAATTCCTCTCCCTCCCGTTGGAACCTATTCCGTCAGCGCCGTGCAGGATATCTTTCGAAGCGAATATATCGTGCTGAAGATCGGGAGCGAGGCGCCCGACCCTATCACCTTGACCCTGTCCAAGAGCAGGGTGATCGCGCTTGAAGTCCGGTCGCCATTGGCGCCGATTCAATACAAGGCGTCGAGCGAGATCTACTCAGTGAGTCGAAAGGATATCGAAGAATTGCCGCGCGGCAACAATGTCGAGTTACAGGACGTGCTTCTTACGGTCCCAAGCGCCGTCTATGGTTCGCTTAAACAGGTCCATCTGCGGCAGGATCATGCCAATCTCCAGTTGCGTATCGACGGTGTGCCGATTCCAGACACCGTGTCTTCCACCTTCTCCGATGTGATCTCACCGCGGGCATGGGAACGGGCGGATATTATTCTTGGCGGTATGGAAGCGCAGTATGGAAATAAGACAGCTGCGGTATTGGATATCACGACCAAGAGCGGAACCAAGCCAGGATTCGGGTCCGCCCAAATGTTCGGCGGGTCAAACCGGACGATCAATCCATCGCTCGAATACGGGGGCACGGTCGGCGAGAAGTTCCGGTTCTACGTGCTGAACAGCTATACGGCAACGAATCGCGGCATCGAGCCGCCGACGCTTGGCCATTCGATTTTTCATGGGCAAAGCGAGAGGAATCAGACGTTCATGCGGGGCGATTATCAGCTCGACAACTCGAACAGCTTCTCGTGGGTGTTTTTGAATTCTGTGGCGAAGTATCAGATTCCTACGTTGCCTGGTCTGACTCCAAATGCCACCATCACGGGGTTATTACCAGGAGGATTTTCTGCGGTACCGTCCGAGATGGTCGACGAGAACCAGAAGGAGAATAACCAATACGGGCATATGGTCTGGCGGCACGATGTAAACAGCAGTAATTTCTTCAGCCTTTCCGGATATTTCCGCCATACGCGAGCCACGTTTCGGACTGATCCATTGAATGTACTCGCCTACACGGCAGATCCGACTGAGCCATTTTTTGCCGGGAGCCAGGATCGGAGCGCCAATTCGAGTGGACTTCGATTCGATCACACCTATATTCCATCCAAGGATCATGTGGTCAAAGTCGGATTCCAGGTCGACCGGACGCAGACGGTGAACAAGACGAGACTATTCACGTTCGCGGATGACGGGGCAGGCAATCCGACTGGGAGCGTGCTGGCGCTGGATGCGGATAATCGGCTGATCGGCTACCGGCAGGAATTCTGGATTCAGGATCAGTGGAGCCCGAACGATCATTGGACGTTCAACCTCGGCGTGCGGGCAGATGCGGTGCAGTACCAGCGCCATGAGGGGCAGATCAGCCCGCGGGTCGGGATCACCTACAAGGCCGATCCGGCTAATGTCTTCCATGTTTACTACGGACGGCAGTTCACGCCGCCGAACCTTGAAGCCATTTCCTTTGCGAAGCTCAATACAGCGGGAACGAAGGCGGCGCCGGACGATACGACGAATAATACGGTTCGGGCCGAACGAGCACACTACTTCGAGGTCGGCAGCTATCACGCCCTCTCACGCTGGGCGACCGTACAGCTGACCGGTTACTATAAGCTTGCGCATTTTCTTTCCGACGCGGGCCAGTTCGGCACCACGCCACTCTTGAACTACTTTGCCTTCGAGCGGGGCTGGCAGCGAGGCATCGACAGCGCGTTGAAGCTACAATTGATGGAGAACCTGTCCGCTCGCGGTAATGTGGCCTGGGGGCAGTGTAAAGGCTACGGGCTCCAATCCGGACATGTTCTGTTGGGACAAAAGGAGATCAACGACATCAATTCTCAGGGTGGGGTGTTCTGTGATCACTCGCAAACGCTCACAAGTTCTGGAGTGGTGGCCTATCGTTTCTTGGAGCGGACGACACTCACGGGACAGGTGCTGTTTGCGTCGGGCTTGCGTACGGCAGAAGAGGGGGGCAAGACCAATTCCACCCATAGTCCCTCCTACACGATATACAATATGTCCCTGACGCATGTCATCCCGTTGCCGTGGGAGAATCAAAAGCTTCTCTTGGGCTTTGACGTGGTGAACTTACTGGATCAACAGTACTTCATCAATCGAGGCGAGGGGAGTATCGGCCTGGGTGTATCGCATGCGGGGATGCCACGGTCGTTCTTTTTCCGTGCCCAGTATTTCTTCTAGAGACTGCCAGGTTGAGGTCAAGGTCAAGGTTCAGGCAAGATGAGAATATGAGGGGAGGCGTTGTTGTGCAGAAAGTTTATGGGGTTGCTCAGGTGTGCATGTTCGTTGTGTGTCTCTGGCCAGCCATTGCGTATGCGGTGGCCGGTGATGAAGCCACGCATGAGGACGATCACGAAGAAGATGTGCTGGAGTTGCCCGAGGTCCATGTCCATGGCTTGCCGCTCAACAAGGATCAACAACGTGCACCGGTTCCCAAGGCCACACCCTGGCCGGCTATTCCGCCTGCCTTAGACGGCAAAGAACTCGACGATTGGATGAAAGCGCGCATGTTGGTTTCCAAAGACGCGACGGTGACGGTGGTCGTGTTGGAGCCGGCCAAGCATCGGGAGCTCACCATCGCCGGCATGGCTGCATTGAATCAATGGACCTTCGAGCCCCAGTTGAAAGGCGATGAACCGATCGAGGGGGAGCTGACTGTGCGCATCCACTTCAGGACGAAATGAGCGAGGAAGGCGGTCACTGGTCAATTGTATCCGAGATGGAGAGAAACGCCTATGTCGTTGGTCGGAAGACTGAATGTAAGACATGTGAAGAATAGTGTCCATCCATTGACCATCGACCTTTGACCATGAGCCAATCATGAGTTTGGATGAATCTCTCTTTCGCGTCATCAATGGGCTCGCTGGTCAGTTGGCCTGGTTAGACGAGCTGGCGCTCAGTCTCTCCAATTCAAGCTTGCTGTGGGTTCCTGGCATCTTGCTGACTGGCTTTTGGCTGTGGCTGTCGTGGCGGGAGGCGTTGTTGGCAGCCCCGGTGCTAGCAGCATCCATCGGCCTGTTGGATTTCGTCGGAGCGCGGATCAAAGATCTTGCAGCTCGGCCACGACCCTGCATGGTGCTTCCGGATATTCACCAGATCGAAGGCTGCGGCAAGACCTTCGGATTTCCGTCGAATCACGCGATTAATACCGCAACTGCGGCAGCCTTTCTCCACGTGCTCTATCCACGGTCAGGCTGGGTGAGTTGGCCTCTGGTCGGACTGATCGGTCTGTCGCGTGTGTATATCGGGGCTCACTATGTCACGGACGTGCTGGGAGGTTGGGTAATCGGCGGCTTGTTCGGCGCCGGCGCCGCATGGCTGCTTTTGCGCTACTGGCGTATTCGCTCTTCGCTCCCAAGAGCCGTGAATCGTGAGACGTGAACCGAGGGGCAGTCGTGAAGCTCCGGAAACCTCGAACTTCAAACCTTGAACCGTCGCCCGGTTCACACGTCACGCGAGTCTCGCTCCTCGCGCTTGTCGCGCGCCACCCCGCCATTTCGTGACGAACCGTCATGAATAATGCGGGCTAGTGGTCTCAAGACAGCGTAATAGCTCTGCCTGGCAGCGCTCCTGGTCGTAGCCTCGCCCTATCAATACGATCGCGTGGCTTGGTTCGTCGAGCAACGTGATCGGCGTAATGGTCGCGTTGCCTGGCGGGGCATATTGAAATTCTTGGAGTTCCGGTCCCTTGGCGAAGCGGAAGAAGCCTTTTGCCCGCTCTAGTTCAGGGGGCAGAGTCTTCATCCAGCGTAGAAATCGTTCAAAGTTCAACGGGCCAGTCAGCCGAATGGTTGTGGCGATGGGATGATACGAGGCCCGCTTGTTCGTTGTGGACGAGCGAGGCACTCCGAATTCCACATTCACCACCTGCGCCGACTGCCTGGGGGTGATTGGTTCGAGCAGCGATGAGGGGTCGATCCTGGCATGACTGGCTTCCCAGACCCGCGCGTAGGGATTCTGCTCGATGATCGAGGTCTTGAATGCTTCCCAATGTCCGGGAACATAGAGGTCGCGTTTATTGAGAATGAGTTCATCGGCGCAGCGAATTGCCTGCCTGGTGACAAATCCCCCCATACTCTCCCTATCTGTCGGGATTGGATGCAGTAAGGCGATGACTTTTTCTAAGTGTGCGAGGCGCGCTGTGTAAAGATCCGTGACACCATCGATCACTTCAGCCGGATCGGCCATGCCTGAACATTCCAGAATAATCACATCCGATTCATAATCACGTACCAGTTGTGCGATCCCCCAGGATAAATCCTCCTTCGTATCGCAACAGACGCAGCCGCCGGCGAGGTTCATGACCTGCTCTGCGATGGTGCCGGCGCGGGGGCCGTCGATGCTCACCTCCCCCGCTTCGTTCATCAAGACACCGGCCCGCTTGCCCTGGCTTTTCCAATGCTCCAGCAGCCGCATCAAGAGCGTGGTTTTCCCAGCGCCGAGGGAACCGCAGAGAACATAGAAAGGGATTGGGGAGGTGGACATTATTTCAACTCGCAGTATTCGTGAATACCCCTGCTGCAATCGCCGATGTCTGATTCAAGCGAGATGGGCGTGACTGGCGGGAAAAGCGCGACAGGCGAGATGGACGACGGTTCGAGGTTCGAAGTTCGAGGTTTCCGGAACTTCGAACCCGGAACTTCGAACTTCGAATCACTCGTCCCGCGCGGTTAATGATGTACATGTACGAGCCCGTCATCCTGATGCTGCTGTGCCAGGGAGGTGAGATCGCAGTGGATCTCGTCATGGTAGCAACAGTGGGTCCCCATCTGAATCGTCATATGTTTGATGCCAAAATCTGCGCTGACTGTGGCGCGGATGGTGTGAAGTAAGTTGTTGGTCAGCGCCGAATCGTCTCCATCGACGAGTATATGACAGGTCATCATGATCAACCGGGGTTCGACCGCCCAGATATGGAGGTCGTGGACGTTTTTCACGCCTGGGATCGCTTCGATGGTCGCGGCAACGTGTGAGGCGCTGATCTTCGGCGGGGTCGATTCCAACAAGACGTCCAGCGATTCCTTGAACAGCGGCCAGGCTCCCTTGGCAATGGCCGCGACGACCAGCAAGCTGATCAGCGGATCGAGAACGGTCCATCCGGTGAGTAAGATGGCCCCGCCGCTGATGACGACGCCCAGGGAGACCCAGGCATCGCCCAGCATGTGCCAAAAGGCGCTGCGGATATTGAGATCGTCCTTGGCTCCGCGCTGTAACAGAAGGGCGATACTCAGATTGGCGACGAAACTCAGGGCGGCGATTGCCATGACCCAGCCGCCGTCCACCGGGACGGGCTGCAGTAGTCGCTTGGACGCCACGAGTGCTATACCGAGGGCCGTGAGTAACAGGATGAACGAGTTCAAAAATGCCGCAACGATGCCGGCTCTGTGGTACCCGAACGTTTTGGCTTCTGTGGCAGGTCTGGCCGTGAGGAGATGGGCGTAGAGGGCAAGAAACAGTGCGCCCTGGTCGACGAAGTTATGGCCTGCATCGCTCATGAGTCCGATGCTGTCGAGTATCCATCCGCCGATAAACTCAGCGACGATAATGACGGCATTCAGCGCTAGCGAGAGGTATAGCCGGCTGCGGAGATGTTCATAGGAGGCATGAGCGCTCATAATTAATAGTGTCGCATGTAGGCGCCGAGGCGGCAAGCGTTCTAACAGGATGCTGAAAAATGGGGTGGGGTGGCCTGGCCGTCCTCCTGCTCGCGGAACGCGCACGATACGAATGTGCTCGTTCGACGCGCGCAATCGAGGATCGACCAGGCCACCCTTGAAAACGAAATGGGGAACTGGGAAGACGCGCGCAGTTGGGATCATCCCAGCCACCCCTTATTAAGTGAAAGTTCGCTGCGGCCTTGCTTGGGACAAGGCGCGTCTCGGCGCGCCAGGGTCGGGCGGGTGAGAAGTCCGGCCTTTTTGAGCATCCTGAACGATTGTGGCATCAGCACCATTCTGTGAGAGTTCAGCGGGGATCGCTTCTCGGTGATAGGCGAAGGCGCTCACTGAGGATTGGGTATGTGGATTGTCCGATACCGAAGTTGCCGCCGGCTGGATCGGAGACAATCACGCGCAGCGTCATGCCGTCAGGCGCATCTTGTGGGAGGGGAACGAAGAACGGGGCCTCGAAGCAGGCTCGGTCGTTATTGTAAAATAACTGGAGTCGTTCAAGAATTCGTTCTCCAATCATGATCTCACCATAGATGTGGATCTTCCGGGAGTCCCAGTCCCCGTGTGGGCGAACCAGCGCTCCGGACAATGTTCGGACTGAGGCGCGCAGGATCACATCGTCTTTGGCGATCAACGGCTCGCCTTGTCTCGGATGTTCGATCTGGACGATGTACCCGTAGAGATGAAGGACAATTCCATCATTGGTCATGTCTTGTCCGGGAATGAGCCACACCGTAGTGGAGGCGCGCTGGGATGACGCCGGGTGGGCGAGCGGCCCTTCGGCAGTCACTTCAACCAGTGTGGGGTGGAGTAAGTTGACGGTTGCAGTAAAAGCTGCGGCAGGCCGGGAGCTATAGTGCGGCTCCTCCATGAGACGCGGTGTCCGCATGATTTGATTTTGGTCGCCGGCTGCGCCTTGTTGAATGCCGGTGGCCAGGATTTGTTTGGTGGCTATGTCCGTGATCGTCACGCGAGCGCCGCCGACCTCTTTTCCCAACACCATCGCGCCATGACCCACAACGCGGACTAAGATAGTTGTCGGTGTTGGATCGTTGAGCTGAATGTCTGGTGGGAGCGCCTCAATGGCAGGGACTGCGAAACAAGAAACCGGGATGAGGTATGCAGCAATGGCCAGGATCAGCTGCAGGCGGCGGGTCATTTCACTTTCGTGCCCGGTTCGACGTCTTCCAGGAGCGTAACAAGGCCCCGGACCTCACTGTCGCCTGCCGCGAGGACCATGCCCTGCGACTCGATGCCCATCAGCTTCGCGGGCTTGAGGTTGGCAACAATGATGATCGTCTTGCCGATCAAGGCTTCCGGTTCGTATTTCTTGCCGATGCCTGCCACGATCTGCCGCTGCTCTGCCCCCTCCCCAAGACTGACTTGCAGCTTAAGCAACTTTTCCGACTTTGGGACTCGTTCGGCACTGATGACCCTCGCGGTCTTGAGCTGAATCTTCATGAACTCGTCGATAGTGATCTGGGTCGGCGCCGCTGGCGCCGCAGGGGCCGGTGTCTGCGGCGGGGCAGTGGCTGGCGTTGGTATCGCTATAGTTGGTTGCAGGGGAGTCGGGGTGTCGCTCACGGGTTTGGCTCCTTGTGGTTTTGATTCGATACGGGGGAAAAGTCCCGGACCTTTGCAGATAGTTGTTTCAGTAAGGGGCGTCTCCCATCGGTAGGCTGATTGCGGCACCGGCTTTGAAAAGTCGAACGAAAGGCCGAGTTGCCGGGTGAGTTGTGCTGCCGTCTGGGGCATGTAGGGATACATGAGGACCGAGAGCAAGCGCAGCGCTTTGGATGCTGTATTCAGAACAGTATTGAGGCGCGGGCGATTCTCAGAATTCTTGGCGAGTTGCCAAGGCGCAGCCTTGTCGATGTATTCGTCGCACAGACCGATGAGTTCCCATATGGCTTGGAGGTTCTCCCGAAGGGCGAGCGCGCGATACCCTTGATCGATTCGTTCAGGGAGGCCCGTCGCTGTTGCGGCGATCAGGGCTTCAAGCTCGGGAAGAGCCGGTGTGCCAACCGAGGGAATCGTGCCGCCGGCAAACCGTTCGATCATGGTAAGGGTGCGGCTGAGGAGATTCCCGATCCCATTCGCCAGGTCACTGTTGATGTTGGTGACCATCGCAGATTGCGAAAAGTCGCCGTCTTGTCCAAAGGGCACTTCGCGAAACAAGAAATACCGGAAGGCATCGGCGCCGAATTCGTCGACCATTTTGTTGGGATCGACGACGTTGCCGCGGCTCTTCGACATCTTTTCGCCGTCCACTGTCCACCATCCGTGGGCGAAGATCGTCTCCGGCAGGGGGAGGTTCAGCGCCATCAGCATAGTGGACCAGTAGACGGCGTGGGTGGTGAGGATGTCTTTTCCAACCAGATGGACCGAGGCAGGCCAGTACTGCTCTCGTGATGGTGCAGGCCTGAGATATTCCAATGCGGAGACATAATTCACCAGCGCGTCGAACCAAACGTAGGTGACGTAGTCTTTATCGAACGGTAACTCGATGCCCCAGGAGAGTCTTGATTTGGGTCGGGAGATCGAGAGGTCGCCGAGCTTCTGGGTGGTCAAGAATCCTAAGACTTCATTGCGGCGTGACTCAGGGCGGATGAAGTTCGGATGCTCCCGGATGTGTTCGATCAGGCGATCCTGATATTGGCCCATCTTGAAAAAATAGTTGTGCTCGCTGATACGTTCGACGGGTCGTTTGCAGTCAGGGCAGAGGCCAGCCTCGACGTCTTTCTCCGTCCAGAATCGCTCGTCAAATGTACAGTACCATCCAGTGTAATCATCCTTGTAAATCAGTTGTTTGAGGTGAAGTTCCTCAAGGTATCGTTGAACGGTAAGCTTATGAGGTGCATCCGTCGTTCTGATGAAAGCATCGTTAGAAATGTGTAGTCGTTTCCAAAGGGTCTGGAACTGCGGCGCCAGCTTGTCGCAATGGGCTTGCGGGTCGATGCCGGCTTTAGCCGCGGCCTGCTGAACTTTTTGCCCATGTTCATCGAGCCCGGTGAGAAAGAAGACGTCGCGTCCCCGCAAGCGCCAGTAGCGAGCAAGGACATCGGCAGCCACGGTCGTATAGGCATGTCCGATATGCGGCACATCGTTCACGTAATAGATCGGTGTCGTGATGTAGAAGCTGTTCTGGTGACTCATGGGGTTCGGCAAAAGATAGCAGGGAGTAAACCGCGAAAGCTAGACTGGCAGCGGAAAAACACTCAGGTCTATCTGGTCTGTTCGGTCTGTCGCGTCTATTTGGTTTGGACCAGACTAAGCGGATACACCAGAGAAGCCAGATAGACCAAACAGACCAGATAGACTAAATGAACAAGACAGGCTGGCGGACTTTTTCAGAATCCTGCTAGACAGGGGTGCCGGCAGGCGCGAGTGTGAGCGCTTCGCGCAGACGGAGCAAAATCATTTCCAGCGCCATGTGGAGATTGAGGTGCCGCGTGGCGCGTTGCTCGGTCATCTCAATCTCACGGAGCAGGTCCAGTAGAGCATCGGTGTCGGCCTGCCGCGCATAAGTTTCGAGCGTCGCGAGGTCATCAAGGTTGAGTATCTGGTCGCGGTCTCCTTCGACTTGAATCAAGACGAGGTCGCGAATCCAACGAGCCAGCCAGGCGAGCATGTCCTGTGCGCGATCGGCCTTCGCAATCGTTTCCGCCGAAGACAGAATGGATCCGATCGATTGCAAGGATTGGGGGCGGACTAAGTCTACGAGTTCCTGTTGGCGCGCACGAGTGTCTTTCACATCGGCAGTGAGGGCTTCTCCGAGGCGGCCTTCGCTGATGATGGCGAGGAAGCGAGCGTCTGATGGCGGGATTTCTCGTTTCAGGATGAGTGCCGCTTCTACCTGTGTGCGAGCCGGTGTCGTAAAGCGAAGGGCCTGACAGCGTGACCGGATGGTCGCCGGGAGGGCTGCGGGACGACTGGAGATGACGAGGAAGAGGCTATGCGCAGGCGGCTCCTCCAGCGTTTTCAACAGTGCGTTGGCCGCGCCGATCGTCATGCGATCAGCATTGTCGATCAAAC
>Ga0315270_10002237_pt1 | contig 10237 bp, 9 predicted proteins | sample C1_bottom_MG_FD_204932 | JGI IMG/M metagenome (GOLD analysis project Ga0315270, IMG submission 204932) | Sediment microbial communities from Yellowstone Lake, YNP, Wyoming, USA - C1_bottom | ecosystem: Environmental > Aquatic > Freshwater > Lake > Sediment | place: USA: Wyoming | collected... | reverse complement strand
CCCTCGCCTATCGCGCGCCGCCGGGGCGCGACAAGCGAATCCATTTCCTTACAACAGATGTTTGATCGCGTCGCGCTCTGCTTCCAGTTCCTCGAGCGTGGCATCCATCTTCGAGCGGCTGAAAGCATCGATATCGAGCCCCTTGATCATCCGGTACGTGCCGGCTGAACAAGTCACGGGGAAGCCGTACATCACGCCGTCCGGAATGCCGTAAGAGCCGTCGGAGGCAATTCCCATGGTGACCCATCTGCCCTTCGTGCCCATGACCCAGTCGCGCATGTGATCGATGGCGGCATTGGCCGCCGATGCCGCGGATGACAATCCCCGCGCCTCGATGATCGCGGCGCCGCGTTTGGCGACGGTGGGAATGAACACATCGCGGTACCAGGTCTCGTCGTTGACGACCTTCGGCGCAGGCTTGCCGCCGATGGTGGCGAAACGGTAATCCGGATACATGGTCGGCGAATGATTGCCCCAGACGATCAGCTTGTCGATGGAGCCGACGGGCTTGCCGGTCCTCGCGGCCAGTTGCGAAAGCGCGCGATTGTGGTCGAGGCGCAGCATCGCGGTAAAATTCTCGCGCGGCAGCCCGGGCGCGCTCTGCATCGCGATATAGGCGTTTGTGTTCGCGGGGTTGCCGACCACCAGAATCTTCGCGCTGCGCTTCGCCACGTCGTCGAGCGCGCGTCCCTGACCGGTGAAAATGGCGCCGTTGGCTTCGAGCAAATCCTTGCGCTCCATGCCCTTCGTGCGGGGGCGAGCGCCGACCAGCAGGGCGATGTCGATGTCGCGGAAGGCAATTTTCGGGTCGGATGCGGCGACCATGCCGGCGAGCAGCGGGAACGCGCAGTCCTCAAGTTCCATCATCACGCCCTTGAGCGCGGCCTGCGCCTTGTCATCCGCTATTTCCAGCATTTGCAGGATGACCGGCTGATCCTTGCCCAGCATTTCACCGCCGGCTATGCGAAACAGCAGGCTGTAGCCGATCTGGCCGGCGGCGCCGGTAACTGCGACTCGGAGGGGCGTTTTCATTCGGCAAGGGCTCCCGGGTGAAATGAAACGGCGATTGATGAAATTCGAATCTGACCCGACTCGCCGGCGCCGGCCGTATCGCGTCTGCGACGCGCTTTTGCGGCAGTCCTTGATTCATCGAGCATGGCGTCATCGAGCATGGCGGATGGCAATATCGCGGACCGCAATATCATAGCGAAGCAGGTTGGCCGGTGTCAAACAACTCTTATATCTTATAAAAGACATCTGTTTCCATGGACGACAGTGCGGACAATGTGCTAAAAAGTACGCTCGCGACATGAAGACCATCGTCAACGCCGACCCGCCCGCATTCCAGCCGCTTTACCGGCAGATCAAGACTCTGATCACGCAGAGCCTGGTATCCGGAGAATGGCGGCCGGGCGACCTGATTCCGAGCGAAATCGAGCTCGCCGGCCGTTTTAGCGTGAGCCAGGGCACGGTGCGCAAAGCAATCGGCGAGCTGGCGCATCAGAACCTGCTGGTCCGCCAGCAGGGCAAGGGTACTTTCGTCGCTTCGCACTCGGAAGAGCGTAGCAAATTTCCCTATTTGCGCATAACGCCCGATGGCGGCGCACTCGATGACGTTGCCGCGAAGCTGCTGGATTGCCGCAAGCTGAAGCTCGATGCGGCATCCGCCAAGAAACTCGGGCTGGCCGCCGGCGCCGGCGCCTTTCTGATTACGCGGGTGATGTCCATTGCCGGCAAGCCGGCCATTTACGAGGAAATTCGCTTGCCGGCCGCGCGCTTCAAGGGTTTGTCGGCTCAGACTATAGCGCGACATCACTGCATGCTGTACAGCATGTACGAGACCGATTTCGACGTTCGCATCCTGCATGTGGAAGAGCAGATCAAGGCGCTCGCCGCCGAGCGCGCCGCCGCCGGACACCTCGGCGTGTCCGCGGCAACGCCGCTGCTGGTCATCGAGCGCGTGGCCTATACTTACGCGGAGAAGGCAGTCGAACTGCGCCGCAGCTTTTGCAGCACCAGAGAGCATCACTACCGCAACCGCATCGTTTGAACGCCGCCATCCGGGAACCCTCGATGATTGCCAGGCAACGCCCGAAGTACCTCGACCTGCTCAGGATCCGCCTGCCGTTGCCCGGCCTGGTATCCATTTTTCATCGCATCAGCGGCGCGGCACTGTTCGTGTTTGCCTGGGCGCTGCTTTATCTGCTGCAGGAAAGCCTGCGCTCGCCGGAAAGCCACGCGCATTTTCAGGCGCTCATCGGGCGTTGGCCGGTGAAGCTGTTCCTGATCGGCATATTGTGGTCCTTCCTGCATCATTTCTTCGCCGGATTGCGCCATCTTCTGCTCGACGTGCAGATTGCCGGGGATCTCGGCCCGGCGCGCGCAACCAGCGCTGCGGTACTGGCGATCGGTCTTGCGTTTACCGCGATAGTGGGAGTCATGCTGTGGTGAAACGCGCTGTCACCGGCGCCCACTATGGGCTCAAAGCCTGGGTGGCGCAGCGCATTACGGCGCTGGTCATGACGGTTTATGTGGTCGTCTTCGTGGGCATCCTGCTAGCCTGTCCGCCTCGGCGTTACGCGGATTGGCGCGCGCTGTTCGGCGCTCAGTGGATGCGAATTGCGACCATGGTTTTCTTCATCAGCCTGTTCTGGCATGCCTGGATAGGCATGCGCAGCATCCTGATGGATTACGTCAAACCCACCGGCGTGCGGCTCGGCCTGGAGATCGCCGTCGCGTTGGTCCTGGCCGGCTACGCCGTCTGGGCTGTTCAGATCCTCTGGAGCCTCTGAAACATGGCCATCCCGGTCAGGAAATTCGATGCGCTAATCGTGGGCGCCGGCGGGGCCGGCATGCGCGCGTCGCTGCAACTCGCCGAGGCGGGTCTCAAGGTTGCGGTAGTGTCGAAAGTGTTTCCCACCCGATCGCACACGGTTGCCGCGCAGGGCGGCATCGGCGCGGCGCTCGGCAACATGGGCGAAGACAGCTGGATGTGGCACATGTACGACACCATCAAGGGTTCGGACTGGCTCGGCGATCAGGACGCGATCGAGTTTCTGTGCCGGGAAGCGCCCAAAGTCGTGATTGAACTCGAACATTTCGGCATGCCCTTCGACCGCAACGCGGATGGCACCGTGTATCAACGTCCGTTCGGTGGCCATATGCAGAATTTCGGCGCCGGGCCGGCGGTGCAGCGGTCATGTTGCGCGGCGGACCGCACCGGGCATGCGATGCTACATACGCTTTATCAGCGCAACGTGCGCGCGAACACGCATTTTTTTGTGGAATGGATGGCGCTCGATCTGGTGCGCGATGCGTCCGGACAGGTGCTGGGCGTGACCGCGATGGAGATGGAGACCGGCGAAGTCTCGATCCTGCATGCGCGCGCGGTGTTATTCGCCACCGGCGGAGCGGGACGGATCTATGCTGCCAGCACGAATGCGTTCATCAATACCGGCGACGGCCTTGGCATGGCGGCGCGCGCCGGCATCCCGCTCGAAGACATGGAGTTCTGGCAGTTCCACCCGACCGGCGTGGCCGGCGCCGGCGTGCTGATTACCGAGGGCGTTCGTGGCGAGGGCGGTTATCTGCTGAACAAGAATGGCGAGCGCTTCATGGAACGCTATGCGCCCAATGCCAAGGATTTGGCGAGCCGCGATGTGGTGTCGCGTGCCATGGCAACCGAAATCAAGGAGGGCCGCGGTTGCGGCCCCGATGGAGATTATCTGCTGCTCAAGCTCAGTCAACTCGGCGCCGATCTGATCGAGGACAAGCTTCCGGGCATCCGCGAGATCGCAAAAAAATTCGCCAACGTCGATCCGGTCAAGGATCCGATCCCGGTGGTGCCGACCTGCCACTATCAGATGGGCGGCATTCCCACCAACTACCGCGGTGAGGTCGTTGCTCCGCAGGCGGGAAATGCGGAGGCCCTCGTGGCCGGCTTCTATGCGGCAGGCGAATGCGCTTGCGCGTCGGTGCACGGCGCCAACCGGCTCGGAACGAACTCGCTGACCGACCTGCTGGTATTCGGCAAGGCCGCGGGCGATACGATGGTTCGTTTCCTGAAAGAGAATCCCGGGCACAAGGACCTGCCCAAGGACGCGGCCGAGCGGACATCCGCGCGATTGGCCAGGCTCGATGGCCAGCAGCGGGGCGAGAGCGTGCATGAAGTCGGGGCCGACATGCGGCGCATCATGCAAGCGCATTGCGGCGTGTTCCGCTTTCCCGATATGCTCATCGAAGGCGTGCAGAAGATCAAGGAAACCGCCGAGCGCGCGCAACGCACGCAGATCCGGGACAAGAGCAGGGTGTTCAACACCGCCCGCGTGGAAGCGCTCGAACTCGACAATCTGATCGAGGTTGCCGTGGCCACCCTGGTGTCCGCGGAGGCGCGCAAGGAAAGCCGCGGCGCCCATGATCGCGCCGACCATCATCAGCGCGACGATGCCAACTGGCTCAAGCACACGCTCTGGTACAAGGACGGCAACCGGCTCGACTACAAGGCGGTGCACATGCAGCCGCTGACAGCGCAGAGCGTCGAGCCGGAGGTGCGGACTTATTAGTAGCGCGAGGGGTCAGGGAAGAGGAGTTAGGAGGAAAGGCCTACTCCTCACTCTTCTCACTCCTCACACACATCAGACCAAGGCGACATCACAAATGAAATTCAGAATTTACCGCTACGACCCGGACAAGGATGCCGAGCCGTATATGCAGGACTACGACGTCGAGCTGCAGCCCTCCGACCGCATGCTGCTCGACGCCCTGATCCGCATCAAGACGATCGACGACTCGCTGTCGCTGCGCCGCTCGTGCCGCGAAGGGGTGTGCGGCTCGGATGCGATGAACATCAACGGCAAGAACGGGCTGGCCTGCATCACCCGCCTGAGCGACTTGAAGCAGCCGGTCGAACTGCGCCCGCTGCCGGGATTGCCGGTAATCCGCGATCTGATCGTCGACATGACGCAGTTCTTCAAGCAGTACCACTCCGTCAAGCCTTACCTGGTCAACAATCAGCCGTTGCCGGAGAAGGAAAGGGCGCAGTCGCCGGCCGAACGCAAAGAGCTCGATGGCTTGTACGAGTGCATCCTGTGCGCATGCTGCTCGACCGCTTGCCCCTCGTTCTGGTGGAATCCCGACAAGTTCGTCGGCCCGGCCGGTTTGCTGCAGGCCTATCGTTTCCTCGCCGACAGCCGCGACGAAGCCAGCGGTGAACGCCTCGATAACCTGGAAGATCCCTACCGGTTGTTCCGCTGCCATTCGATCATGAATTGCGTCGATGTTTGTCCGAAAGGGCTCAATCCGACGCGCGCGATAGGCAAGATCAAGGATCTGATGGTCAGGCGGGCGGTATAGCTGCGCAATGGCCGAAGCCGACCGGATCCGCTGGCAATGCCGGCGCGGACTACTGGAGTTGGACCTGGTACTGGCGAGATTCCTGGACCGTCATTTAGAAAATTTGTCGCCCGCCAGACTTGCGGCGTTCAAACGTTTGCTCGACTACCCGGATAACGACTTATGGGATTTCGCGACCGGAAAAGTGCCGCCGCCGGATGCGGAATCCGCACAAGTCATCAAGTTATTTGAATAATTGTTATTGCACCGCATCCTGATGGTTCCACACCGCAAGAAGCTGTTAAACTTAGCACCTTAATGAGTTTGAAAGCGAGCTGGGACATGAAGAAGCAGCGCACCGCAACAATCTCGTTCAACGATGGCGCTCAGCCGGTCGAGTTTCCCGTTCTCCGCGGTTCCATCGGGCCGGATGTGGTCGATATCCGAACTTTGCTCGGCAAGACCGGAAAATTCACCTATGACCCCGGCTTTCTGTCGACCGCAAGTTGCCGTTCCGCGATCACCTACATCGACGGCGACGCCGGCGTGTTGCTGTACCGCGGTTATCCAATCGAGCAATTGGCCCATCACTGCGATTTTCTCGAAGTCTGCTACCTGCTGCTGACCGGCGAGTTGCCGAACAAGGAGCAGAGGGAGCAATTCGTCACCACCGTCACGCGTCACACGATGGTTCACGATCAGCTCAACAACTTCTTCCGTGGCTTCCGGCGCGATGCGCATCCGATGGCGGTCATGGTGGGCACCGTCGGCGCGCTTTCCGCGTTCTATCACGACTCGCTTGACCTGAATATTCCGGCGCACCGGGACATTTCGGCGTTCCGCCTGATCGCCAAGATGCCGACGATCACCGCGATGGCGTACAAGTATTCGATCGGACAGCCGTTTGTCTATCCATTGAATTCACTTTCGTACTCGGGCAATTTCATGCGCATGATGTTCGCGGTGCCTGCGGAAGATTACGAAGTCAACCCAGTGCTGGTGCGCGCGCTGGACCGTATTTTCATCCTGCATGCGGATCACGAACAGAATGCGTCGACCTCCACCGTTCGGCTGGCCGGTTCATCGGGGGCCAATCCGTTTGCCTGCATTGCCGCGGGCATCGCCTGCCTGTGGGGACCGGCCCACGGCGGCGCCAACGAGGCTGCGCTGGGCATGCTCGAACAGATCGGCGATGTTTCCAGGATCGGCGAGTTCATAGCGAAGGCCAAGGACAAGAATTCCGGCGTGAAGCTGATGGGCTTCGGCCACCGGGTTTACAAGAACTACGATCCGCGCGCCAAGCTGATGCGCGAAACCTGCTACGAAGTGCTCGACGAACTCGGCCTGCAGAACGACCGCTTGTTCAAGCTGGCGATGGCGCTGGAAAAGATAGCGCTCGAAGACGATTATTTCGTGAGCCGAAGGCTGTATCCGAACGTGGATTTCTACTCGGGCATCGTGCAGCGCGCGCTCGGCATCCCGGTGTCGATGTTCACTTGTATTTTCGCCCTGGCGCGCACGGTTGGCTGGATCGCCCAGTGGAACGAAATGATCGCCGATCCGGAGCAGAAGATCGGCCGGCCGAGGCAGCTCTACACCGGCGCCGCCCAGCGCGATGTAGTGCCTATCGAGAAGCGGTAATTGGGCGATTGAGTGACTATCGATGATTCCTTAAATCGCTACATAGGCCTCCCTCATCCCCACCCTTGTCCCGGAGGGAGAAGGGCTTTTCTTCCCTCGCCCTCCGGGATACCCAGGCGCAGCCGGGAGTACCCTTTTAGAGGGACTGAGGGTGAGGGAAAGAGCCGGATGCGGAAATATTGTCGTGCATTGTGGAAACATCAATAAGCGATTAAGTGATCGAGCAATCAAGCGGAGAACCAGTTTGAATTACTCAATCGCTCAATCGCTCAATGACCATCCTGAAAGGTAAAAAGTCATGATGAAGGAGTCCCTCGGCAGTTCCTACCTGTTCGGCGGCAACGCGCCCTTCATCGAGGATCTATACGAGACCTACCTCGATGATCCCGAGGCCGTGACGCCGCAATGGCGGCGTTACTTCGACCTGATGCAGCAGCAGTCGGGCGGCGCGCGCGACGTTGCGCATGCGCCGGTCGTCGAATCCTTCATCCGGCTTGCCAGCAAACGCGGCGGCGGCAACGGCCACGCGCACGTTCCCACCGATGCGGTGGCGACGGTGGAGAAGAAGCAGGTCTCGGTATTGCAGTTGATCAACGCCTATCGCTTTCTCGGCGTGCGCCATGCCAGCGTCGATCCACTCAAACGCTTCGACAAGCCGATCGTCCCCGAACTCGATCCTGCGCACTACGGCCTGTCCGAGGCCGACATGACCGTGGTGTTCAACAGCGGCTCGCTGGTGGGGCCGGACCAGATGCCGCTGCGGGAAATCCTGCGTGCGGTGAAGGAAACCTACTGCGGGTCGATCGGCATCGAGTACATGTACATCACCGATACCCAGGTGAAGCGCTGGATCCAGCAGCGCTTCGAGGGCATCCGCTCGCAGCCCAGTTTCGACGCGGATTTCAAGCGCCACATTCTCGAGCGCCTGACGGCGGCTGAAACGCTCGAAAAATACCTGCATACGCGCTATGTCGGCCAGAAACGGTTTTCGCTCGAAGGCAGTGAAAGCCTCATCCCGCTGCTCGATCTGGCGCTGCAGCGCGCGGGCGCGAAGGGAATCCAGGAGACCGTCATCGGCATGGCCCACCGCGGCCGCCTGAACGTGCTGGTCAATACGCTCGGCAAGATGCCGAAGGATCTGTTCTCGGAGTTCGAAGGCAAGCAGGTCGAGCAATTGCCGATGGGCGACGTCAAGTATCACCAGGGTTTCTCGTCGGACATCATGACACCGGGCGGACCGATGCATCTGACGCTGGCGTTCAATCCGTCGCACCTCGAGATCGTCAATCCGGTCGTGGAGGGTTCGGTCAGGGCGCGTCAGCACAGGCGCAAGGACCGCGATGGTACGCAGGTGCTGCCGGTTGTGCTGCACGGGGATGCCGCGTTCATCGGCCAGGGCGTGGTCATGGAAACGCTCAACCTGTCGCAGACCCGCGGCTACGGAACCGGCGGCACGGTGCACATCATCGTCAACAACCAGATCGGCTTCACCACGTCGGACACGCGCGATACCCGCTCGACGTTGTATTGCACGGACGTCGCCAAGATGGTCGAAGCGCCGATTTTCCATGTCAACGGCGACGATCCGGAAGCGGTGTCGCTGGTGACCGAGATCGCCCTGGATTTTCGCATGGAGTTCCACAAGGATGTCGTCATCGATCTGGTGTGCTTCCGCAGGCTCGGCCATAACGAGCAGGACGAACCGATGGTGACGCAGCCGCTGATGTACAAGATCATCGGCCAGCATCCCGGCACGCGCAGGCTGTATGCCGAGAAACTTGCCGCTCAGGGCGTGATCAAGCCGGCGGATGCCGATGAAATGATCAAGACCTACCGCGACGCGCTGGATGCCGGTTTCCACACCAACAAGACCATTCTTTCCAACTACAAGCCGCCGTTCCAGGTGAACTGGGCGCCGTTCAAGAATATTCCCTGGAACTACAAGGCCGTTACCGGCCTGCCGATGGAGGCGTTGAAGCAGCTTGCCGCAAAACTGACGAGCGTCCCGCAGCATTTCAAACTGCATTCCCGTGTCGAAAAAATCGTCGCCGATCGCCGCGCAATGGCGGCGGGCACGTTGCCGCTCGACTGGGGCATGGCCGAAAATCTCGCCTACGCCGCGCTGTTGAAGGACGGTTACGCCGTGCGCCTGTCGGGACAGGACAGCGGCCGCGGCACGTTCTTCCATCGTCACGCGGTATGGCATGACCAGAACCGCGAACGCTGGGATGCCGGCACCTATATTCCGTTACGACACATAACCGAGAACCAGCCGGACTTCGTGGTGATCGATTCAGTGCTTTCCGAAGAGGCGGTGCTGGGTTTCGAATACGGCTACGCCACCGCGGAGCCGAACGAACTGGTTATCTGGGAAGCGCAATTCGGCGATTTCGCCAACGGCGCGCAGGTCGTGATCGACCAGTTCATTGCCGCGGGCGAGGTCAAGTGGGGAAGAATCTGCGGCCTGACACTGATGCTGCCGCACGGATACGAGGGCCAGGGCCCGGAGCACTCATCGGCGCGCATCGAGCGCTATCTGCAACTGTGCGCGGACTACAACATGCAGATCTGCATTCCTTCGACACCGGCACAGATGTTCCACCTGCTGCGCCGGCAGATGATCAGGCCGTTTCGCAAACCGTTGATCATCATCAGTCCGAAAAGCCTGCTGCGTCACAAGGAATCGGTCTCCTCGCTGGAAGACCTGGCCAACGGTGAATTCCAGGTGGTGATCCCGGATGCGGGGCTGCAAAATATCCAGAAGGTCAAGCGCGTGGTGTTCTGCAGCGGTAAGGTTTACTTCGATCTGGTGGCGGCCCGGCGCGAGCGCGGCATCGACGATATCGCCATCGTGCGGCTGGAGCAGCTTTACCCCTTTCCGCACGACCCGTTCAAGATCGAGATCGAGCGCTACAAGGATGCGAACGAAATCGTCTGGTGCCAGGAAGAACCCGGCAACCAGGGCGCGTGGCACCGGATACAGCACTACCTGCTGCGTCAGATGCTCCCGCATCAGAAATTATCCTATGCGCTGCGGCCGTCATCTTCCACGTCCGCGGGCGGATATCTGGCATTGCATAACCAACGGCAAAAAGCGGTGGTGGACGCTGCCTTGTCGCACGGCGTTTAATCAATTGCGGCCTCCGCGGCAGGCATTCGAGCGGACACGCTGAACCAACAAGGAACGAGCCATGTTAGTCGAGGTCAAGGTCCCGGCACTGTCTGAATCGGTCGCCGAGGCCACATTGCTGTCGTGGCACAAGAA
>Ga0315270_10002234_pt1 | contig 10243 bp, 8 predicted proteins | sample C1_bottom_MG_FD_204932 | JGI IMG/M metagenome (GOLD analysis project Ga0315270, IMG submission 204932) | Sediment microbial communities from Yellowstone Lake, YNP, Wyoming, USA - C1_bottom | ecosystem: Environmental > Aquatic > Freshwater > Lake > Sediment | place: USA: Wyoming | collected... | reverse complement strand
CTGAATCCAAAATTTGTTCGGACCTTCGGCTATACGCTTGACGATATCTCGACGCTGGAGGACTGGTGGCCGCTCGCGTACCCAGACGCAATTTATCGTTCAAGTATCATGGCACGCTGGAATGCTGCACTGGAGAAAGCATCGCGTGAAAAAGCAGAATTTGAACCGGTCGAAGCAATTGTCGTTTGCAAGGACGGCTTGCAGCGCACAGTGTTGGTGAGTGCCTCATCGCTGGATAAGACGCATCTGGTATTTCTGTATGACATTACCGAGCGTAAGCAATCGGAAGAACGAATAAACCGGCTCAATACCGAACTCGAACAGCGTGTGCTTGATCGCACCGTTCAGCTTGCTGCGGCCAATAAAGAGCTGGAAGCGTTCGCCTATTCTGTGTCGCATGATTTGCGTGCGCCGTTGCGCTCAATAGATGGGTTTTCGCAGGCGTTGATCGAAGACTACGCGCCGCGGCTGGATGCGACCGGCCAGACTTATCTGGAACGCGTGCGTGCGGCCACGCAACGCATGAGTGTATTGATCGACGATTTGTTGTTGTTGTCGCGGGTGTCGCGTCAGGACATGACGCGCAAAGATGTGGATCTCAGTGCGCTGGCACAGGAGCTCATTGCGGAGCAAGCAAAACACGAGCCGCAACGTTTGGTGGATGTCGTGATTGCGCTGGGCGTGCATGGCATGGGTGACGCCCGCTTGTTGCGCGTGGTGCTGGATAACCTACTGAGCAATGCGTGGAAGTACACGTCAAAAAAAGCAACGGCACGCATTGAATTCGGCGTCACCAATAATGGCGGCGAGCGGGTATATTTTGTTCGCGACGACGGCGCGGGTTTCGACATGAAGTACGCAGGTAAGTTATTTGGTGCGTTTCAACGAATGCATAAGGCGGAGGACTTCCCCGGTACCGGCGTGGGCTTGGCGACGGCAGCACGCGTGATTCATCGTCACGGCGGACGCATTTGGGTCGAGACTGCGGTGGATCAGGGCGCGACATTTTTCTTTACGATCGGCTCGTGATGTTCTATAGCTTTTAGCGAAGGGCGGTTTTGCCTGCAATATGTTTGGCACGCTTGTAAGCCTTCTCAAACACGGTGGTTTAATCCAGCGCACGGTGGGTGGAGCTTAGCGATGAAACAGGGACGACGTAGGCTGGTGGGCGTATTCGCCATTGCAGCACTTGTGTTGCTCAGCGACTGCGCGCGACCGACGCCGATGCTGCGTGTCGGTACAAATATCTGGCCCGGGTATGCACCGCTGTACCTGGCGCAACAGCTCGGCTACTACCAGCAGCAGAATATTCGCATCATCGAGTTTGGTTCCGCGACCGAGGTGCTACGCGCGTTTCGCAATGGCGTCATTGAAGTGGCGGCGCTTACCTTGGATGAGGCGCTGCTGCTGGCGCAAGATCAGCTCGACCCGCGTGTGATTCTGGTGATGGACATTTCACTCGGCGCAGATGTGGTGTTGGGCCAACCCGAGTTGCAGCGGGTGGAAGCGTTGCGTGGCAAACGCGTCGGGGTCGAGAACACTGCACTGGGTGCGTATCTGCTTGCACGTGCGTTGCATTCGGCGGGCATGCGGGCTGAAAATGTCACGCTCGTGCCATTGCCGGAGGATGAGCACGAGCGCGCATTTGTCGAACGGCGGGTGGATGCGGTCGTTACGTTCGAGCCGACGCGCACCCGGTTGCTGGCGCGCCATGCCAATCTTTTGTTCGACAGTTCTAACATTCCCGGCGAGATAATGGACGTATTGGTGGTGCGTGCTGCTGACCGTGAGCGCTTTGCCACGGCGTTGGCGTATTTGCTCCATGGTTGGTTTGCGGCGCTGGAAGTGATCGCCCAGCGGCCTGAGCAAGCCGCGACTTCTCTCGGTGTTTTTCTAAATTTGACTCCCGAACTAGCGCTGCAGAGTTACGGTGGTTTACATCTGCTCAGTGTGGAAGAAAATCGAGCCAATTTGGTTGCGCCGGCGGCGCAGTTTGTGGCGGTGACGCAGCGCCTGGTGCAGGTCATGCGCGATGCGGGTGTACTCGCAAGCACGATCGATGCGGCGCGCTTGCCGGATGCTGTCGCCATTAATGCGAGCCAACGTCTGGTGAGCCCGCCATGATGTTAGCGAGGCTGCGCGTCGCAATTCCACTTGGTATTGCTTTGCTGGCTGCGATTGTTCTCGCCGTATTGCACATCGACAGTGCCGAACGTGGCGCACTCGCAATTGAGCAGCGTGCATCCACTGAACTCGCGCATGACATGCATCGGCTGCAAGGCACGGCGGAATATTTTCTGCGGCAAGGATCACTCGATCGCGTGCAATTCGAATTAGTGAGTTTGCGTAGCCCCGCGTGGGTGCAGTCGGCAATGTTGTTCGATGAAAATGAGATCGTGCTTGCCGCCGGTAGCGCGTTTCAACGTGGCAAGTCGGCGCAGACGCGAATCGCCGAAATTGCACCTGAGTTTGCGCGCGACTATCCCGAGTTGAAACTCAGTGTGCTGCGCAGTCAGATCGGGGCGCTGCGGTTAATTAATGCGGGCGCTGCCATTGCCGCGCTTTATCCGATTGTATTGGGTAGCGCCGACGCTGGATTGCGTCCAAATCGCGCCGGGTTGCTGTACGTGCAGCGCGATCTGTCTGAACAAAAAGCGGATATGTTGTTCGAAACACGTCGCCATACGTTGTGGTTGGCGGGTTTTACAGCTGCAATTTCGGTGTTGTTGTGGCTGGTGCTGCACCGTGCGCTGACCGTGCGCCTTGCGCGCATCGCACTCGCTGCCAGCCTGGTTGCTCGCGGCGATTTACTTACGCGCACTGGATTAACCGGGGGCGATGAGATCGCCGACGTGGCGCGCTCGTTCGATTCAATGGCGGCAAAGTTACTGGAACAAGTCGAACAATTGCGGCGCAGCGACGAGCGCGTGCGGCTGATGGTCGACGGGGTAAAGGACTACGCCATTTTTATGTTGAGTGCCGGCGGATATGTCACGACATGGAATGACGGCGCGCGTCGCATCACCGGTTACCCGGATTCTGAGATTGTCGGCCAGCATATTTCGCGTTTTTATCTCGGGTCGACTGGTGTTGCGGACCATGTAGATGCCGGCCTCACAATTGCCGTCCGCGACGGTAAATTTGAAGACGAGGTGCGCCAGTTCCGTAAAGATGGAACGCATTTTTTTGCGCACGTGTCCATCACGCCGTTACAAGACTCACGCGGCCAGACTTACGCTTTTGCCGTAGTGACGCGTGATGTGACCGAACGTATAAAAAGCGAAGAATCGATTCGGGCACTCAACGACACGTTAGAAAAACGTGTGGTCGAACGTACGGTGGAACTGGAAGCAACCAATCGTGAGCTGGAAACATTCGCTTATTCCGTTTCTCATGATTTACGTTCGCCGTTACGCGCCATCGACGGATTTTCACAATTGCTGCTCGAAGACTATGCCGATGTGTTAGATGAGCGGGGTCAAGACTATTTATCCCGGGCGCGTGCCGCAACCCAACGCATGGGTACATTGATCGACGACTTGCTGCATCTGTCACGTTTAACTCGCCATGAAATGTCCCACGTCGATGTTGATCTGAGCGAGCTCGCACACGAGGTTGTGGCGGAGCTGCGTCGTCGCGAACCTGGTCGCCAGCTGGAGGTGGTCGTTGCGCCCACGATGCATGCCTTCGGTGATGCGCGCCTGTTGCGTATTGTGCTGGACAATCTGCTCGGTAACGCCTGGAAATACACCTCCAAAAAATCAACCGCGCGCATCGAATTTGGGTGCGTCCAATACGCCGACGTGCCCGCATATTTTGTGCGCGACGACGGCGCGGGCTTCGATATGCGTTACGCCGGCAAGTTGTTCGGTGCGTTTCAGCGCATGCACAGCGTTGAAGAGTTTCCGGGAACTGGAGTAGGGCTGGCGACGGTGGCGCGCATCATCCAGCGACATGGCGGATGTATTTGGGCGGAAGCGGAGGTTAATAAGGGAGCGGTATTTTACTTTACGTTGGCGAACGGGGAGGACAGCACATGACTTGGCGAAATTGGATGGTGTTGAGTGGGTTGATTTTGGTGTTAAGCGGAGGAGCTGCACGCGCAGCCGAAGCGGAATTGACCTTGGGCGTGCAGCCATTTAAGCCGCCTACGGTCTTAATTAAAGCGTTTACACCGTTGGCGAATTATTTATCAGCGCGCATTGGGCGGTCGGTGGTTGTGAAGGTCTCAAAAGATTACCAGTCGCACATTGAACTCGCCGGTACCGATCAAATCGACATCGCTTATCTTGGCCCGGCGTCATATGTGCTAATGCGCGATCGATATGGCGAGAAGCGCTTGCTGGCGCGCCAGGCGATCGCCGGTTCGCCGACATTTCACGGCAAAGTTTTTGTGCGCGACGATAGCCCGATTCGCACGCTGTCGGATTTGCGTGGCAAACGTATCGCGCTGGGCGACCCCAACTCAACAATGTCCAATCTGTTACCGCGTTACTTGCTGCTGCAGGAGGGGCTTGAGCAAAAAGACTTGGCGGGAGTCGGTTCGTTTGGCGATCATCTGAATATTGTGCTGGCGGTGTTGGCGGGCGAATACGCTGCTGGCGCGGTAAAAGAAGATGTGTTTTTCGCCAACCAGCCGCGCGGACTCCGTGCGATCGCGACCACGCCACCGATTTCAGATCATTTGTTTATCGCTGGCAATTCGCTCGACGCGAAGACGGTGGATACACTGCGTACCGCCATGCTCACACTTGCGGCGCAGCCCGAGGGCTTGGCGATTATGGGTGCGATCACGGACGGAATTACCGCTTTTGGTCCGGTAGTCGATCATGATTACGATAATCTGAGTATGATTCTCCACCAGTTAAGAGCACATGGGGTCATTCCGTAATGTCTGTTGTCGGTGTGCATGCGACTAATCGTCGCGCGCTGGTCGTGTTTGTTGCCGTGTTGATTTTATTTGCCGGTCTAGGCGGCGTTTTGCTGGTGTTTCAGCAGCGCCAGGTATTGGCAGATCATGCGCTACGCGATCTTGATAATGATATTTTCGTGCTGGGCGAATTGGCGGCGGATGCGTTATTGCGATCGGACTATGCTTCGGTGGAACGCATGTTGGGGCATTGGGCCAGCAATCACCCTGAGGTGCGTCTGCTCAGTGCGGCGATGCCGAATGGTTTTGAATTAGCCCACTTCGAACGCCCGGAAAATCACTCAACAGCATTTTCTCGCCGCAAAGAAATAGTATTTGAAGGTCGCAAGTTAGCCACGGTCACCGTAGTCCAGGAAGAAGTGCCGATTAGCGGCCAGATTGCGTTGCTGAGCTATCAGTTTTTTGCCGCATCCATCGTGTTTGTATCGCTGTTGGGGTGGTTGCTGTGGTTGACATTACAACGTACGGCATTGCGCCCGCTTGAGGATGAGATAAAGCGTCGCGAACGTACTGAGCTGGAGTTACGAGGCCGCACTCAGGAACTGGAAGCCGCCAATAAAGAACTGGATGCATTTTGTTATTCGATCTCCCATGACTTGCGCGCGCCATTGCGCGCGATCGATGGTTTCAGCCAAATGGTACTGGAAGATTATCGAGACAAGCTGGATGCGCAGGGTCAGAATTATCTGCAACGTGTTTGCGTGGCAACCCAGCGGCTGGGACAGTTGATTGATGATTTGCTGCGCTTGTCGCGATTTGCATTGCAAGAACTTGTTCCCATCGACGTTGATCTCAGTGCGCTTGCGCAACAGTTTGCTGAGCAGCGCAGCACGGCGGATCCGTCACGGATGGTGACATTTAATATTGCCGCCAAGTTGCATGCCTGGGGCGATCCGCAGTTATTGCAGGTGGTAATGCACAATCTGTTGGACAACGCTTGGAAATTTTCCTCTGGCAAGTCTCCCGCACACATTGAATTTGGCATGTTGCTGCGGGACGGCCAGCGCATATTTTTCGTGCGCGACAACGGCGCGGGTTTCGACATGCAATACGCCGCAAAATTGTTTGGCGCTTTTCAGCGCATGCACAAACAGACAGAATTTCCGGGTTCCGGGATTGGACTTGCGTTGGTGAAACGCATTTTGAATCGGCACGGTGGTGATATTCGCGCGGAAGCGGCGCCGGGACAGGGGGCGGTATTTTACTTCACGCTCAAAGGCGACGCGCTTGTGTGATCGGGGTGTGCCGTTTTACGGGTTGCGCTTGGCGAAGTGATCTTAGGCGGTTTCTGCCAAAGCTTTGGTAATGGCGGACAAAAAGTCAGCTTGGCTGGAATTTTTCGGGATAATCCCATCACATCCGGCAGCACGGATCTTGACGTATTCTGCTGGGTCGTCGAGTTCGGAAAATAGCGGCGTGTAAGCGTAGATTTTGATGGTGCGGGTCGCGTCGTTGCTTTTTAGTATGCGTGTTGCCTCGAACCCGTCCATGCCGGGCAGGTTCAGATCCATCAACACCAATTGCGGATGTGCGCCTTGTGCTAGCACCAGCCCCTGCGGAGCATCCGTCGCCTGCAATATCTCGTGTCCAGCCCGCTGCAGTAATAACTGGGCAATCTGCATGTTCCAGGGGTTGTCTTCAATAATTAAGATGCGCGCCATGTGGCCAAGCATAAACCCAATGACCCCACGCAATCGAGTCACGTCGAAACAAAAGAGTAGAAAATTTCTACGTCGGGTCTATGCTTAGGAGCGGAAGAAATTGAGCGCCGACAGCCGGGGAGAATTTTGTATGAAGGACAAAATAATTCTGTTAGTTGAAGACAATCCTGATGATCGCGACCTTACGTTGCGTGCGTTACGCAAAAACAATATCGCCAACGAAGTGGTGATTGCAGAAGATGGTGTGGAAGCGCTGGACTATTTGTTTGCGACTGGGGCACATGCCGGGCGCGACGCGCAAATTTTGCCGCAAGTGATTTTGCTGGATTTAAAGCTGCCGCGGCTGGATGGTGTGGAAGTGCTCAAGCAGATTCGTGGCAACCCGCACACGCGGCGCTTACCGGTGGTGATTCTCACCACCTCAGCCGAACAGGTCGACATTATTGCCAGCTACGACAATGGCGCCAGCAGTTACATTCGCAAACCGGTGGATTTTGGAGAATTCCAGGAGGCGGTGCGCCAACTGGGTGTCTATTGGTTGCTGTTAAATATTCCGTCGCCCAATTAATTAAGTCCCCTTGTTCTTTTCAATCATCGCGTAAGCAGAATGATTGTGGATGGATTCAAAATTTTCTGACTCCACCACATACGCGGTAATGCGCGCATCGGCGTTAAAACGCTGCGCGATATCGCGCACCATGTCTTCGACGAATTTAGGATTGTTATAGGCTGCTTCGGTGACGAACTTTTCGTCCGGGCGTTTGAGCAGGCCATACAACTGGCAGGACGCTTCCTGTTCGACCATGTCGATCAATTCCTCGATCCACACGAATTCTTTGGTGCGCACTTTGATGGTGACGTGCGAGCGCTGGTTGTGCGCGCCATAGTCGGAGATTTGTTTGGAGCATGGACACAGGCTGGTGACCGGCACCACGACTTTGATCCATAAACTTGGCTCGCCGTGATTAGCTTCGCCGATGAAGGTGACGTCGTAGTCCATCAAGCTTTTGACCTTGGACACCGGCGCCTGCTTCATCACGAAGTACGGGAATTTCATTTCAACGTGCCCGGACTGCGCTTCCAGCAACACTGTCATTTCCTGCACCATGTCTTTAAACGAGTGCACGGAAATTTCACGTTCGTGTTTGTTGAGAATTTCCACAAAGCGCGACATGTGTGTGCCTTTGAAATTGTGCGGCAGGTTCACGTACATGTTGAAATTAGCGATGGTGTGCTGGTCGCCGGCGCTGCGGTCGCGCACGCGCACCGGGTGGCGAATATCCTTGATGCCGACTTTATCGATCGGAATGTTGCGGGTGTCATTACTGCCTTGTACGTCGGCAATCGGTTGTGGGCGCGCTTTGGTCATTCGATCAATCCTCGGTGTAACGCACACAAGCGCGTTCGGTTTCCCACAGCGTGATGGCGGTAACGCGATTGGTCGCGTCGTTCAGGCGCGCACCCAAGCGCTGGAATAAATAGGCAGAGATATTTTCTGCGGTCGGGTTAATGGTATCGAACGGCGCAATCTCATTCAGATGGCGGTGATCAAGCAGCGCCAGCTCAGCCCGGGTCGCCTCCTTGAGCACTTTGAAATCGACACCCATACCGACCTTATCCAGCTTGGTAGACGTCACTTCCACTTCCACTTTCCAGTTATGCCCGTGCAACTGATTGCACACGCCGGCGTAGTCGCGCAACAAATGCGCGGCGGCAAAATCGGTGACGATCTTTAACGAATATTTGGCTGGCATAAATACTTGACTACAGAGGTAGGATATTACTTGGATTGGCTGAGTTTCACAAGCCCGGAGCTTGTGAAACTTCGAACGGCAGTAATTATACCATCGCAGCTCAGCCCACATTCAGCGAGCAGGTGCTCACGTTTGCCGTGTGCAACAAAGCGATCGGGTAGCCCGAGATTCAGGATCGGAACGATAATTTGTTGCGCGGCGAGGTACTCATTGACAGAGCTACCAGCGCCACCCATGACGGCGTTCTCTTCAAGCGTGACCAGTACGTCGTGCGTGGCGGCCATCCGCAACAGGGTTTGCTCATCCAAGGGTTTGACGAAGCGCATGTTGACTACGGTCGCATCGAGCGATTCTGCGGCTTGTAGCGCTGGGGTTACCATGCTGCCGAAGGCCAGCAGTGCGATTTTTCGGCCGCTGCGGCGCACCTCTGCTTTGCCGATCGGCAGTGCTTCCATGGTTTGCAGAGTCTTGACACCTGGCCCACTGCCGCGTGGGTAACGCACGGCACTCGGACCGTTGTGCATAAAACCCGTATACAACATTTGCCGACATTCGTTTTCGTCGGCTGGCGCCATCACCATCAGGTTTGGAATGCAGCGCAGATAACTTAAATCGAAACTGCCCGCGTGCGTCGGGCCGTCGGGGCCGACTAATCCGGCGCGGTCAATCGCGAACAGCACCGGCAGATTTTGCACGGCGACATCGTGGATAAGTTGGTCGTAGCCACGCTGTAAAAATGTCGAGTAAATTGCCACCACTGGGCGCATGCCTTCGCAGGCCAACCCGGCGGCGAGCGTTACGCTATGTTGCTCGGCGATGCCGACGTCGAAATATTGATCGGGAAAACGCTGCGAAAACTCCACCATGCCCGAACCTTCGCGCATCGCCGGCGTGATGCCGATCAGATTCTTGTCTTGCGCCGCCATGTCGCACAGCCAATCGCCGAACACCTGGGTGTAGGTCGGGCCGCCGCCGCCAGCGGTGGGTAATTCACCGGTGCGTGGATCGAAGGCGCTGACCCCGTGATAGGTGCAAGGATTTGCTTCGGCCGGGGCGTAGCCTTTACCTTTTTTCGTTACCACGTGCAAAAACTGCGGGCCTTTGAGCACGTACAGATTACGCAGTGTTGCCACCAGAGTGGGCAGGTCGTGGCCGTCGATCGGGCCGATGTAGTTGAAACCCAGCTCCTCGAACAAGGTGCCAGGAATCACCATGCCTTTCACGTGTTCCTCGGTGCGACGCGCCAGTTCCCACATCGATGGCATCACGCCCAGTACTTTCTTACTGCCTTCGCGCACGGTTGAATACAGGCGGCCCGACAAAATGCGGGCGAGATAATTCGACATGCCGCCGACATTGGGGGAAATCGACATGTCGTTGTCGTTGAGCACAACCAACAAGTTCGCGTCGAGATCACCGGTGTGATTCAGCGCTTCGAATGCCATGCCCGCAGTCATGGCGCCGTCGCCAATGATGGCGGCGATGTGGCGATCCGCGCCCTGTTTCTGCGCGGCGATGGCCATGCCTAACGCGGCGCTGATCGACGTGCTGGAATGACCCACGCCGAAGGTGTCGTAGTCGCTTTCGGTGCGACTTGGAAATCCGGCCAGTCCACCGGACTGCCGGATGCTCGCCATGCGCTGGCGGCGCCCAGTCAGAATTTTGTGCGGATAAGTTTGGTGGCCGACGTCCCACACCAGCCGATCATTGGGGGTGTTGAATACATAATGCAGGGCGACGGTGAGTTCCACGGTGCCCAGGCCCGCTGCCAAATGGCCGCCGGTTTTGCCCACGGTTTGAATCAGAAAACTGCGCAGTTCATCCGCCAGCTCCGGTAACTGGTCGACCGTCAGCGCACGCAAATCGGCTGGCGTGTCGATGGTGTCGAGGAGTGGGAA
>Ga0315270_10002232_pt1 | contig 10249 bp, 6 predicted proteins | sample C1_bottom_MG_FD_204932 | JGI IMG/M metagenome (GOLD analysis project Ga0315270, IMG submission 204932) | Sediment microbial communities from Yellowstone Lake, YNP, Wyoming, USA - C1_bottom | ecosystem: Environmental > Aquatic > Freshwater > Lake > Sediment | place: USA: Wyoming | collected... | reverse complement strand
ATGACTTCGAGAACGAGCCCATCGAGGCGGGCTCGGTAGCCGGCTGCTTGAGTAAGATCCTCACGCGCAAGGTGAGCGTCGTGATTAACCTGCCGGTGCTCAAAGACCACGACCTCGCCGGCATCTCAGGTACGCTCAAGAGCTTCTACGGTGCGATTCACAATCCCAACAAATATCACGACCACGGCTGCTCGCCGTACATCGCCGACCTCAACGCGCATCCGCTCGTACGAGGCAAGCTGCGACTTACGGTCTTCGACGCCTTGACGCCGCAGTGCGAGGGCGGGCCCGCCTTTGTGCCCGAGTACGCGTGGCCGCGCGGTCTCGTCTTTGCCACGACCGACCCGGTGGCCGCCGATGCCGTCGCCTATCGGCTCATTGCCGAGCAGCGGCGTGCTGTCGGGCTCGAGTCGCTCGCGAAGGCCGAGCGGGCGCCGCTCTGGCTCGCTTTGGCCGCCCTGCGCGGGCTCGGCGTGGCGGATCCAGCGCTCATCCGTGAGGTGGGCGTATGACGTATCGTGAGGTGAGCCCATGACCTATCGTGAGGTGGTCGCATGACGTACGAGCGGCGTGAGTTCTTGCGTACTGCGCTCGGCTGCGCCGGCTCCTGCGCCCTCGTGGCAGGCCTCGGCGGCGTAGCGAGCAGCGCGCTCTTGGCCCGGAGCGCCTCCGCCGATGACGACGCCGGGGCCGCGCCGACATCGAACGCCGACGAGACGCGCTTCGCTGCGCAAGAAGCCCGCTACTACAAGAAGCTCTCTGGCAAGCGCATCGAATGCCAGCTCTGCCCGAACAAGTGCCGCGTCGCCGATCTCGAGCGCGGCACCTGCGGCGTGCGCGAAAACCGCGGCGGCATCTACTACACGCTCGTGCATTCGCGCGCCGCCGCGGCGCACCTCGACCCCATCGAGAAGAAGCCGTTCTTTCACTTCCTCCCCGGCACGCAAGCGTTCTCTATCGCCACCGCGGGCTGCAACATGGAGTGCAAGTTCTGCCAGAACTGGGAGATCTCGCAGTTCCGCCCCGAGCAGGTGAGCGCCACGTATTTGCCGCCAGGCGCCGTGCACGAGCTCGCCAAGCGCCACGGCGCGCCGAGCATCGCCTACACCTACTCGGAGCCGACCATCTACCACGAGTACATGCTTGATACGGCCAAGCTCGGCGCCGAGACGGGCGTGCGCAGCGTCGTGGTCTCGGCGGGCTTCACCGAGGAGCAGCCGTTGCGCGACTTGTTGCCCTTCGTCGACGCGGTCAAGATCGACCTCAAGAGCTTTCGCCAAGAGTTCTACGACCAGATCTGCCGCGGTGAGCTCAAGGTCGTGCAGCGCACGATCGAGATCATCCGCAAGGCGGGAAAGTGGCTCGAGCTCGTGGTCCTCGTCGTACCGACGCGCAACGACTCGGTGGCCGAGGTGCGAGCGATGGCGCGCTGGGTCAAGGAGACGCTCGGCCCAGACGTGCCGCTGCATTTCTCGCGCTTCCATCCGACCTACCGCCTGCGCGACCTGCCGCCGACGCCGGTGGCGATCATGCAGCGCGCGTACGAGACAGCGCGCGCCGAGGGTCTGCGCTACGTCTACATCGGCAACATGCCCGGTCACCCGGCCGAGAGCACCTTCTGCTGGCGCTGCGCTGAGCGCGTCGTCGAGCGCGCCGGCAATTCCTTGGTCGCGAATCACCTGCGCGCTGGTCACTGTCCGAAGTGCAACGAGCGTATCCCTGGCGTGTGGTCGTAGAGCCCGCGGGCGCGCGCCATGCGACTCGTCGCCTTCTACTTCGTGCTCGGGGCGGCCTCGCTCGTCACGCAGACCTTGCTCATTCGTGAGTTCTTGGTCGTCGTGCAAGGCAGCGAGCTCGTGCTCGGGCTGCTCTTTGCCTGCTGGCTCGGTTGGATAGGGGTCGGGGCGGCGCTCGGTGCGCGCGCGGTTGCACGTCTCGCCGGCCGCGGGCCCCTCATCTACGGCGTGGCCCTCGTGGCGGCGTTGTTGCCGCTCGCCGAGCTCGAGCTCGTGCGACAGGCGCCGCGGCTGTTCGACGTCGGCGCTGGGCTCGTGTTGTCGCTCGCCCAAGTGCTCGTGCTCGCGCTCGTGGCGCTCGCTCCCTGGGCGCTGTTCATCGGCGCTTCGTTTCCCGTCGGGGCGTATCTGCTGCGCGGCGCAGGGGACGGCGCTGTGGCACGTCTCTATGGCGTCGAAGCCTTGGGCGCGGTCGCGGGCGGCGTTGGCTTTTCTTTTGGGCTCGTTGGGCACGTTGCGCCCTTGGCCATTGTCACTCTCGACGCCGCGGTGCTCGTCGGCGCTGCCACGCTCGCTCGGCGTAGGCGCACCGCAGCGGGGGGGCTGTTCGCGTTGCTGCTCCTCGTGGCTACGCCCCTCATGGCCGACCTCGATCGCGCTTCGCAGGCGGCGGAGGTGGCGGCGCTCGCTCCCGGGCAGCGTTTCGTCACCGTGCTCGACACCCGCTACGAGCGCGTCGCGCTCACCGAGCTCGCTGGGCAGTACGCACTGTATGGCGATGGTCGGCTCGTCGCGTCGTTCCCCGAGCCCTTCGAGCTGCGCGCACTCGCCTATCGTCTGCTCGCGCAGCAGCCCGAGGCGCGGCGGGTGCTCATCCTCGGCAACGCGGCGGCCGGCCTGGCGCAGGAGATGGCGCGCGCCCTCGCATCACGCCCAGGCTCAACCGCCGAAGATGCCGCGGTGAGCTTCGTCGATGCCGACCGCGACTTGACTGCGGCCATCGCCGCTCACCTCGCCGCGCCCGACGCCCTCGCGCTGCGCCAGAGCGTGCGCGTCATCGTGGCCGATCCGCGGGCCTTTCTGCTCGCGACGCGCGAGCGCTTCGACCTCGTGTTCGTCAACCAGCCGATGCCGACGGCGACGTATACGAATCGCTTCTACACCCGCGAGGCCTTCCGCGCGGCTGCGCGGGTTCTTGTGCCAAGCGGCGTGCTCGCGTATCGCCTCACGGCCGCGAGCGCGTATCTCGGCGCTGATACGGGCGGGCTCGCAGCCTCGGTGCGCCTCGCGCTCGCGGCGGTGTTCGCGGCAGTCCTCGAAGTGCCGGGCGACGACCTGTTCTATTTCGCCTCAGTGTCCGCGGCCACCCTCGCTCGCGACGCCGTGAGCGTCGAGGGGCGCCTCAGTGGCTTCGCTGAGGCGCGTCCTTTCGTGGCGAGCATCGCGCTCGATTATCGGCCTGAGCGACGCTCGCGCGAAGAGGCCGTGCGGCGGGCCGCCGGCGACGCCGAGGCAAACACCGACGACCACCCGACGAGCGTGTCGTTCGGCACCGCGCTATGGGAGCGCGCGACGGGCGGCCGCCCGAACCGCGACTCGCTCGTCGGCCGTTTGACCAAGGTCGCACGCTCGGCCGGTCGGACCTCGGTTGCCGGGCTGCTCGCGCTCGGCGTCCTCTCGTGGTGGCTCGTTACGTGGCGCCTACGCCGCAGTGCCCGGGGTCGCGTGCTCGAGGCGGGCCTGTTCGTGTTCATCCTCGGCTTCTCGGCGATGGCGACGAATTTGGTGCTGCTCATGCACTATCAGAGTAGTTGCGGCGCGCTGTTCGAGCGCCTCGCGGTCATGGGGGCGCTCTTCATGCTCGGCCTCGCTGGTGGCGCGGCCGCGGGGGCGCGGGTCTGGCGGGCGGCCAAAGGGCAGCTCGTCCTCGTCGCGCTGCTCGGGCTCGTGGCGCTCTCGAGCGGCGCAACGGCGCTCGTGCTGCCGGCGCTCGGCGGCCTCGGCGGCGTTTGGAGCGAGCTCGCGCACGCGGCCTTGTTCGCATTCGCTGGGGTTGCGCTCGGCGTCGGGTTTCCGCGCGCCGCTCTGCACGGCGCAGGCGCTCGGCCCGCGGAAACGGCGGCGACGGTCGAGCTGACGAATGCGACGGGTGGGACAGAGAGGACGAACAGGGCGGGAACGACCGACGCGGCTGCGCTTTCCCGCGCTGCGGGCGTAGTCGACGCCGCCGATCACATGGGCGCCGCGCTCGCGGCCCTGCTCGTCGGCACGTGTCTCTTGCCGGCGCTTGGCGCGAGCGCCACCGTGGGGTTCGTGGCGGCGGTGGCGGTCGCCGGCGCCCTTTGCTTGCTCGCTCCAGCCTTGTTCTGGACGCGCGGATTGTAGCGCTGGGTCGCTATGGTGCGCGGGCGCACCTCATCATCGCCGTGCTCCGCATCGTTTCGGCGGCGCTCGCCTGATCTCACGGACTCGCGAGCGACCGCACCATCGCTTCGAGCTTGGTTGCAGTCGCGAACGTGCTGACGTTGACCGACACGTATGGGCCAAAGAGATCGGTCCCTTCGACGACCGGGGCGTCGCTCGCGTCAACATTGAAGGTATGGCTGACCACACCGACCAGTGATCCTAGCTTGCCGTCGATGAACGAAAACACCGCGCCGCCAGAGCCGCCGTACCAGCCACGGCATGTCGTGTCGAACAACGCGTCACCGTAGTATCCATGCGGCCCAAACCCACCGGTGAACTCGCAAGGCTCACTGATCACTCGCGTCGGTGGCAGCAACGGCTGGGGAAAGCTGACCATGACCGCGAGCTCGCGAGTCGCCGGCGCCGGTCGCTGCGCCGTAGTCACGCCGATTTCGACGCGACCTAAGGTCACCTCCGGGTCATACAGATAGTAGACCACGTCTTGCCCGTCGATGTCCGCGACGGCCTGCCTCAGATCGCCTGGCTTGATGATGACGTCCATCGCGCCCGGCGACGCCAAGTCGAAGCTCCCGCTCGCGGGTAGTACAATCGTCGCGCGCTGCATGGGGAGGCCACAGTGACGGGCGGTTACGAACAGGCCGTGGCGCAACAGAGCCCCGCTGCAATGAAACACCCCATCGTCGAGCAGGACGCCCACCCACGCGAAGCGGGTGGTATCGGCGCTTCGAGTCGGCAACGTTGCCGTGACCGTGGTGTCGGGTATCTCATCGCGGTACACGTCGACCGCGCTCAGGACACTCTGCGGCGGGCTCGGCGCGTGCGCGCCGCAGCCCAGCGTCATCTTGGCGGCGACGGCGCAGGCGAGCAACGCCCGACTTTTGCTGACGCTTGCACGGGCAATCAGCCGCGACTTGGGTGTGGCCGCGGTGCACCTACGTACCGCCATCGAAGACCTCCTGGTGACAGGCGTGCTTCGCGATGAGTGCGCATCCGGGAGGGATTGTCCAGCCGGCACGGGTGTTGCTTTGCGGCGTCGGAGGAACGGGGTTGACCTCGGGCAGAAGGGCGTGGCTGCAGCGCCGAGTCGGCAACGTTGCGTACGCGCCGCGTTGTGGCGCGCAAGCCCTAGAGTATACTCAATGGTATGGGCCGCCTGTTGTTCGCTCTCTCGTATTTCGTAGGCGCCGCCGCTCCCGCGCCGAGCCGGGCCGTTGCATCGACGCTGGCGCTCGCCCCGGCGCCGGCGTCTGCGGCCTCGCCTGCTCCCGCGTCCGAGAGCGTGCCCGCGTTTGGCCCGCTGCCGCTGCCGGCCACCCCCGAAGGCATGTTGCCCTGCAAGACACCGCTCAAGATCACGGGTAGCTTGCCGCGCGCGGCCGGGGAGACCATCCGCTATGTCGTCGACGTCGACGGGCTCTCGGTCGGCACGGTCGACTTCAAGATCGAGCGCCGCGGCACTTTCGGTGGCCAGGCGGTGGTCGAGTATCGCAGCACCTTCAAGCTCGACCAGCTCGTCGGTGTCTTGGTGCCCATGGACGGCCGTGCCGCCTCAATCGTCCCCGAGGCCGCCTTGGCCCCGGTGGCGGCGATGAACAAATATCGCCTCGACAAGAACGAGTTCGAGGAGAACCAAACCTTCGCCGAGGACGGCCACAAGGTGACGTCCAAGCGCAGCAAGAACGGCGAGACCTCGAGCGAGGAGCGCTTGTTTCCCTTTGCGGTGCGCGACTTCATCAGCAGCTATTACCTGTTGCGGCTGCTGCCGCCCAACGTCGAGGGCTGCGCCGTCATCTACAACAACCAACGGGCCTACACCATCTGGGTGCGACCCGACGGCGAGGAGTCGGTCAAGACGCCGGTCGGCATGCGCCTCGCGAGTCGTTACCGCGTGCAGTACGCCTCCGAGAAGAGCAAGAAGGTCATCGAGGCGCGCATGTGGCTCGGCCTCGACGCAGCGCGTCTACCGTACCGGGTCGAGGTCAACGACAAGAATCACCTAGAGGCGCGCATCCATCTCTACGAGCTCGGCCTCTAGGAAGGCCGCGCCTAGAGCGACTTCGTGCCGCGCATCTGCTCGATGAGCCGGCCGTACTCGACCTCCCACTCGGCGGTGCCCTCGCGTAGGTTCTTCAAGCGACCGCGCACCTCGCGGTCGAGCTCTTCGTCAACCCCGAGGTACTTTTGAATGGCCGGCTTGACGATGTTGCGCAGCTCGTTGTCTTCCATGAACACTTCTTCGATGTGGCGTGACTCGAAGAGCGCGGCGATGGTGCGGTCGACCACGTGCTCGAAGGCAGCTTCGCCGACGATGACCTTGCGCTGCTCGGCCATCGTGGCCTTGACGCGGCCCAGCATTTCGACCGTCAGGTGGTGGCGCTCGAGGGCCTCTTGAGCGTCGTGTTTGAGCTTGTCGACCTCGTTCATGTAGTCGACGAACACGCCGGCGATATCGAGCTCGGCTTCGTCGCGATGGCCGTCTTCCACCTCAATGGCCCGATTCGCGAGGAGTGAGCGCACGATGTCCTTCGCGATTTTCGGGATAACCCGGCGGTAGATCTTCATTCTTCGTCGTCCTTTTTCGCCCTAGCAACTGTCAGGCCATATAGAAGGGGCTCCGGAGGAGTGTCAAGCAAAGCCTCGCAAGGTGAGCACAAATTTTGACGGCAGGCCCGTCGGTACCCTACGATCCGCTGACAGACCGGCAGCAAAGAGACCGTATGGCGAATCGACGTAAGAAGACCAAGAGCAGCAAGAGCCCGAGCGAGGCCAGGAGCCCCGTTGCCGAGGTTCGCAGCCATGCTTTGGCCGAGCGGTCCACGGCCAGCCGCCCGGGACCCGCGCGGCGTGTGCCCCACGAGGTGATTGCGGTCGTCCTCGTGTGTCTCGGCGCCCTCTCCGTGCTGTCGATCTCGACCTTCGATGCCCGTGACGCCTCGCTCAACGCGAGCGGCAAGGTCGAGGTCCACAATTGGATCGGCCCGGCGGGGGCCTACTGGGCCGACTTTCTTCTGCAACTTCTAGGCATCAGCGCCTACGCCCTCGGCGCGGGTCTCTTGTTGGCCGGTTGGCGCGCGCTCGCCGGCCGTCGCATTTTGCCTGGCCTGCGGGAGGCCTTCGGCTTGCTCCTGAGCGTGCCCGCCGTCGGCGCGCTTGCGCATCTCGTGCTCGTAGGCGACCGCCTGCCCTATTCGGCCGGGGGCGTCCTCGGGGCCCTGCTCGGCAGCGCCCTGCGTGAACAGTTCGCCGCGGTCGGCTCGCATATCGTCGCCGCCGCCTTGGTGTTGCTCGCTCTGACGCTGGCCATCGATGGTATTCTCGCCGGCGTCGGCTTGCGGGGGCTCGTCGTCTTGCGCAGCGTCGGCGAGCGCATCTACGCCGCCATCGTCGTCTATCGGGCGCGGGCAGCGAGGGTGCGCGAGCGGCGGGCCGAGATCGATGCCGAGATGAGCCAGGCCTTGACCCAAGAGGGCCCGTCTTCAGGCTGGAGCATGGGCGCCGCGGCGCCAGCGGCGCCCCTCGACGAAGGCCGTCGGGCTCGCCTCGAGCGAGCGCAAGAGCGAGCGCGGTCGGCCGCCGACGAGCAGGTCGATCGCGAGGTGCAAGAGGCCCGCCGTCGTGCGTGGCGGGCGCCCTCTGAGCCCGCCGTTGCCGTCGACGACGCGGTGGATATGGCCGGGGAAGAGCAGTACCAGATGGGCGCGCTGCCGGCCCTGGTGCGCGGCGCGGGCGAGCGGGCACCGAGCTTCGTGCTCGCGCGCGACGAGGGCGGACGCCGGGCGGCCGATGACGATGACGATGATGACGGCGACGATGACGGCGACGACACACGTGACGACGAGGGCGACAGCGAGGCGGCGCCTACGTACCGCTCGAACGCTGGCGTGTCCGTCTCGAGCTCTGTTGCACACAAGCCTCCGACTCCTGTCGTGCGCGCGGCGCGTGCGCCTTTGGCGGCCGCGTCGAGCAGCGATGCAGCGCTCGACGACGCGCTCGACGAGCCCGATCGCGACACTCTCGATCGCGACGACACGCAACCCGACGCGCGTTTGGCGACTACGCCTGGCGCTGGCACCGGCTCGGCGGCAGCGGTAGCAGCGGTGGCAGCGGTGGCAGCGGTGGCAGCGGTGGTCGCGCCGACCTCGACGTCCGCTGCTACCGAGGCTGCGTCGGCGACGCCGCCGCCCTTGCCGAAGCGCCAGCGCAAATCGAGCGAGCCGCAGATCGTCAACGTGCGCCCCGATCTCGACGTCGAGGCCATCCAAAAGGCCGACGCCGTGGTCGCGCCGCACGTGCCGGTCAAGGGCGCCAAGCCCTTCGAGCTGCCCTCGGCGAGCCTACTCGACTACGAAGCGACCGTGCGCGCGCCGGTCGATCCGGTCAAGCTGCGCGACAACGCCTTGCGACTCACCAAGACCCTCAAGGACTACGGCATCGAGGGTCACGTGCGCGAGATTCGCCCCGGGCCGGTCGTCACGATGTACGAGTACGTGCCCGCCGCAGGCGTCAAACTCTCGAAGATCGCCGGCCTCTCCGACGACCTGGCGATGAGTATGGAGGCCCTGCGCGTGCGCATCGTGGCGCCCATCCCCGGCAAGGGCGCGGTTGGCATCGAGATCCCGAACGAGGTGCGCGAGACAGTCTACTTAAAGGAGATCGTGGCGCACGACTCGTTCAAGAAGCACAAGAGCATCCTGTCGATGGCGCTCGGCAAGGACATCGAGGGCGGGCCGAACGTCGCCGACCTCGTCAAGATGCCGCACTTGCTCGTCGCCGGCGCTACGGGCGCGGGTAAGAGCGTCTCTATCAACACGATGATCATGAGCATCCTGTTTCGCGCTACGCCGGCCGAGGTGCGCATGATCATGGTCGACCCGAAGATGCTCGAGCTCTCGGTGTACGACGGCATCCCGCATTTGCTCTTACCGGTCGTCACCGATCCGAAGAAGGCCGCGCTCGCTTTGCGCTGGGCGGTCGAGGAGATGGAGCGCCGCTACCAGATGCTCTCGGACGCGGGCGTGCGCGGCATCGACAGCTACAACAAGCGCGTGCACGCGGCGAGCGAGAAGGGCGAGCAGATCTTCTTGCCCTCGAAGGTCGAAGGCGAGCAGCCGACGGTCTGCGAGCCCTTGCCTTACATCGTGGTCATCGTCGACGAGCTCGCGGATCTGATGATGGTGGCCTCGCGCGAGGTCGAGTCGTCGATCATGCGTCTCGCGCAGATGGCGCGCGCCGCCGGTATCCACCTCATCTTGGCGACGCAGCGCCCGTCGGTCGACGTACTCACTGGCGTCATCAAAGCGAACTTCCCGACCCGCATCGCCTTTCAGGTAGCGAGCAAGCACGACTCGCGCACGATCATCGACGGCAACGGCGCCGAGCACTTGCTCGGCCGCGGCGACATGCTCTACCTATCGCCAGGCGCCGGCGGGCTCGTGCGCGTGCACGGCGCCTACGTCTCGGATGAGGAGATCAACCGCACCGTCGCGTTCTTAAAGACGCAAGGCACGCCTAAGTACGACGAGTCGATCTTGGCGCCGCGCGCCGAGCTCGAGGGCGAGGGCGCCACGGCGTCCGACGAGCCGCTCGACGAGGCCTACGACCAGGCGGTGGCCATCGTCTCGGAGACGCGCCAGGCGTCGATCTCGATGATCCAACGCCGCTTGCGCATCGGCTACAACCGCGCCGCGCGTTTGGTCGAGAAGATGGAGAGCGAAGGCATCGTCGGGCCGGCCGACGGGGCCAAGCCGCGCGAAGTGTTGGTGTCGCAGCAGGCGTACTGACCGCGCGCTCGTACGCGGCTGTTGCCCTCGAGTCGAAACCCGCAGGGCGTCATGAATGCGCCGTCTCGGAGAGGGGGGCCTCGAACGGTCGAAGGTTCAGCTCATGGCTTGTCGCTCTGCGACACCATGCCAACGGCCGCTTCTACTCCACTCCCTCACCGAGAAGAACGCAGTGTGTTTACCCCGAGCACTTCATCGTGCCGAGCTTGAGCATGCAGCCGGCGCTGTCCAAGAGGAACGTCATGGCAGTGTCGGTGGTGCATGCGGTCAGCGCCTTCATGCAATCGGCGAAGGCCTTGACGGCCT
>Ga0315270_10002231_pt1 | contig 10249 bp, 15 predicted proteins | sample C1_bottom_MG_FD_204932 | JGI IMG/M metagenome (GOLD analysis project Ga0315270, IMG submission 204932) | Sediment microbial communities from Yellowstone Lake, YNP, Wyoming, USA - C1_bottom | ecosystem: Environmental > Aquatic > Freshwater > Lake > Sediment | place: USA: Wyoming | collected... | reverse complement strand
GCGCCGCGCAACTCGCCGATGCGCTGGGACAGCGGCAGCTTTTCGGCAATAAACATGTGGTTCACTGCCTGCACTGAATCGCCCAGGAAGACGATGCGGGCAGACACCGCAATGCCGACCGCCAGCACCAGCAGAAAGGCCCACCATATTCTGCGCTGAATCATCGCGAGCCTTTCATGAGCAATGCAGGTGGTGCTATTTCTTTACGGTGGGTTCCAGCTTGCCGCCTATCTTCAGGCAGCTGCCCTTGGGCAGGGGAAGGAAGTCGTTGGGGTCGTTATCCACTTGTGAACGCCCAGCGCAGGAGTGCATACTCTTGTTGCTGTTGCAGCCATTTTGGCCAGCCTTGGTAACACCAAAACATTTTTCTGTGTCGTCAGCCGCATAGGCGGAAGAGGCGGTGATGCCGAGCGCGAGCAGGCCAGTGAAGGCTGTGGTGAGGAGTGCGCGTTGGTCTTTCATTTTTGAGTCCCCTTTTGGTCAAGTTCGGTTTGATCAATCATCTGGTGCCGGACAAATCGTAGCATGTGGCTTTACTATTTGGTACTGTGCATTGAAGAATTCGAGTTTGCCGCAGCCAAGGTCGCAACAATGCTTACCCAGTTTTATTTTTTAACTGCTGCGCTTGAAGGAGTGCACCCATACCGGCGCGTCTTCATCCCAGGCCATGTTGGCATGCATTATCAGGATAATCTGCTTGTACATTTCAAGATTGGGGTAGCCTTCTGCTTGTGCTTCGGCGTCTGTCATGTCGCCCAGGCGCTTGCGTTCAACCGATGTAACCACGAAGGTGATGCCTTCCAGTTCGAAAGTCTCATTCGGGTAAGCGTACAGGCCGTCGCGCCGCTGTTGCGTTTTTGAACCCGCGATAGTCGCAGCGACCATTTTTGGGTGAGTCACGAGGCGGGTTACTTCACAGGTTCTGGCAGGGTAATCAGTATTCATCTGGGCAGTCATCGGGAGAGTTTTTAAGTGTTAAAAAGGTTGGTTGAAACTGCCCATCGTATCGGTGCAGATTTCGAGTGATCATTATGCCACGTAATCATGGCACATTAGGCGACCTTGCAGGCCATGACAGCCGCTATAATCAGGTGACGATGCACAATCCGAATTTTGGAACCCTATGCACTTCCTGCTACTCAGAAATTTGCACGTGATGTTTGTGGTTGGCAGCTATACGCTGTTCTTCCTGCGCGGCGTATGGACGCTGAACGGCTCGCCCATCATGCAGAAAAGATGGGTCAGGATCGTGCCGCATGTGGTGGAGACGTTGTTGCTGATCAGCGCGCTGGCGCTGGCTTATACCATCAACCAATACCCATTCGTGGATGCATGGCTGACCGCCAAGATCGGCGGTCTGGTGCTGTATGTCGGGTTCGGTTATGTTGCATTGAGCGGCGGCATGAGCAAGACAGTAAGCTTCTGGACATGGATGGCCGCACAGGCGGCATTTTTCTACATCGTGCTGGTGGCTATTACCCATGATCCTTCGCCGTGGTAACGCGGATTGAAGTGAAACACAATTGAGCCATGGATGAGCAATGGTTTTGATCAATAAAGTAGGATGGGTGGAGCGCAGCGTAACCCATCAAAGCCGAAACGATGGGTTACGCTGCGCTGCACCCATCCTACTGAAAGTCATACAGAGTAATTATTTAATATTGGGTTGTAATTTCGATTTATGCAGCCATTTTTCCAGCCAGAAATCCGCAGACCATTGCCAGCGACTGAGCAGCAGCAACACACCCAGCAATATGCCCCAGGAGAGGTGCTGATTGATGCCTGCTTCGCTCAGCTCGGAGTAGGAGATGACCGCCACCACGTTCAGTACCGACAGCCCGGCAGCTGCGAATCGTCCGAACAATCCCAGCACCAGCAACACGGACAGTCCCAGCTCTGCGCCCGTGGCCAGATAGGCCGCAGTCTCGGGAGATAGCAGCGGCACCTGATATACATCATTGAACAGGTACAGCGTGCTGTCCCAGGTTTTTATCTTGGTCAGTCCGGATTTGAAAAATACATTTGCCAGATATAGCCGCAGTCCAAGATCGAACACGGGGGCGAGATATTCCGGCAAGTGCGAGGCGCTGTAGTAGAGCCTTACAATGTTGAGCACTGTTTTCATGGCATCGCTCCCACGCTGAAGCCGGTCAGCGCATCGTGTGCAACCAGATTCAGCAGCGCGGCCTGCAGGTCAAATTCCGGATAGCGTTCCTGCGTGGCGGCAGTCGCGATGCCCAGCGCTGTTCCACTCTGCATCATTTGCAGCCATGCAGCATCAGCCTGCGTCAGCTCGCTCACCTGAACCACATCATCCTTGCGACTGACCAGCGCGTTGCAGGGGCCGCTGTCGAGATCGATATGGAATTCGCAGCTCGCGCCGGGTTGATGCGCATGCCAGATGACGGCAATCGGATAGCTTGAGTGCAGCAGAGTGCAGGCGGTATGCAAAATCAGGTCGGGGTAATGCTCGGGCGGTATCTGCGCCAGCTTGCCGAGGTCGAACGTGGCAGCATCGTCCGCGAAATAAGCGCAGTGGCAGGCCCACTCCAGCGCGGCAACATCCGGCAAATAGGCCAGCCCTTGCGCCGGCTCGAAGGCTGCGATGAATTCAGCCATTTCTGCGCCGTAGTGATGCAGGTTGCCGCTGTGCGGCGGATGCTGACCGATAAACTGTCGCGTCATGTGGCGGAAAAATTCCTTGCCGACGAGTTGTTCGGTGACCGGATACGCGCCCGCAAGTGCATCGTGCAGATTGCCGCGATAATTGTTGCGGTAAATATCGATGGCGATCGCGGCAGAATAATTTTGATAGGCCGTGTTTATCTGCGGCGATAACTCTTCGCCGTGCACGATGGTGCGGGCGAATCCAGAAAGCTCTTTACTCAGCGCAGGCATGACTATCCTCCAGTCGCTGTTGCGCTTGCGCGGCCTCACCCATCAGTACCGGCAACGCCGGAATATCGCTGTCCCATTCGATCAGCGTGGGGCGCGGGCCGATGTGCTGCAACGCAAATTCATATAATTCCCACACCTCGGGAAAGACAGCATGGTCGTGCGTGTCCACCAGGCAGCCGTCGCGTTCGCTGTAACCTGCCAAGTGATATTCCTGCACCGCTTCCGCCGGGATAGCTTTGATGAAGGCCTTTGCATCCACGCCGAGGTTGCGCGCATTCACATACAGATTTTCGACGTCAAACAGAATGCCGCAGCCGGTGCGCCGCGTCAGCTCGGCCAGGAATTCGCCTTCGCTCATTTCGCTTTGTACGAAAGACAAATAGCTGGAAAGATTTTCCACCAGCAACTGGCGGCCCAGCTTTTCCTGCACCTGTTGCACACGGCCTGCCACATGCGTCAGGGCTTGTTGGGTATACGGGAAGGGCAACAAGTCGTTGATGACCATGCCGTCCGCAGCATTCCAGCACAGATGTTCCGACACTGCTGCAGGCTGCACCTCATCGCACAGGCGATGCAGCGCGGACAGATGCACCTGATCCAGCGGCGCAGTCGAGGCCAGCCCCATGCCCACACCATGCAGGCTCACGGGATAATGCTCGCGCACCTTGAGCAAGGTGCGCAGGGGCGCGCCGCCCCCGAAAAAATTCTCGCTGTGCACTTCCACCCAGCCGAGCTTGGGGAGCGTTTCCAGCACCTCACGATAGTGGGGCGCCCGCAAGCCGATGCCGGCGATGCATGGCAAGGCTGCGGGCTTGTTCATTACATTGCCTTCAGCATGCCACCGGCGAGCTTGTCGCAAGTGCCTTTGGGTACAGCAACGAAATCCATAGCGTCATGGTCCTTGGTAGCCTGGCCGGCGCAGGAATGCGCGCTCTTGTTGCTGGAGCAGTCATTCTTGCCTGCTTTGGCTACGCCAAAGCATTTTTCCGAATCCATCTTTTTGTCGGCGGCGTTTGCATTGCCGCTGGCCAGACCCAATACCAGTAAGCTGCCGATTGCTGCGGAGAGTATGTGACGATTGTTCATGATTAAACCCTTTCTATAATTGATGATTGATAAGTTTGAGAGCTTGCCCCCAACCATTGGTCGGAGTAAACACATTTTCCTTACAGCAGAATTGCACGGATTCAAGTTGTCGGTATAAATAACCTCTCGGCTTTTTATCCACGCCCCTACACATTCGTGAGAGAGGCGGAAAAAGTTACATGAAAATCTATTTCATAAACCATGCTGCCACTGCGATCATAATTATAACCATCATTCCCATCATCATTTTTTCATGGATGCACATGCCCTGCTTTTTCTTGCATCCTTCCATCGAGCACATCAGTGACATTTGATTCTCCTTGGTCAAGTAAGTTAAGCGACATCAATTCAAAGAGGCGTCTTCTGCCCCTTTGCTCATTAGTCGCAGCAGGTTAAAAATCCTTACGCCTGATTGGAAAATTGTTATGCTTTAAAAATGGAAAATGAATTGGCAGCATCAAATAGCAGCGGGGGGCTCGATGACGAACTGGTTTCGTTGCGCCGCGACATGTTCAAGTTTGCCCGCTTGCAATTGCGCGATGACGCGTCCGCCGAAGACGCTGTGCAGGAAGCCATGGCAGGCGCGCTGGCAGGGAAAAAGCAATTCAACAATCGCGCTCAAATAAAAACCTGGGTGTTTGCCATCCTGAAGCACAAGATCATCGACATCATCCGAGAGCGCGCCCGTTCGCCGGGCACCGCAATTTCTGTGGATGAGATTCCCGAGAATGCCTATGACGAGCTGTTCGACGATAAAGGTTTTTGGCAAGAAGACTCGCGCCCTGCAAGCTGGGGCAATCCGGAGGGCAGTTTTTCCAGCCAGCAGTTCTGGCAAATATTTGAACTTTGTCTGACCCGTCTTCCGGAAAATACGGCGCGTGTTTTCATGATGCGCGAGATGCTTGGCTTTGACACGGACGAAATTTGTAAGGAACTGGCAATCAGCTCGACTAACTGTTGGGTGGTGCTGCACCGTGCCCGTATGGGATTGCGACTGTGCCTTGATGAACGGTGGTTTAATGCGGAGAATCGGAATGCTGAACTGTAAACAAGCGGCGGCGCTGATGTCGCAGGGTATGGACAAGGAGCTCGGTCTGTTCCAAAAAATGACCTTGCGCTCGCATCTGATGATGTGCAAAGGGTGTCGAAATTTCAACAAACAGTTGGCGTTTTTGCGCCAGGGCTGCCGAAACTTTCCGTCCCAAGGCAGCTAGTCGTTTGAGCATTGTAGGGAATCGTGTTTGAATTGGCCCAGGCAAGTACGTCGCGGATGTTGCTTAATTACAAGGAAATCAGATCATGCTCACGTTCATCAGAAATTTATTTATACTATTCGTGTTGTCCAGCTCGTCCGCATTCGCGCTGGGCGATGCGTTCGATCAAGCCCGGTTCGATAAGCTTCTCAAGGAGGGCAAGCCGGTACTGGTCACCATACATGCCGACTGGTGCACAACCTGTCTGACGCAGGGAAAAATTCTCGGAGGACTGCTGAAAACGTCGCCCTATAACCAGCTTCAAGTGTTGCGTGTCGATTTCGACAAGCAGAAAAAAATTGTGCACGCTTTCAAGGCCCAATGGCAAAGCACGCTGATCGTATTCAAGAACGGCAAGGAAGTTGGCCGTTCTACTGCCGACACTGATAAAGAGAATATCGCGCTCCTGTTGCGGCAGGCGTTGTAATCGGCCGTTCGGTGTAGAGACTTGAGAGCCCTGCAGATCATCAACGTTGGCCCAATGCATTCTTCGCGGAAGCTGGGGTGGGCGAGTGCCTTGCACTCCCCCTGCCCGGCATTGTCGAATGGCGAGTCTTACTGTGTCACAAAGAAAAAATCATGCAAAGAACCTTAGGCATTCCTTCCTCCTTGCAGAGGGGAAGGGAGTGCGCTCTGTATTTATGACACAGTAAGACGGGTAATTTTATGAATGACACCACGATTCTGAACGATAGGTAATGTCTAACATCATCCTGCTCATCCTCTGTTTCATCATCGGCATCCTGTTGCGCAAGTCCAAGCGCATGCCGGTCAACACACCGGCCGTACTCAACACATTCATCATTCACGTCTCGCTGCCGGCGCTGACCTTGCTCTATGTGCATGACCTGAAAATCGGCGGCGATGTCGGCCTGATGGCGGCGATGGCGTGGATTTATTTTGCGTTGGCGGCGGGGTTTTTCTGGCTGGTCGGGCGCTGGCTGAAATTGCCGCGCCGCACCGTGGGCGCGCTGATACTGACCGGAGGCCTGGGCAACACCTCATACCTTGGCTTGCCGATGATAGAGGCGTATTACGGGCATCAGGGCATCACCAGCGGCATCATCGTCGATCAGCTTGGTTCCTTTCTGGTGCTCTCGACGCTGGGTATCACCGTGGCCGGAATTTATTCAACGGGACGTCCCACTGCCGGCGACATGGCGCGGCGCGTGCTGAAATTCCCGCCGTTCATCGCACTCGTGATCGCGCTGTTGCTGATCCCGGTGGCATATCCGGAATGGCTGGGCACCGTGCTCAAACGTCTGGGCGATACCCTGGCACCGCTGGCGCTGCTCGCGGTCGGTTTTCAATTGCGCCTCGGCCATCTTGCGGGCAACGTGCGCAACCTGAGCATAGGCCTCGCATTCAAACTGGTGCTGGCACCACTGGTGGTGTTCCTGTTGTATGTGCCACTGCTCGGCGCGCACGGGAAAGCCATACAGATCACCCTGTTCGAAGCGGCCATGCCACCGATGATCACGGCCGCGATACTCTCCACCGAACATGACCTCGATCCGCCGCTGGCGACGCTGATGGTGGCGCTCGGGCTGGTGATTTCATTCGTCACGCTGACCGGCTGGTGGTGGGTGTTGCAGGGCGTTTAAATTGCATCCGGATTGTCCAGTAGGCTGCTAACCCCTCCCAACCTCCCCTTGTCAGGGGAGGAGCTGGTCCAGTTCTCCCCCTGACAAGGGGGAGTTAGAGGGGGTTTTGAGCCCATCCCATCTAATGGATAATCCGGCTTGAACAGAGCCGCTTGTATTTTGGAAAAGGCGGTCGTCTCCAATATTGCACGGGAGCAGGGGGATTCATGGCGGAGCAGGACGGTAATCAAGCGCTGATTTCTGCAGCATTGCGCAAGCATCTCGCTGGCGATCTGGCGGAAGCGGAAATGCTGTACCGGGAGATCATTCTGGCCGACCCCGGTGCAGCTCAAGCCCAGCACTATCTTGGATTTTTGTTGCAGAAAACCGACCGCTTGCCCGAGGCTTTTGAGCAGTTGACAGCCGCCATTGCGCTCGATGACAAACATGCCGAGTGGCATTTCAATCTGGGCATCGTGCTTTCCCGGCAGCAAAAAATTAGCGCCGCCATAGCTGCCTTTTCCAGTGCAATCGCCATCGATCCGGACAAGTATTTCTACTGGACCAATCTGGGAGCTGCGTTCGAACTGAATCAGGAATGGGGCCGTGCCGAGCAGTGCTATAGCGTGGCGACCACTATCGATCAGAATTGTCCGGATGCATTCTATTTGCTTTCTGCTTTATGCCTGAAGCAGGAGCGATTTGCGGAGGGCAGGCGTTTCAATTACTGCGGCATCGTCGCCGAAGCAGAGGGTAGCAAGCCACCGGTCGTGAGAGGCCAGGCCTATTACGAACTGGGCCGCATAGACGAAGCCATTGCCCTCATGGAGCAATGGCTGCAGACCGAGCCGGGCAACCCGGTTGCGACGCATCTGCTGGCTGCCTATCGCGGGCAGCAGGCACCGGAACAATGCAGCAGTCAATATGTTGAGCAGACATTCGATGCCTTCGCCAGCAGTTTTGAAAACACGCTGAACAGATTGGAGTACTGCGGCCCTGAACTGGCGAGGGAATATCTTCGCGGCCTGAACCTTCCTACCGCGAGCCTTGCCATTCTCGATTTGGGCTGCGGCACCGGCCTGGTGGGCGAGGTCGCAAGCCCCTATGCCCGACTGCTGGTGGGCGTCGACCTGAGTCAGTCCATGCTCGATCGGGCTGCGGAAAAGCAGCTGTACCACCAGCTTCATAAAAAAGACATTACCCATTTTTTATTGGAAACGCACGAGCAGTACGATTTGATCCTCTGCATGGATACGATCATTTATCTGGGGCGACTGGATCGGGTAGTCGAGCTGATTTACCAGAAACTCAAACCCGGCGGCATGCTGCTGTTCAGCACCGAGAAACTGCACGGGGTTCATGAAACGGATTATCAACTGAATCCCAGCGGCAGATACAGTCATCATCACGACTACCTGATTTCAGTGCTGGGCAAGGCCGGATTCAAGATCGAGAATATGCGCGATGTCGTAATCAGAAAAGAATCCGGTTGCCCGATTGCGGGGCAGTTTGTTTGCGTGAGCTGTGCGCAGTAGCGATTGTGTGAGGTGGCTCAAATCAAGCAACTAGATTGCGGCCCACCTTCATGAAATTTGAAATTGCGCTACCCCAATTGGAATGTCCATTTTTCAGAATGCATGCCTTCAATGTTGAGGGTCATGTGCGACACCGAGGATTGATGACTAAGGGTTATCAGACGAGTGTGGCAAATTGGAAATGCGCCATTTCCCACTCTCAAAGACGACATCAATATGGCTTGTGTAGATCGTACTTTTACCACCATAGGCCTCGTAAAGCTTTACCATGAAAGAGTAAGTCTGTGGCGCAATAAGCTTGCCGAATGCAATCTCGAATGCTTGGTGATGTGGATTACTCAAGCCTACAAAATATAGCTGAAGCCAAGAATCATCATTAGATGGCGATGCTCTCTGTAAAAAAAGGGGACGCTACCCTTTCATTTCCACCGCCCGCTTTATCTGTCCCGCAGCAGAGAGTGCCTTCGGGTAGTGTTTTAGCCCCTTCTGGAAACGGTCAATGACGCTTCCTCCGGCGTAGCGATCAGGCAGTCACAATATGGAAATCGGTGGCCTTGGCAATCGGGCGCACATGGTTTTTTTCTCGACGCATTTCGACGATGCCGTAGTTGGACATGGTTTTGAGTGTCCGGGAAAGATTGCTCGGTTTGCGCCCGGTCATTTCTGCCAAGGATGAAATGGACTCCGGTTGCGAGTCCTTGATCACATGGAGCAGCGCACGATTATCATCGCTGAGCACTTCGGCGAGCGACTTCATTGAGGTGAACCATATCTTGGGTTCGCTGGGCTTGGGTTTATATTCGCCCTTGGCAATCGCGTAGATACGTTCACGAATTTTTTCTTGAGGCATGATGCCTATCATGATGCTTTTCATTTTGCTGTCTCCTTCAATATTCGATCTACATCTGCGAAGAAATCGCTCAGCAGTTGGTAGGCATCCTTGAACTCATATGGCACGCCTATATCGGCAATATGCCGGTGCTTGTGGTCATAAGGCAAAACTTGCCCCGCATATTTGAATCGACCGGATGGTTTGACCGCGTGAGCGTTGTCATAGCCCATCACACGTTTACCGCTTTGTTCGTGCAGTGTTAAAGCATAGCGGACACCATGAGGTATCAACGCAGTTGTTGCAACACGCCATGCATGAATCTCAACCCAATATCCGCGCTCCTGTTGAACAATGTTTCCGTTCAAATCAATCAGAGTGTCAATGCCGTTGTCGATTTGCATGGTTGAGTATATCAACTGATGATAATGTTAGCGAGTCGTTTAGCCGTGCTCAACTTTCAAAAAACAGGGGCAGTCGCGGCAAGTGACGGCAATGTGGGAAATTTTTTGAATATCTGGCACTCAGCCATCCCTCGTGTTGCCATATCGGCTGCCGCAAAGCGGACTCTCGTACCTGCTACAGCTTACGTCTTGTCACCCTTGCTGGGGACGCGCACTTTGGCCGCCGCCACCGAGCGGATGATCAGGGCATAGGGAAGCTCCTCCAGACTGCCAAATTTCTGCCGTGCCGCATCGACCAGAGCGGCCACGTCGGTAATCTCATCGGAGTCGTCTAGCGCACGTTGCAGGCCCAGCAATCCGCCGCATTGCACTTTCATTTCCTGCGCGTGGGTGAAGGGATCGTTGTCGTGGATATGCTTGAGTGCGAAGGCAGAGTGATGGCGTAGCAGGTTGTGCAGTTGCATGCAGTTGGCATGCGCATTTGCATCGGTGCACAGCACGGATTCGCGTTCTGCGATGTGACGCTTTTGCGCAAGCGGGCAGGCGCAGCGGCGCGCAAGTATGGCCTTGCCGAATGCGCAGGGGTGCGGATTGGAGGAACGCAGCACCTGACGAAATTGGGATTCGTCCACGTGATGTTCGTTTAGTCGTCGCCGGGTCC
>Ga0315270_10002230_pt1 | contig 10250 bp, 8 predicted proteins | sample C1_bottom_MG_FD_204932 | JGI IMG/M metagenome (GOLD analysis project Ga0315270, IMG submission 204932) | Sediment microbial communities from Yellowstone Lake, YNP, Wyoming, USA - C1_bottom | ecosystem: Environmental > Aquatic > Freshwater > Lake > Sediment | place: USA: Wyoming | collected... | reverse complement strand
GCTATCACCGACGCTAGGAATGGTTCGAGCTCCAACCATCCAGTCACTGAACTCCAATACATGAATGCTCTGACCTTTTTTGTTTAGGAATACCGCTCGATTCGGAAACGATGGCGAGGTAAACCAGCCTCGGGTGAGGGCCAAGTACTTATCGGTGCGCCAGCCGTCATCGAGTGACCTGTAGGAATCAAGAATACGATTGATAGCGTCCCTGTCAGTTATGCGAAATCGATCTGCGCAGCAGACGTCCGGCTCAAGGCTCAACCTAATTTCTGCCACATCACTTTGGGCTGGCACTGTGTTCGTGGTAACAAGAGAGCAGCCACACAACATGGCGGTAACAAGTGGAACGAACAGAGCGCGGTGGTAGGTCATTGTTAAAACCCCAAACGAGGGCATAGAAAAACTACTGGAAATTTTAGAGGGATGAAAACATGGTGTCACAAACTCCTCCCAATACCGAGATCGACGATCCTGGTCCAATCTGTGAAGTCGCTTTTTATCAGAATTTCTTTGCGAATTTTCAAATGGAGTTTTCTACACCCTCGAACGTGTTGTTCTGCCGCGCTGCCACGATGACACCTGAAAACAGCGCGCTGTCCCAGTCGTCGGCACGAACAATGTGTGAGTGACTGCTTGGGTACGAATTCGGTGCGTTTGTTAGATCGCGAATGTCGGCTCAGGGTCGAACACCGGCAGTCGCAATTTCGGCTGATGTATCAGAACTCCCGCTGCAAGCCGAAACCCTGCCGCGATGCGCTAGACCTTGACCGGATAAGGGCGCCGGGTCTTGCCAACATACAACTGGCGCGGCCGGTCGATGCCGTGACCTTCTTCCTGTAGTTCCAGCCAGTGACTCACCCACCCGGCGGTGCGCGCCAGCGCGAACACCGCGGTGAACATGTTGGTCGGAAAACCCATCGCGCGCAGCAGAATACCGGAGTAGAAATCCACGTTTGGATAGAGTTTGCGTTCGATAAAATAAGCATCTTTGGCCGCGATTTCCTCCAGACGCATTGCCACTTCCAGCAGCGGATCGTCGATACCGAGATGGGTCAAGACTTTTTTGGCCTGCACCTGGATCACGCGCGAGCGCGGGTCGAAGTTCTTGTACACGCGGTGGCCGAAGCCCATCAACCGGAACGAATCGCTCTTATCCTTGGCGCGCGCGATGGCCTTGGGAATGTTCTCGACCGAACCGATCTCGTGCAACATCTTGAGCACCGCTTCGTTGGCGCCGCCATGCGCCGGGCCCCACAAACTGGCGATGCCGGCGGCCACGCACGCGAACGGGTTGGCACCCGACGACGCGGCCAATCGCACCGTCGAAGTCGATGCGTTCTGCTCGTGATCGGCGTGCAGAATCAGGATCACGTCGAATGCGCGCGCCAACACCGGATCGACGCAGTACTCCTGATTCGGCCGGCCGAACATCATCTGTAAGAAGTTCGACGAATAATCGAGCTGGTTGTTCGGGTAGCGCTGCGGCCGCCCGATCGAATAGGTGTAGCTCGCGCCTGCAATCATCGGCATCTTGGCAATCAAGCGGATCGCCGCCCGCTCCCGATCGCTGCGGTTCTTCGTGTCAATTGAATCGTGATAAAAGGCCGACAGGGCACCGACCACGCCCACCATGACCGCCATCGGGTGTGCGTCACGTCGAAAGCCACGGTAAAAAGACATGACCTGGTCGTGCAGCAGATTGTAGTGCAGCAGGTCGCGCTTAAAACCCTGAAGCTGCTCCGCTGTCGGCAGCTCCCCGAACATCAGCAGATGGGCGACCTCGGCAAACGTGGAATGCTCCGCGAGTTCCTCGATCGGATAGCCGCGATACAACAGTACGCCGTTGTCGCCGTCGACGAAGGTGATGGCGCTCCTGCACGAGGCGGTCGAGCGGAAGCCGGGATCGTAAGCAAGGATGCCGTGACGCGCGAACAGCGTTTGAATATCCACCGCCGCCGGTCCCATCGTGCCCTCGACAATCGGCAGACTACCTTCGTTGGCCTGGTCGGAGATGGTGGTGGTAACGTATTTATTTGGCATCGTGTACATCCTCGCGGCGGTGAGCGGGCGCTTTATCGTTTCGAACAACTTAAGTCATGTTAGCGCGAGTGTAACGAACCCAGCGCCTTGGGCCAACGTGCCCGCACGCTGCGTGCGCTCCGCGCGGTGCCGGCCAGGCAGAAATCCCCGACGATTAACGCCAACATTTCGCGAACCGTCGGTGGCGTACGCGGCCACGGACTGCACCCGCAGCGGTCACGAGCCCGAGTCGGCGCTACTGCGTCGCGCAGGGTGTTGACTTCGTGGGCGAGAGTCGTTCTGTCACGCAGGTTTCAGGGCGCCGGGCCGGCGCTAGAGTAAAACAGCGTTTATCTCAGGTGCCATGTTTTGAAGCGGCAACCAGACGCTGGAGACCCAGCTTTAGTTTGGTTTAGTATCGACAACCCGCAACGCACATCCGTAGGATGTTCCCCGCAGTGATCTCCCACTTATCCCTCTTTCGGATGTAAAGTACTCCGAGATACGGCCGTATTAATCAGTTGGATCAAATTTCAACCTCGGGAGCGCCGTGGAATGAAAATTCCGCAGGCACGACATCTTTTCCTTCGCTTGGCTTTAGCGTTGTTCTTCGCGAGCGCGTTATCGCCGTGCGCGCTCGCCGGAACGATGGGCATTGAGGTCGTGGTCGTCGTCGACAGTTCCGGCAGCATGAAAAAGAGCGATCCGCAAACCCTGCGTATACCTGCTGCGAAATTATTTTTTTCCTTGCTTGGCGCAGAGGATTCATCCGCCCTGATCAGCTTCAGCGGTGACGGGAAAACATTGCTTGATCTCACGCCATTAACGTCGGACGCCGCACGCACCAAGCTGCTACGCGCAGCGGACAAAATCACCAGCAACGGCAAGCATACCAATCTGCATGCCGCACTCACGCGCGCGCATGAACTGTTGGCCAAACATCCGAACAAGGACAAACCGCGCTACATCGTGCTGATGTCGGACGGTCAAATGGATAGCGGCGATACCCAGCGCGATGCCGCCCTCACAACCTCGCTGCGCGACGAACTTCTCCCCGCATTAAAAAAAGACGCTATTGAAGTTCACACCATCGCCTTCACAAACTCGTCTGACGCGGAATTGCTGCGCACGATCGCGCACGACACGGCTGGCCTTGCAAGGCTTGCATTAACCGACGCGGAATTGCATACGGTATTCAGCGAAATCTTCGAACGTTCGAAAAAACCCGACATGTTACCGATCGAGAACGGCGAATTTTTAGTTGATGCGGCAATCGATGAAGTCACGATTGTTGCCTCAAAGGAAGACGCCCAAGTACAAATCGAGTTACAGGCACCGGACGCGAGCCGCGTGTCGGAACAGAGCAAGGATCCAAAAATTCGTTGGCTCACTACACCGCGCTTCGACATGATTACCTTGCCGCAACCTAAAACCGGTAAGTGGAAAATCCTGTCCAGTCACGGAACCAACAAAGCCTACGTCGTCACCCAATTAAAACTCGCCAGCGACATCAATCACCATGAAAAAGAAACCAATAAAAACTACATCATGCACGCCTGGCTTGCGCAAAACGACACCCTGATTTCCGAACGCGCCGTTCTGGACGCCACAAAAATACGGGCGGAAATATCCCAACCCGATGGGAATATCATGCACGTCGAGTTTCACGACGATGGCACGGCCAACGACACCGCCGCAAATGACGGCACCTATACAGGAGAATTCGTGTTACGGCTGGGCGGGCCGCACGAGCTTCGTTTGCAGGCCAAGAGTGTGACCTTCGACCGCACCGCGTCTTACCCATTTGACGTGTTCGCGCCGCCACCCGCCACGCCGCCCAAGCCAGCGCCAAAGCAACCGATTGAACTTCCCCCGCCGGTTGCGGCCATCGCACTGGAACACGAAACACCTCATGCGGTAACCGCCCCACTACCCGTACCGGAACCAGAGCCGGACGACACACTGAACGTCTGGGGCTTACTCGGTATTTTCACCCTGTTTAATCTATTTATCGGGATGGTTGTGGTCCTGGTCATCATGATTAAAAAACAACTGCGGGCGAAAAGCGCCGGGAAGAAATCCGCATGATACGCGTGCACGCCGCGACGCTGTTGGTGTTACTTGAACTGCTGCTGATGAGTATCGGTGCAGGCATTTATTTGTATTTTTGGGGTCGTCGCCAAAAAGTAAACAACGCAATTGAGGTGTCGAAAACCAGTGCAGAAAAGAATCCCGATGCAGGGCAGTACTTACTCACCGAAGAAAAACTGACTCGCAGCCGTCATGCGGTCGTCACCTCAGCAACGAATCTGGACGATCACGATGTCGCGGTCGGAGCCGCGCTGGCATTGCGCGCGGATTACCTGCAAATGGAGCATGAACTTAACGCGCTCGAAGAACGTGACGATGCGTTTTGGCAATCCTTTGATGAGCGTATGCGCGCGTTACTCGACACACACACCCTGCAAAAAACTGTGACGGTACCCTTATTACCCAAGGGTAGTGAAGCTAAAAATAAGGATGCGGAACAACTTAAAGAACTGGTCGGCGCTCAGGTCGACACCATAAAGAATTTACGCTGGCGCCTGACGGAAGCGATCGGCGATGACTTGAAACGCCAAGAACTTGAAAAGCACATTGATCATATTGAACACACGAACAAAGAGATGGCTAGCTGCGTCTCGATTTTAGAAGACGAAAACGAATTCCTGCGCAATCAAATCTCAGAATTATTGAAATCGCAATAACCCGCCAATACGACGGAACGCGCCCAGTATGTTGTGGTTAAACAGCCAACGCGCGCCGCAAATTGCCGTCGATGGCATCGAGAAACGCCTCGGTATTTAAATACTGATCCGGTGTGACTTTCTCGCCGTGTATGCACACCGCCAGGTCTTTGGTCATCTTGCCGGACTCGACGGTTTCGATGCACACGCGCTCCAGCGTCTCGGCGAACTTGGTCAACGCGGCGTTGTGGTCCAGTTTGCCGCGATGCAGCAGGCCGCGCGTCCACGCGAAGATCGATGCGATCGGATTGGTCGAGGTCGGTTTGCCTTGCTGGTGCATGCGAAAATGTCGCGTCACGGTACCGTGCGCCGCTTCGGCTTCGACGGTTTTGCCGTCGGGCGTGACCAGTACCGACGTCATTAATCCCAGCGACCCGAAACCTTGCGCGACGATGTCGGACTGCACGTCGCCATCGTAGTTTTTGCAGGCCCATACAAAGCCGCCGTTCCATTTCATTGCGGCGGCGACCATGTCGTCGATCAGGCGATGTTCGTAGCTGATGCCGGCGGCGGCGAACTTGTCTTTGAAGCCGGTTTCGTACACGTCCTGAAAAATGTCTTTGAAGCGCCCGTCGTATTTTTTCAGAATGGTGTTCTTGCTGGAAAAATACAGCGGCCAGCGCTTTTGCAGCGCCATGTTGAAGCACGATTGCGCAAAGCCGTGGATCGATTCGTCGGTGTTGTACATCGCCAGCGCCACGCCGTCGCCTTTGAAGTTGTAGACCTCGTGCGAAATCTTTTGCCCGTCCTCGCCTTCGAACGTGATCGTGAGCTTGCCTTTGCCCTTGGTGACGAAATCGGTGGCGCGGTATTGATCGCCGAACGCATGGCGGCCGATACAGATCGGTTGGGTCCAGCCCGGCACCAGGCGCGGAATGTTCTTGATGACAATCGGTTCGCGGAACACCGTGCCATCGAGAATGTTGCGGATGGTGCCGTTGGGCGACTTCCACATCTGTTTCAGCTTGAATTCCTTGACGCGCGCTTCGTCCGGCGTGATGGTCGCGCACTTGATGCCAACGTTGTATTTCTTGATCGCCTCGGCGGCATCGAACGTGACCTGGTCGTTGGTCAGGTCGCGATTCTCCATGCCCAGGTCGAAATATTTAATGTCAATATCAAGATAGGGAACGATCAGCTTCTGGCGGATGAACGCCCAGATGATGCGGGTCATTTCATCGCCGTCGAGTTCGACGACCGGGTTCGAGACTTTTATTTTAATTGTCATGATGTTTTTTTGTTCCTGTATTCGGCTGCACATCCAGTTCACACTGAGCCGGTTGGCTGCAACAGCCTGGCCATTCATCGAGATGCGCAAACTTCGTGGCACTATGACAACATAGTGTCCGGCGAGCAGTTGCGCAGCACGGAAGTTTGCACCAGTGTGCAACAGCATTGTCACATTTTTCCCCAAGACTGTGCAGCGGCGACGCTGTTGTTTCGATGGTTTTCGCGATCAAGCGGCGGTTTTTTCGCAATTCCGCCGCTGGCATCGTGCTTGCTCGGTACCGGTTGAGTACGCCTTGGCGAAGATGAGGAGGACTACGGTGATGTTGCACGTGAAAGTAACGGCGCTGTTGTTGCTGCTGATGTGTTGCGCATTGTTTGCTGTGAACTATTGGCTGGGGCTTCACGCTTGATCGCGTGATGCCGGATTGTTTCAGTGAGTCGCCGCAAGGATTGCGGCAGCGTGCAAATAATCAATACCCGGCGCGTTATTTGCTCGAGGAAGACAGTAGCGTCGTTGACCTCGTACTAACCATGACACGATGAAGGAGTGTGCAGCCATGCCAGAATCAACCAAAACACCCATAGCACAGAAGTCTGCGAAGACGACCCGGAAGGCACCGCCCATAGTCTCGCAAGCGGAATCTACCCCGGCACCCAAGGCGACACGCGCAGCAAGCAAGACGACCAAAGTTCGCCAACCCGTCGCTACAATCACCACCTCGGAAGAACGGCATCGGCTGATCGCCGAAGCGGCCTACTATCTTGCGGAAAAGCGCGGCTTCCACGGCGGCAGCCCGGAACAGGACTGGCTCGAGGCCGCAGCCCAGATTGACCGGATGTTCATGAATTAATTTAAGTTCAAATAGCCCCTTCCCCCTGCCAGGGGGAAGGAATGCTTCGTCGCAAGAAAATAGGGTTCGTGACGTACTGGTTCCCTGCGTCACGGAAGCAGCAAGTCGCCCTTCGTCCGCAACATCGGGATGCTCACCGGCTCCACCTTCCACAGGTCGTGACAATATTCGCGGATGGTGCGGTCGGAGGAGAATTTTCCGGAGCGCGCGGAGTTCAGGATCGACATGCGCGTCCAGTGCGGTGTTTCCTGATAGGCGGCGCTGACCTGCTCCTGGCATTTGAGATAGGAAGCAAAATCCGCCAGCACCAGATACGGGTCGGAACCCAGCAGGTTATCGACCAGCGGACGAAACAGCTCGGCATCGCCGTGCGCGAAGAAGCCGCTGCGCAACAGGTCGATCACTTCACGCAGATGCGGATCGGCGTGATAAAGATGGTAAGGCGCATAACCGGCCGCGTGCGTTTGGCGCACCTGGTCGGTGTTCAAGCCAAACAAGAAAAAATTGTCGGCGCCGACCTCGTCGCGAATTTCGATGTTCGCGCCGTCGAGCGTGCCGATGGTCAACGCGCCATTCATCGCGAATTTCATGTTGCCGGTGCCGGACGCCTCCTTGCCTGCGGTCGAAACCTGTTCCGAAAGATCGGCGGCCGGATACATGTGCTGGCCGTTACGTACATTGAAATTGGGCAGAAACACCACGCGCATCCGGTCGCGCACCGCGCGGTCGCGATTGACTACGTGTCCCACCGAAGTGATGAGCTTGATGATCAGCTTGGCCATGCGGTACGACGGCGCCGCCTTGCCGCCAAACAAAAACGTGCGCGGCTGCATGTCGAGACCCGGATTGGATTTGAGCCGAAGATACAGGCTGATGATATGCAACAGATTAAGATGCTGCCGCTTGTATTCGTGAATGCGCTTGATCTGCACATCAAACAGCGAGTCCGGATCGATGCCCACGCCGGTCTGGCGCCGCACCAGCACGGCGAAGTCGTGTTTGTTGGCGCGTTTGATGGCGCGCCAGCGTGCGGAAAAACTGGCGTCCTCCACGAACGGTTCCAGCGCGCGCAATTTGTCGAGATCGGTGATCCAGCCGGTGCCGATGGTCTCGTTCAACAACTGCGTCAGGCGGGGGTTGCTCAGCACCATCCAGCGGCGCGGTGTGACGCCGTTGGTCTTGTTGCTGAACTTGTGCGGCCAGAGCTGGTGAAAATCCTCCAGCACATCCTGCTTCAGCAATTCGCTGTGCAGTTCCGCAACGCCATTCACCGCATAGCTGCCCACACACGCGAGATGCGCCATGCGTACATGACGTTCGCCGGACTCGTCGATCAGCGAGAGGCGCGCAACGCGCTCCACGTCATCAAAGAAACGCAGCCGTGCCTCATCCAGAAAGCGCGCGTTGATTTCGAAGATAATCTCCATGTGGCGTGGCAGCAGCGCTTGAAACAGCGACAACGGCCAGCGCTCCAGCGCCTCCGGCAATAATGTGTGATTCGTGTAGGCGAACGTGCGCTGGGTAATTGACCACGCCTGAGCCCACGGCAGGTCTTTCGTGTCGACCAGCAGGCGCATGAGTTCCGCGACTGCAATTGCCGGGTGCGTATCGTTGAGTTGCACGGTGAATTTTTCGTGAAAGCACTCGATCGGAATACGCTGCGTGCGCATGATGCGCAGCATGTCTTGCAGCGAACACGATACAAAAAAATATTGCTGCTCCAGGCGCAATTGCTTGCCCTGCAGCGGTTCGTCGTTGGGATACAGCACCTTGGTTAAATTTTCCGACGCGACTTTTTGCTCGACCGCACGATAGTAGTCGCCGCGATTGAACGAGCCGAGATCAAACGACTCCGGCGCTTCCGCGCGCCACAAGCGCAGCGTGTTCGCGGTATTGGTGTGATAGCCGAGGATCGGCGTGTCGTACGGAATACCCTTGACGATTTTTCCCGGTTTCCAAAGCGCGTGCTTACGGCCGAGCGCATCGACGCTGTGCTCGATCGCACCGCCGAAGGGAACTTCGATCGCCCATTCCGGACGCACGATTTCCCATGGATTGCCGTGGCTCAGCCACTTGTCGGTTTTCTCCACCTGCCAGCCGTCGACGATCTGTTGCTCGAAAATGCCGAATTCATAGCGAATGCCGTAACCGATGCTGGGAATTTCCAGCGTCGCCAGCGAGTCGAGGAAGCAGGCGGCGAGCCGGCCGAGACCGCCGTTGCCCAGCCCCGGCTCGGGTTCTTCGTGCAACAACTCGTCAAGCACCAGCCCCAACTCGCTCATGGCGTGCCGCACCATGTCGTAGATGCCGAGATTGACCAGGTTATTACCGAGATGCGGCCCCATTAGAAACTCGGCCGACAGATACGACACCGTGCGCGAGTTGCGCTGCGTATACGTCTGGGCAGTGCTGACCCAGCGCTTGAGCAGTTGGTCGCGCACCGTATAGGCGAGCGCGAGATAGTAATCCTGAGTCGTCGCCAATGCGGGAAACTTGCCCTGTACGTAAAACAGGTTGTTGAGGAAGCCGCGCTTGATGACTTCTTTATCCAGACCGTCGCGCTCCGTCTCGCCGCCGCGCAACGGGATGGGCCGAACTGTCGTGGTCGTTGCCGCCGTCATACCTGGTTACTCCTGAAAGAACTGCACCTGCATCCGGTTGTGTTGCCGCGCTTATGCAACGGGGTCCTGAATTGAATCAGCAAAATATGCGCCAGCGAGAAACACGAGCTGCACATGCAAAAACCACGCGGACGCGCTCGTTACTTGATATCGCGTCGCGCACTCATGCAGTGCGATACAGTGAAACAAGAGTCGAGACAGTGCAGATTGCGGATGCATGCGCGTACAAAAAATGGTGTGCCGCGAGATTGGTAATCAACATCCGCGGCATGATTCGCCGCGGCATCGGTATCCCGTTGCTGCGTGGCATATCGCTTGCTCAGTGACTCATACCACCTCAAGTCGAGAACGTTATGGCCATACGCGTTGCGCTCCAGCACATCACGCATTATCGCTATGACCGCGCGGTGAGCCTGTCGCCGCACGTGGTGCGGCTGCGTCCGGCCGCGCATACACGCACGCCGATCAAGGCGTATACGCTGCGCGTGCGTCCTGAAAAACATTTCATCAACTGGCAGCAAGATCCGTTCGGCAATTATCTTGCGCGCCTGGTGTTTCCTGAGAAGACGCGCGAACTTTATGTCGAGGTTGAGGTGATCGCGGACCTCACCATGATCAACCCGTTCGACTTCTTTATCGAAGAGTACGCGCAGCAAGTGCCGTTCAGTTACGAAGAGCAAACGCTCAAGGAACTCAAACCGTATCTGGAAATCACCGAACGCGGCCCACTGCTCACGCAG
>Ga0315270_10002226_pt1 | contig 10260 bp, 6 predicted proteins | sample C1_bottom_MG_FD_204932 | JGI IMG/M metagenome (GOLD analysis project Ga0315270, IMG submission 204932) | Sediment microbial communities from Yellowstone Lake, YNP, Wyoming, USA - C1_bottom | ecosystem: Environmental > Aquatic > Freshwater > Lake > Sediment | place: USA: Wyoming | collected... | reverse complement strand
GCTTGCGGTCAGTCACTCGGAAACGGGCGCCCATGCTACATCTGATGCGTCAAACTCGCCTTAGGTTCAATACTGGCGCGGGTTTGATTCACAAATTTGATGTCGCCAGGTTGTGCGACAGGCTCTCCTGCGCCCTTTTTGATGTCGTCATGCTTGGACATGGTCCCCTCCGTGAGATTTATTGAGATGAAGAGTATCGTGGTGATAACCCCTAGAACAAAAGAAATGGCTGAGCCTAGATTTAGCCACTTAGTCCAATTTTCCAAGGCGATTTTGCATTCAAGCGCCTTCTCATCGCACTTGAGGTAATAGTCCTCAGCACGGCACAACTGAGCAGAGAGTTCCTCCTGGCTCGTGAAGAACGATGCGATGGTAGCCATGATCGCCAGACCGAACAGCGCCCACGAAAGTGGGAGCAGAAAGTTCAAGGACGCATCGCGGAAGGAAACGAAGTCCTTGAGGAAGGCTAGTGAGAATCCTAGGAAAGCCGTAGCAAGGGAAAGGACCGCCTTGTCGTAGTTCTCAGTGTTGGAGAGTTGCCGTTTCTCGATTTCCTCTCGGAGTTTGCATAGCAATGCAAGGCGTTGAGCCTTTTCATCCGCCGTTTCATCTGCCATCTCATTTCTCCGTGCTAATCAGTTAGGGCATCTAGGAGAGAAAGGGAAATGCTTGCATCACTTCAGCCTGCCTTGCTTCCTGGTGAGGATGCCCTAGTTTGCCGAAAGAAGGGGTGGTTCTTGAACTTCAGGGTCCATTGGTATGAGGTCCGTGAACTCGATCTTGGGTCGCTTAGCCGTGGGGCTCCCATGCTCATCCCTCCGGTCTACCCGACCAACGATTCGGCACTTCGAGAACATCGCATACTTGTATTTTGTGATGCTCCCCTTCTCTGGGTGACAACTCAGGATGTGTTCCTGATACCTAAATCCCATGTTGTTTGCGGTCGCGTTGCCGCGTGTGACCATGCCGATGAGTTCAACCGGCATGTCATGAACCATTTCAGGGAATAGGACTTCATCCTTATCGGCTTCAACCTGAGTGAATATGTATTTCTGGGTCATCGTGACGACCTCATCAACAAAGATGTTGTCTTCTTTGACCCCAACCACGAGCTTTCGTTCGACCTCAATGGCTCCAGAGATCTTGCTCAGCACTCGCGGTGGTGTGTCGGTATAGAGGTCGAAGAACTCTTTGGGAACGAACAACACCACTCCATTTGCATTGCGGATTCCCACCTCATTGGTTTCTGTCTTGATAATTGCGTCCTTAAACTTTTTCTGGGTCAGTTCCCCAAGATGTTTTCCAATTCTGATAAGCCACTGGACGCCTTCCATCGCCTTTTTGATTACATCCTTGAGCCCGTTATCCTTCCAATCATTCTCAGCTGCCCTCTTTCCTGCCTCCTTGCCATAGCTCAACGCAAAGGCTCCGATGGTAGTGGTGGCTAAAGTGGCGGCGACAGCCACAACGGCTTGCCATGAGCCCTTGTCTACTCGGACTGGGATGTCGAAGTCAAAGTCCTTCAGCTCGGGAACTTGCTTAAGGACGAGCAGTCGCACAACCTCATCTAATCCAAACAAGAAATCTGCGGAGGTCTTCGCGTCCATGAACCCGTCTTTGACGAGTTCTCCATCGAGCTTGAAGTAGCCAAGGACTTCCTTATCCATGACGGTCCTTTCAGATCGTTGCGGCTGTGGGGTTGCAGGCTGGCTTAGCGACTAGGTTTACCTGCCCCATTAGACGAGGCAAAGCGTTCTCCGTCCATGAAAAATACCCGAACGGTAATTTATGACCGCTCAACAGTAGAAGGTCACCCACACAGCCTGAGCCCTAGTCGCGCATCACAGACTTTCATCGCAATCTTCGCATTTCAGTTCTTGAACATCAGGCATGAACGCCGCCAGGAACGATTCATCCACCTTTGCCGTTGGGGGCTGCCAGTCAAGGTCTGCATGGGCGGCTTTTTGTTCTTCAGGCGTCAGGGATGGCAGTCGCATGTATTGGTCCTCCGGTTCGTCAACTTCGTCTGGGTGGGGCAGTCCAGGGAGTTTCAGGGTTCTGTCTCTCATCGATTCCTCCAGTAGGGTGCGCCGCACCACGCCGATGAGTATCTGGGCTGCCCGCACAAGCCGCCACTTCCACGGCTCCTATAAATCGACAAAGCGCCCCAGAGCGCCCTTATGCCACGGTTACACCGATGCATTCCGTATTTCGGCACCTGGGAAGCCGCATAGCAAGCCCGTAGACGCACGGACACCCGGTCCCTATACGAAACCCGCCATCACCCCCAGCGCCCCCGCCTGAGCCCTTGTAGTGCGTTACAGGCACCACCACCCCACAAAGCAAAGCCCACCATATCGGTGGGCTTGCTTGCATCACTTCGCTTCTGGTGAGGATGGGAAGGGTTGGTAGGAGTTGATGAATACTTGAATCATTCAGTTTCAAGCATCATTCTTTGAATGTCTTTTGGTCATACTTTACTTCAATAAAATACTTATTGGCATCAATAATGCTTTTAATTGTAGATTTTAAATCGGGATCACACTGAGCTGTAAATTCTAATTTCCGTTTGTCGGTTACAAAAAACGAATAGGTCCTGTCAATCATCATTTCTGCTCTCTTTCCATTACTCGTGTATGCAAGGACTACACGGCAATCACTGTTTGGGACACCTGATGGAGTAAAAGTGCCAGAACTAAGGCATTGACGAATGTGTTCAATGTCCTGAGTTTTAATCGGCAAAGCAATTCCCCATTTGATGAGTTCTGCCACAGATGGGTTATGTGAATAAACAACACTTGAAGGAACGGCAATCAATTTGATTCGGCTAATTCGAGCCGGTGGAGGGGTCGCCTCCTTTTCACCTGAGCCAGCCGTCAGGGGCATACAAAACAACAAGGAAAGGCAGACGAAATTCCCACACCAAAGGGCTAAAGTGTTTCCAAATCGGCTCATAATTCCCTCGTTTCTGTAATGGAATACACACACGGTCTACTTCTTTTCTTCAACCTTTTTTTCCTTCTTTGGTGGTTCGGGAGCTCGACGAACTGGAGTTCGACTAGTCGGTCCCTTTACCCTGACCATGTCTCCCTTATGGTTTGTTCGAGTGGGCTCACCAAGTTCCTTTGCGGCGGGCGTTTCTACCTTTTTCCCATTTCGTTCTTCTTCCTTGGAATCATATTTCCCGCCAGTCGGCTCTGCATTCTTATCATAAGCATCTCTGTTTGCTAGTTCTTCTGCCCGATGACCCAGTTCATGGATCGCTTGCATAGCAGGCGATTGAATTTCTCCTGTTAGATTTCCATTATCATCCTTTAATGCAAGCCCACCTGTTGGGTTCCATCCAATTTTCCCGCCGGTGCTTTGATCTGCCTGATCCTCCCCAATAAATATTTTCGTCACCTTTGGGGAATTCTCAACTGCGTCATAGGCAGCCTTCGCGGTTGGCGATTTTTGAAGATATTTAACGGCAGCATCCCACTGTTTTCGCGCTTCAGGTGTGGTGTTTTTAGGAAATTCTATTTTCATCCCATCAGGATCAATTGCCATCGTCGGGTTGTTCTGACAGTAGCTGTAAATATTCCAGCTCTGCGTCTCTTCAAAGTGCTGATCCCGTGCTGGGTCGGGGCTCAGGAACCTGCCATACCAGGGGGCGTAGAAGCGAGCCTGCATGTAGATAAGACCGGAGGGATCGGTCTGCTCGTGGTTCGTGAAGCCTTTGGCGAACTTAGCGGCGCTGACAGGATCTGCCAGAGACTCGCCGAAGGGCATGTATTTCTGCGTGGATTCTATTACACCCGTTGGTCCTGCCAGGAACCTCGGACTACCGAGGTGGTCCACCATCGTCACGTGTATGCCCGCAGCATCGATTTCCGCGACCTCCTTGATCCCTGCGTACAAAATGTCCTTCTTCCACTTCAGCACCCATCCAGGCACGTGGACCGAGGCTGTCCCTACGCAAGTGCTGTCCTGAACACTAGTGGCTTTCACGGTGTAGTCCCCAGGCATGCTCGGCGCAGTATAGACACCAGCCGAGGTGATCGTGCCTCCATTGGCGTTCACCACGCTCCATGTGACCGCTTGGCTTGGGGTTCCAGGTCCTGCGACCACGGCCGTGAATTGCTGAATTTGACCACTCCGCACCGTAACTGCATCTGGGGTTAGGATCACGGTCAGAGGTTTTACATAGACAGGGGCAGTGGAGTTTTTGGTGGTGTCTGCCTGGCTGGTGGCCGTCACAACCCACGATCCTTGTTGGCTGGCAGTGAACACTCCCGAGGCGTCAATGCTTCCGCCTCCATTCACCGACCAATTCACCCCCGAGTTCACCGCACCTGATACCAAAGCGGAAAATGAGACCGTCCCCCCCACAAAGGTCTGCCCATTAGCTGGTACCGGCACTGGAGTGGCTACGCTGACCGTCTGTACCGTCACCGAAGCACTTGCTGTACGGGTCGGGTCCTCCACGCTTGCTACGGTAACGGTATAGGGCCCTCCTGACACCGTCCCAGTGAATGTGTTCGTATAGGTGCCCCCTGATCCCGATCCAGTCCCGAGACCGCCCCCGGTTGTTGTCCAGCTCACACCCTGATTTGCAGGAGACACAGTGCCAGTAAAAACCTGGCTCCCACCGAAGGGAACCGTCTGGCTTCCAGGGGAAATCCCCACCAAGATCGTATAGGTCCCCACTGTAACTGATGAAGTGGCAGCGGGTCCCACACCTGTGGCTGTCAAGGTATACATGGTCGTAGCCGAGGGATAGACCACCACTGACGTAGTTCCTGTCACCGTCCCCACATTGGTAATGGAAAGACTGGTCGCATTTGCGGTGCCCCAGCTCAGTGTCACCGGGCTTCTGGCTTCCACAGATGTCTTGCTGGCGATAAAGCTCGTGATGCTTGGTGGAGGGACCACCGTAATAGTCCGTGTGGCGGTGGCTGTCTTGGGCACACCACCAATCCAGCCGGTGCAATTCCCGTTGACATCCATCCGGGAGCAAGTCTTCCCCGTATAGGACACGGTGAGGGTGAGGGTGTAGGTTCCAGCCGTCGTATAGGCATGGCTCGTGGATGCTCCAGAACCTACGTTCCCGTCCCCGAACGACCAGGTGTAACTGTTCACCACATAGGAGTCCCAACCCACCGAATCATCGCTGGTGGCTGAAAACCCAACGGGCTGGTTCGTAGCCGCAGTAATCGCACCTGAGGGCGATATAATCGTTGCCTCTAACGGGTCAGCATGCAGCACAAGTCCGCTGCCGAGGATCAATAACGCCAGGACCATTAAATGAAGCGCGGAGTGGAGAATTATTTTCAGCCGATTCATGACCTACTCCAGCACCAGATCGTACTCAGACACCAGCTGGCGAGCATCGTTGTAGACCATATAACGCCGCCTGACCATGGAGCCGCCCTTCCACTCTTCAATCACCGTGCGGAGTCCCTCCGGTGTGTAGGAGTACCGTTCCTGGGTACCATCCGGACGCCCCAAGGTAATCACCCGGCCCAGGGCATCGTAGTTCAAACTGATCTGCGTAGTTGGATCGTCGACTCTGTTCCAGATGTACTTAAGATTTCCGTAGATATCGTAATTGGCACCGGTGTAAGCCCCGATGGCCGTCTTGCCTGGGAGTTGGTTTCGGGCAGCAAGGCTCGACAACTCAGGGAAGGCCTGACCTCGGAAGTCCGCATTCTGCAACTGCGACGGCAGCGAAGCATAGGATACCGAGGGGACCCCACTTACTGTCACCACCTGTCCAGTATTGCTGTAATAGCGATTCCCGAATGCGTCGTAATCAAAGCTTTGAATGTATTCCTGTGTCGAGCCACTTGCATCTACAGAGGCATCAACTGAGATCAAGCGGTTAAGCGAGTCGTACCCAAACTTGTCAGTCGTAAAGGTTGCCCCGTCCACCACGCTAATGAGGTTTCCTCGTTCATCATAGGTGTAGCCCCAGGTTGCCCATGCCGCTCCAGAGACTGGCAGATGAATCATCTGCATCAACCTGATTTGATCTGGCCCATAGCCAAAGGTGGTTGCCACCCGATTCCCATAGTCCAAGCGTTTGAGAGCCCAACTGGCATCGTAATAGGTGGCGGTGGCCACAGTCTGCAGGCCATAGGTCAAGGTCAACGGGACGGAGCGGGCATTGTCGAATGTTTGAGTCCAATCGCTTCTACCGGTATTTCCGCCGGTTCGATGACCGTAGGAGTCGCACCCGAAGCTCTGCGCAAAAGCCTGAGAGGTCCCGACACCGACGGCTCCACCGGACCACATCGTAGTGTTTAGGTCTGAAAGAGCGCCTCCCAATCCACCGTAGGTGTAATCCAGGATCACGCCACCATCTTTGCCTTGCAGTACCTTGCCATTGGAGGCGTTGGTCAGGGTTCCTTGATCATAGACGAATGCCTGATTGACGCTCCCGTCGCTCGCTGTGACCGACATCGGACGACCCAAGGGATCTGGGACGCTGGTCACTGTCAAGGGAGTATCCGTTCCTGCTCCATAGGTTGTGACGGTAGGTTTGCCTGACACAGTAAAGCTGCCATATGAGGTAACTCCGCTTTCCGGCTGTATCAGTTGATTCAACCAACCCAGTGGCGTGTATGACCATGTCCGAGTTTGAGTGTGGCCAGCGGAGTCCTGCTGAACGGCCTGAGAGATGCGGCCCATGGGATCGTACTTATAGGATGTGATATTCCCAATGGCATCCGTCACTGAAGCCAGTCGGCCTGTTTCGTCTGACCCGTAAGTGGTTGAGACTGTTCCTACCGTAACCGTGCGGGTCAACCCCTGGTAAGTCGTGGTCGTAATCAAGGGGGGCAGCGTGGGTTCCACAACCCTCCATACGCGCCCCTGTCCGTCGTAGCTCGTGGAGGTACCCACATACAAAAATGTCAACCCCTCGTTTTGGTAGACCGGAGGTGTCCACGTGGTGATCCGGCGTCCAATGCAGTTGCCATACGCATCCGTGTCTCCGAGGCAATCAGTCGTCCAATACCCTGGTTCAACCAGGACCCGTACTGTCGCGTCCTGAACGAGATTAGGTTTGTTCCACTCGTTGTCGAAGCCAGCCCCGTCAACCCATACCGTGGCACCGATTCGCCGGCCAGCGTTGTCATAGCTGAACTCGCGATGTGATGACCACGTGTTCCCTCCATCCAGGGAGCGCTGTTCGAGGGCTAATTCGCCGAACCCGTTAAAGCGGTAACGTGAAGCCTCCAGGCCACGAGAGACGGTCATGCCTAGATTGTCCGCATCCGGCGTGACCACCGTATCCTGCAGTCCATCCGGCGGATGAACCCGAGTGAGTCGTCCGCCACTATCCCAAGTGAAGGTGGTCATCTTGCCATTCGGATCGGTCTGGCTCTGCGGAAGTCCGAAGAGATCCTGGGTCTGGGCATGCTGCCACGCCATTCCAAGTGGTTGGATGGTCGACATGTACCCTGAGGGGTCGTAGGTATAGTCCGCTCCCACTGCTCCTGAGTTGACAAAACTCCCTCCCGGGCAAGTTCCTGAAAGCACCGCTTTGATCATCTGGGCCTGTGAAACACCGGCCTGACCAAATGAGAAGGTAGCTTTCGTTTGATCTGCTTCAGACGACCCGCAGCTGATGGATGTCACCCGATTGAACAGATCCTCGTAAGCCTTCGACACAGGCGAATCCGTAAAGGGCAGGCTGTACCCTGGCGCTTTCCCGGCAGTGGAATCGGAGTCTACCCTCGGCGTATGAGTTAATTCCCGATTCCAGAACCACTGATTTAGATTCGAACCCAGTTCATTCGTATCAGTTTTCTTGTAGAGGAAACCGGAGGGATCCGTGGGGCCGCTACTAGGATTGTTGAATGCCAAGGCCAAGGCATCCATCGTGGCAAGCGTTGACGTATCCCGGGTGATCCAGGTTGTGGTAGTCGTGTATCCGCGGTTAGTGCCATCCCAGCCAGTAATTTCCTGAACAGTGACCAACCCCTTTTCCTGATCCCAGATTCGCGTCCGGGTGGGATGAGGAACTGACGTATCGTCGAAAGTGGCATTAGGATTGCCGGGGCCATGGAGATCCCAACGATCCGTGAAGGTGATTCGATAGGCAAGACTTTGAGTAGGTGTCGACCGAGTACCGAGGAAGTCGGTGAGGGCATATCCCGAATTCTGGCTTCCGCTCGGAGGAGCATACTCGCGGACTTCACGCGGCTGGTGTTTAAGGTAAGCCATGCGGAGCATTTGGCCAGCAGCTGTTGTAGGTACAAGTTTCCCCTGGGCCGCATTTTCGTCGGATGGGTCGACAAACCCAGTGACCGTCATACTGCCATCGGGATGAGTGACCACATCATAGAAATCAGTCGAAGACCACCAAGGATCGGTATTGGAATTGATGGGCCCCAGGTTCGGCTGGGGTACCATACGCTGATGTCGTGTTGTTCTTGCGGAACCAGTTGCAATGTCAGTCTCAGTTACTGACATCGCGCCTGCCCCCCAGTGGGGAAGATGCGCATTCGTAAGGACGTTGTTCGCGTCTGCGGCTAGAGAACTATCGTCCATCAAGGCCCAGCCCGCATTATGCCGATAGATGTAAGAGTCCCAACCTATACTTACTGTACGTCCAGGAAAATCCACCTGGGACAAGACTGTTTCGAGAACATTCGAGTCTGCGCCTGACAGACAGTTGGCATATCCCGGGGGCCTCAAGTCCATGTAATGGAATGTCAGAGTCTCGCCGGTGCCCACATTTTTAAATCCAGAATAATAAGAATACCGATCCAAAATGGATCGTTGACTAGAAGGGGCACTGCCCCACGGATAAATGGACGTTGTGGTCGAAGGTAATGACTCAAATGCAAATGCCTCATTCCCTCCCTGGTAGCTAATGGTTGAACCGAGCTGGATGCTAGCCTGGGGCCCTCCGTCTCCCGGGACCCAGGTCGCTGCGGCAGTCGATTCATAGGAAAACTGAATCGCATCTCCATAGCGATTGATCATTCGATTAATTTTATAATTCACTCCCAGAAGAAACCGAAGGAAATCCGCTTTGCTCACAGATTTAAATCCGCGACCCCAAATATCCAGAGCTTGTGTATAATAAGGGTTTTCGCAGATGAATTCGTAGGCTATCTCACCTTGAATAACCAGAATTCGAGGCGGCAATACTTCGTCATCGATCCCTGCGTCAAGTGGGCTGTTCAATTGAATACACTTGCCCAATCCATTATATGCCAGCTCTGACATCGCATAAAACAGTCGCCCATCAGGGGTCGCCCCCGCATTGTAAATTCCCACTACGAGGCTACCCTCAGTACCCTTGTGGACAAACGGCGCGATGGTCTCAGGCGTAGGGTAATTAATTGATCCGATATCGCTCCCCGCCTGATGCGGATCTTTTGCGACCATCCAGGTCGCATCGAAGTGGAAAGCATTGTGTAAGAGATCATTGACTGCGCTGAGGGCTGGGACATCTTGGTACGCGGGCGTGGCTGGGTATAGGCTTTCCCCTCGACCGTCGGGATACTCTATACGGGCTTGGGTTTCATCTTCGGCCATGGGAGGGGAATAGTATGCGCCATTAGCATCAACAACCTGGCCTCGCAACTGAGTGAGACCACTAAAGTTCCCCCCATTGTCGAGAGTCAGGACTAGGCCACCTTGCATAGAGCGAAAACCACCGGGCGAGGATCCATTAATTTGGTTGTAGTAATAGGTATTTTGAGAATATTCAACGTTGCCGGTAAGGTCAGATATATACGGCTGCGTTCCCATAGGTTGTGCGCCGCCAGCCCACTGCGGTGACCAACTGCCTCGGAGGGTGGGAGTGAAATGCAGCCCCCGGAGGCCAATGCCAGGGCCGAGAGGGATATCCACTGACACCCTTCCTGAGCCCTCATCCACCTTGACGCCTCCATGAAAGGTCGCGGGAGAGTGCCCTCGGTCGATCGTGGTGGCGGCGAAATCCGTCTGAAAGTTCTGCGCAAAAAGCGGGAGTCCCACAAGGCTGACGCAAAGAAAGATTATAGGTGTGAGGCGTCGCGTCATGAAGGGTCCCGAATATATTGGGTTCACTCTAAACCAACGGGCCATTGATGATCTCCGTGTTAATTCTTGTTAAGACTTTCCCATCGGACTGGGGTGTTTTTTGACAGACCAATGAGCCTGTCGCACAACCTGGCGACATCAAATTTGTGAATCAAACCCGCGCCAGTATTGAACCTAAGGCGAGTTTGACGCATCAGATGTAGCATGGGCGCCCGTTTCCGAGTGACTGACCGCAAG
>Ga0315270_10002224_pt1 | contig 10262 bp, 12 predicted proteins | sample C1_bottom_MG_FD_204932 | JGI IMG/M metagenome (GOLD analysis project Ga0315270, IMG submission 204932) | Sediment microbial communities from Yellowstone Lake, YNP, Wyoming, USA - C1_bottom | ecosystem: Environmental > Aquatic > Freshwater > Lake > Sediment | place: USA: Wyoming | collected... | reverse complement strand
ACAAGCACCCGGAGTATCACGAGCTGTTCGATCATCCTGATCGCAATCAGGACAGGGACTACGCGCCGGATGGCAACGTGGTCAATCCCTTCCTGCACCTGATGATGCACCTCACGCTGGAGGAGCAGATTTCCATCGGCCAGCCGCAGGGCATACGCGAGCAGTTTGCGCGGCTCACGCGGAAATACGAATCGGAGCATGAGGCGCAGCACGCGATGATGGATTGCCTGGGCGAGATGATCTGGCAGGCGCAGCGCAACCAAACCGCGCCGGATGCGGCGGTGTATCTTGCCTGTCTGGAGAAGCAATAGTGGAGAAACAATAGCGTATCCGCCGGGGCTGCTGCTAGAATGCATGCGTCACGCCCGTAACCGGTGCGCATCATCGAATAAGAACATGGTCGTCCGCACCTCCGTCCTGCAGCGCCTTCAGGCATTATCCCCCGTCAAACTCTGGCTGGCTTCGGTGTGCGTTTCCATCGTCGCCACGGAGATCATCACCAGCGGCATGGAATGGCTGCTCAAGGGAGCAGTCACTTACGATTACCTGTTGACCGGCTTTGTGGCCGCCTTGCTGGTCGCTTCCGCCGTTGTCGCCGCGCTGCTTTCCCTGCTCAATCGCCTGAAGAGTGAAGCCCAGCGCAGCCTGCAACTGACCAAAGAACTGGCGGAGAGTGAACAACGCGCCAAGCTGGCTATCGTGGCATCGCGCCTGGCCTTGTGGGACTACGATGTAACAACGGGCAAGGTCTGCTTGTCGGAAGGCTGGTCGCCGCTTCTTGGCGGCGCTCAAGCCCCTACCATCACCACAATCAACGAACTCGCCGCGCTGGTGCCGGAAGAAGAGCTGCCCGCCGTGAAGGATGCGATCGTGGGCGCGCTGAAAGGGCTGCATGACTCCGCTTTCCAAATTGAGCATCGCGTGCGCAATCTTGACGGAAAATTCATCTGGGTACTCAGCGCGGGTGCAGTGGTCGAGCGCAACCCGCAAGGGCGGGCATTGCGCATGCTAGGCACCAACCGCGACGTCACCGAACGCCGCGAACGCGATGAGGCACTGCAACTGTTCGCCACCGTGTTCGATGCCATGGATGAGGCGGTGGTGGTCACCTCTCCCGACAACAAGATTGTCATGGTCAATCCCGCCTTTACGCAGATCACCGGCTATCCGGCCTATGAGGCCACCGGCCAGAATCCGCGCATGCTTTCTTCCGGCAGGCAATCGCCGGAATTTTACACGCACATGTGGAAAACGCTGGCCGCCACCGGCAAGTGGCGCGGTGAAATCTGGAACCGCCGCCGCAATGGCGAAATTTACGCCGAATGGCTGTCCGTCAACCGGATATGCGACAGCAATGGCAAGCTTACGCATCATGTTGCGGTGTTCTCCGACATCAGCCGCCGCAAAGCCACGGAGGAACAATTGCACCATATGGCGCATCATGATGCGCTCACCGGGCTGCCCAACCGGACGCTGTTCATGGATCGCCTGCGCCAGTCATTGTCCAAGGATAAGCGTGACCAGGCGCGGCTGGCGGTGATGTTTCTCGATCTCGACCAATTCAAACCGGTCAATGATTTATATGGTCATAACACCGGCGACTTGCTGCTGCAGCAAGTGGCGCAGCGCTTGCGCGATTGCATGCGCGAATCGGACACCGTCGCGCGCATCGGCGGCGATGAATTTTGCGTGGTGCTGCCCTCCATCGAAGCCGCCCAGGAGGCACTCCTCGTCGCCGAAAGAATATTGCATACGTTGCGGCAACCGTTCCGCCCGAATGAAATCACCGTGCATATCGCAGGCAGCCTCGGCATCGCCATTTATCCCGATCATGGCGAAAATGCCGACACTCTGCTGAGAAATGCGGATATCGCCATGTACTGGGCCAAGGCAGACGGGCGCGACCGCCTGGAAGTTTTCCGGCCCGATATGCCCATACCCGATACGCAGAATCCCATTTGACCGGACAAGGGAACTTTGGCCTGAGGCATAAATGCCACACTGGCGCTTGACGGAAAATACCCGATGGGTTTTACTTCGCCCGCTTGCCGTGTCATGACATGCATACAGGCTTCTCCGATCAACACTTTGAGGAAGTAAAATATTATGAAGAAATTATTACCCCTGCTCTGCGCCTTGGGCTGTCTCGCGCAACCCGCGTTGGCCGCAAATAACATCAACGCCCTGCAAAATCTGGGGCAAGCCGATTTTCGTTCGCTGTCCGAAGACCTCGGCTCGGCCCTGAGCTACAAGGCCGTCACCCCGACCACTTCTCTCGGCGTCACCGGCTTCGATCTGGGTCTTGAAATCACCCAGACCAAGATGGCGAAAAGCTCGCAGTTGTGGGGCACCATCACTGGCAGCGGCAACGCCGTTAGCTCGCTGTATATCCCTAAGCTGCATGTCGCCAAAGGACTCCCCTTCGGCATTGATATCGCCGCGTTTTACTCCAAGATTCCCACCACCAACATCTCGCTGATCGGTGCCGAGTTGCGCTATGCCGTTCTGGATGGTGGCTTGGTATCGCCCACCATCGGTATCCGCGGCGCTTACAGCAAAATGAGCGGGGTCAGCCAACTGGCACTGGACACCAAGAGCCTGGACATTTCGATTTCCAAAGGTATCGCCATGCTCTCGCCCTATATTGGTGTCGGCCAAGTATGGACTAACAGCAATCCCAATGTAGTGGTTGGTGGCGTATCGTTGCTCAACAAAGAAAGTTTCTCCCAGAACAAGGTATTCGGTGGCGTCAACCTGAACCTCGGCCTGACCAACTTCTGCCTGGAATTCGATAAGACCGGCGCAGCCCAGTCCACCAGCTTCAAGCTCGGTTTCCGCTGGTAAAAACGGTACACTTCAAAACGAAACAGCCAGACCTCGGTCTGGCTGTTTTGCTTTGTGCGCGCCGTTTTCAGGCGTAGCGTTTCGCCAATTCGACGCGCCTGAGATAAGCCTCGCGCGCAATCTGCACATCTTCCAGGAAGTACGGCAACTCTTTCAGCAGCATCGCCTGCGGGCCATCCACCAGCGCCTTGGGCGGGGCGGGATGGAAGTCCACCAGCACCATGTTGGCTCCGGCGATGATGCCTTGCGCGGTGACCTGCATCATGTCGAGGATGCCGTCCGGCGAAGATTGCCGTGAACCCACCGAGTGCGAGGGATCTATGCATACTGGCATACGCGTCAGGCGCTTGACCACCGGCACATGCGCGAAATCCACGAAATTGCGGTGCGGGTCGCCCATGTTGGTCTTCATGCCGCGCAGGCCAAAGACAACATTGCGGTTACCTTCCGATGCCAGGTATTCCGCCGCATTCAGCGATTCGTCCAGCGTGATGCCGAAGCCGCGCTTGAGCAGGATCGGCATCTCGGTTTGCCGCCCGACGATTTTCAGCAGTTCAAAATTCTGCGTGTTGCGCGTGCCGATTTGCAGCATCACGCCGGTCGGGTTGCCGGTCTGGTGCAGCGCTTCCTTGATTTCGTTGAGGTGCGATTCGTGGGTGATCTCCATCGCGATCACCTTGATGCCATATTGGCCCGCCAGCTCGAACACATAAGGCAGGCACTGCTTGCCGTGGCCCTGAAACGCATACGGGCTGGTGCGCGGCTTGTACGCACCCATGCGCGTGCAGGCCTGGCCGCTGTCGCGCACCGCCCTCATCATGATCTCGACATGCTCGCGATTGTCCACCGCGCACAGCCCGGCGAACACGTTCAGCGTGTCCTGCCCGAAGCGCACGCCGTTGTAGTCAAAATGGGTCGGGCGCTGGTCGTCCTTGTGCCGCCCGAGGATGCGGTACTCCTCGGACACCCGCACCGCGCGCTCGACGCAGGGCAGGCTCTGCATGTCCTCGATCTCGAGCTGCTGGGTGTTGCCGATCAGGTAGATTTCGGTCAATGCTTGTTCGGCACCACGCTCGGTATGCACGCGCGCGCTGATGCCCGGCAGATCGGCAAGGCGACCCATCAGTTGCCGGAACTCGGCACCCTGCTGGTCGGTGTTGGAGGAAAGGATGAGGATCATAAACTTCCTTTAGCGTGAAAGGATCGCCCAGTGCTGGGGCCATTGCGCCATCGGGTCGCGCGTGAAGCCGCTCTTGCCGAATTGCTGCCAGCGCCCGATGACATAGCACAGCAGCACATTGGCCTGCGCGCCCACATCGGTGTTGGCATCCAGCTCGCCCTGCGTCACGGCGATGCGCAACGCCTGTTTGAGCGTGGTCTCGACGCGATCGAGAAACTGGTTGATACGCTGCTGCAAGCGTTCATCCTCGTTCACCAATGCATCGCCGATCAGCACGCGGGTCATGCCGCGATTTTTCTGCGCGAATCCGAGCAGCATGGCGATAATGCCCTCGACCTGCTTGAGGCCGCTCTCCTCTTCCGTGGTGATCTTGTTGGCGAGCGTGAATACGGTCTCTTCGATAAATTCGATCAGCCCCTCGAACATCTGCGCCTTGCTGGCGAAGTGGCGATACAGCGCCGCCTCGGAAAGGTCGAGCTTGGCGGCGAGCAACGCGGTGGTGATCTTCTCGCCCTTGGGCTGTTCCAGCATGGTGGCGATGGTTTGCAGAATTTGCAGCTTGCGTTCGCCCGGTTTTGCGGCCATGTTTTCCCCCAATCAATTCTTAACATTCTTGCAGTAGGAGCGGGCCATGCCCGCGATAACCCACCGAATCGCGGGCATGGCCCGCTCCTACGTCATATTGCTAAACCAAGCGATGCAGCATCTTGGGCAACTCCAACACACTACGAATTTTCACATCCACATAAGCCGGGCTGCGCAACACATCACTCACCCAGACCGTCTGCATACCGAGGCGCTTCGCCGTCTGCAAATTTTCCACGCTATCTTCCACCATCACGCAGCGTAACGGGTTCAATCTGTGCTTCTGTAACAGCCGCAAAAAACCCGCCCTCTGCGGTTTGGGGTGGTGGCGCGATTGCTCGATGGCAAACACGTCGTCGAACAAGTCATCCACACGCAATAATTCCAGCACCGCGCGCGCATAATGCTGCGGCGCGTTGGAAAACACCAGCTTGCGCCCCGGCAGTTTTTTCAGCGCATGACGCAAGCGCGGTTCGCGCAGTACCATCTGCGGCAATTGCGGAAACTGGTGCGTGTGCCACAAAAAGTGTTCCGGGTCGGTGCCATGATGCCGCATCATGCCGGAGAGCGTCGCGCCATAACGCTGCCAGTAATGCATGCGCAAGGCATCCGCCTCACCCGCACCCAGCTGCAAATGCTCCTGCAAATACGCCGTCATGCTGCGGTTGATGTGCGGAAAGATGTGCGGCGTTGCGTTGTGCAGCGTGTTGTCGAGATCAAAAATCCAGACTGGTTTCATCAAAACATCCGTCCGCAGATTACGCAGATTAAATGGATTGGTTTTGAATCTGCGCCCATCTGTGTAATCTGCGGATAAAGCTTATTTGCTCTTGATTAAAGTCCCCACACCCTCATCAGTCAAAATCTCCAGCAACAAAGCATGTTCCACCCGCCCATCAATGATATGCACCGATTTCACCCCGCCGCGCGCGGCATCCAGCGCGGAACCTATCTTGGGCAACATGCCGCCGGAAAGGGTGCCATCCGCGATCATCTCGTCTATCTGTTTGGGCGTCAGGCCGGTGAGCAGGTTGCCGTCCTTGTCCAGCACGCCCGGCGTGTTGGTCAGCAACACCAGCTTCTCGGCATTCAGCACTTCCGCCAGTTTGCCCGCCACCACGTCGGCGTTGATGTTCAGCGTCTCGCCATCAGGAGCCACGCCGATCGGCGCAATCACCGGGATGAAGTCGCCGGAATCCAGGAAACGGATGATCGCCGGGTCTATCTTGCTGATGTCGCCGACCAGCCCGATGTCCAGCATCTTGCCCGGCTCCGTATTGCTTTCCAGCATCATTTTCTGCGCGCGGATGAACGCGCCGTCCTGTCCGGTCAGCCCCACCGCCTTGCCGCCGTGCTTGTTGATCAGGTTGACGATGTCTTTGTTGACCTTGCCCAGCACCATCTCGACCACGTCCATGGTCTCCTCGTCGGTGACGCGCATGCCCTGCACGAAGCTGCCCTGCTTGCCCACCTTCTGCAACAGCTCGTTGATCTGCGGCCCGCCGCCATGCACGACCACCGGATTCATGCCGACCAGCTTGAGCAACACCACGTCGCGCGCAAAACTATCCTGTAGCGCCGGCTCGGTCATGGCATTGCCGCCGTATTTGATCACGATGGTCTTGTCGAAAAAACGCTGGATGTAAGGCATCGCCTCGGACAATGTGCGGGCTTTTTTATCGGCGGCGGAAGGGGTGAGGGACATGGCGATTCCTTGAAAACGGGACTGGCAAACAAGACCGGAAACAACTGGCGCGCATTCTACAACAGAAGCCCGCCGTTCTGGCAGCACAAAATGCAACGGGCGGCTTGAAGCCGCCCGCCGCACACGGAGTCCGCGCTTACTCGGGGCTAGTGATCCTGCACTTTCTCACCCTGGTAATGCTTGTAGCTCAGCTCCAATGCCCTGACCTCGGCCTGGGCTTCCACGGTCACCTTATTCCCGTCGGACAGCATCACGGTCAAGGTGAGCGGAACCTGCTGGCCGATTTTCAGCGGCTGCTTCAAGCCCAGCATCATCAGGGAATACGAGAAATGCTCACCGAATGACATCGCGCGTCCGCGCTGCAAGCGCACGTTTCTCACCTTGGCCATTTTTACCTTGCCACCGCTCGGCCACAGGCGCTGTATCTCGACAGATTCCGCCACCGGACTATCCAAAGCAACCAGCCTGCCTGATGCCGTGGTGCAGGTCAGGTCCAGCTGCACGGAGACCGTGGTCTGTCCCGTTACAGTTTCGCCCACCCAGGCATTCTTCACCATCACATCATGGCTGCCCGCCCATGCACTGCTTGCCGCACCGAGCAGCATTACCGCCATTAAATTGCGCCACATCGCCATTTCTCCTTTACGCTTCCGATGACAGGTCACGTTATACCAAAATATCGCCCTTTCGGCAGCACAAAAATGGGCGGCATCCCGCCGCCCTGCGCAATTACATGCCGGGCCAGTTACATACCAGGCATATCCTGCATTTTATGGCCCGCGGTAAGCGGTTTGACTGCGGCCCTGACTGTGATTTCCTCTTTGCGCTTGTCGGCAAATTCGATGATCAGCGTCAACAGAATTGAATCGCCTTCCTTGAGCGCATGCTTCAGGCCTGTCAGCATGAGGTGGTCGCCAGCACCGATAGCGACTTCATGTTTCGCCGGCAACGGCAGGGAGTCCGCTTGCCGCATCATCATCATGCCGTTCTCATGCTGCATGGTATGTATCTCCACCCGCTGCGCAACCGGGCTGCTGGCTCCGACAATGCGCGCTTCCTGTCGGCTGGTGATGTTCAGCGACACCGCCGCGCTGTCCTGCCCCGGCGCGGTGGCGCGCACCCAGGCTCCGCTCACCGTCACCTCGCCCGCAAATGCCTGCGCGGCACATAGCAATGCGGCGGCCCCAAACAACAAACGCTTGATCATGATATTCGTCCCCGATAAATTGTTGTGCCATATGGCGCAGCGCCAGCATGACGCAACCAGATTCTAACGCAATGCCGCGCCGGGATTATGTGGCAAAACGTCGCACACCGGCCGGCATCTCCGGCAGTTAGAATAGCGGCCATGACATTCACGCTATTCGCCGGCCAACCGGCCCACCACCACTTGCGCCGCCTCGTCGCGCTGCGCGGCATCGCCATTGCGGCGCAGTGCCTCGTGCTGGCTCTGGCATACGCTGTGCTCGACATGCATCTGCCTTGGTTGCCCCTGCTTGCCACAGTCGCAATGCTTGCCGCGCTTAATCTGCTAACCTGGTGGCGGCTGCAACGCGGCCATCCGGTAAGCAACATCGAACTGTTCGCGCAGCTGTGCGCCGATGTGCTGGTGCTGGCGGCACTGCTCTACTTCAGCGGCGGTTCGACCAATCCGTTTATCTCGCTGTTCCTGCTGCCGCTGGTGATCGCCGCCGCCACGCTGCCGCCCGGCCACACCTGGGGCATGGCCGCGCTGACCACGCTCTGCTACACGCTGCTGATGAAATTCTATGTGCCGCTGCCGCATACCATGGCGGGCAACCACATGGCGAGCAACCATATGGGATCCATGAGCATGGACAACATGCCGCAACAGAGCATTTTCGACCTGCACATTTTCGGCATGTGGCTGGGCTTTGTAGTCAGTGCCGCGATCATCGCCTTCTTCGTGGTGAAGATGGCGCAAGCGGTGCGCGAGCGCGACGACTCGCTGGCCAAGGCGCGCGAGGAAACATTGCGCAACGAACGCATCGTGGCACTCGGCACATTGGCAGCGGGCGCGGCACACGAACTGGGCACGCCGCTGTCCACCATGGCGGTGGTAATCGGCGAGTTGCAGCACGAAGAAAACTTGAATACCGAATGGAAGGAAAGCCTGGCTTTGCTCGATAGCCAAGTGCGCAATTGCCGCCGCATACTCGACAAGATGCTGGACAACAACCTGACCGCACCGTCCCAACCGCTGGAACAGTTTCTCGCCGAAACACTGGAAGAGTTCCGCCTGCTGCGCCCGGCCACCGAATGCGGCTACAACACCGACGGCTGCCGCCCGCTTGCACCGCAACAATTCGACCCGGCGTTGCGCCCCGCCCTGCTCAACCTGCTCAACAACGCCGCCGACGCCTCGCCCGAACGCATCGAAGTGTCCGCCCGTTGCGCTGTGCAGCTATTGACGCTGACCATCCATGACCGCGGCCCGGGATTGACCGCCGAAGCCGCCGCCCGCGCCGGTTCCGCTTTCTTCACCACCAAGGAGGACGGACGCGGACTCGGGCTATTTCTCGCCAATGCCACTTTGGAGCGGCTCGGCGGGCAGGTGCGCCTGTACAATCGCGAAGGCGGCGGTGCCACCATAACAGTAACCCTGCCGTTGGCGGGAGCAACTTCATGAATTCCGGCAACGAATGCACCTCGCTGTTGCTGGTGGATGACGATGCCACGTTTTGCGAGGTGCTGGGCCGCGCGCTGGAAAAACGCGGCTTTGCGGTGACCGTGGCGCATAGCGTGGAACAGGCCGCCCCGCTGGCGCAGCAAAGCCCGCCGGAATATGCGGTGGTTGATTTGAAAATGGCAGGCGCTTCAGGCCTGGCCCTGGTCAAGGAGCTGCATGAACTCGATCCGGCCACGCGCATCGTGGTGCTCACCGGCTACGCCAGCATAGCCACGGCAGTGGAAGCGATCAAACTGGGCGCAACGCAATATCTTTCCAAACCCGCCAATGCCGACGAGATTGTGGCGGCATTCGGCCACGCTCCCGGCACCGAACTGCCGCTCAATGCCCAGCCGACCTCGGTGGAACGGCTGGAATGGGAACATATCCAGCGCGTGCTCCAGGAAAACCGGGGCAATATTTCCGCCACCGCGCGCGCGCTGAACATGCATCGCCGCACTCTGCAGCGCAAACTGGGCAAGCGCCCGAGTAGTGTGTCCTGAAACCTCTGCTTGATGAAGCACGAGGTTTCAGGGATAATGCGCCGCCTCCAAGCCGGGGTGATGGAACTGGTAGACGTGCCGGACTCAAAATCCGGTGCCAGCGATGGCGTGGGGGTTCGAGTCCCCCCCCCGGCACCAAAAATTAACCGGGTTATGTCAACCAAGCCGAAACTGGCGCGTTAATGTATCCGACACGAGTAGTGTCGTAAACGTTTATTAATCTACTAAAATGGAGTTCACAATGAGCAAACTGTTGTCCGTACTGATCGCTGCCGCTTTCGCCGCTGTTACTTTCTCTGCTGTTGCCGCTGACGCTGCTGCACCTGCTGCACCTGCTGCTGCCGCTGCTGCTCCTGCTGCTAAAGCTGAAGCCAAGAAAGATGAAGCTAAGCCAGCCAAGAAGCACAAGAAAGCCAAGAAAGCCAAGAAAGAAGACGCAGCCAAGTAATTTTGGTGTAGTCTCAAAAAAGGCAGGGGTAACCCTGCCTTTTTTATTTGCCGCGACAATTTAATCTGCCCCGGCTTCCCCACGCTACCTTTTGTCTGCCTGCATTGCCGTTTGTCGACACACCTAGAGACAGTTTTATTCAGGTAGTATATTATTCGTCCCTGCCATTTACATAATTGGCAATGAAGCGTGTTAAATTAACTTAAATATATGGAGTCCTAACAAATGACCAAGCTTTTTTCCGCACTGATCGCCGCTGCTTTCGCCGCCGTTACTTTCTCCGCTGTTGCTGCTGACGCTGCTGCACC
>Ga0315270_10002223_pt1 | contig 10264 bp, 7 predicted proteins | sample C1_bottom_MG_FD_204932 | JGI IMG/M metagenome (GOLD analysis project Ga0315270, IMG submission 204932) | Sediment microbial communities from Yellowstone Lake, YNP, Wyoming, USA - C1_bottom | ecosystem: Environmental > Aquatic > Freshwater > Lake > Sediment | place: USA: Wyoming | collected... | reverse complement strand
CGGTGAACTTGCGGACCTCCACGGCGCCGTCCTCGAGGAGAAGCCCCCTCTGTCCTCCAACGGCCACGCGAGCGCGAACAGAGACGCCGGCGACGTCCAGCCGAAACGGTCCCGGGTCATCGGAGAGCTTGATCTCCGTGACCGCCACGGTCCCGTCCCAGCCGATCTCGCCTCCCGTCTCGGCTGCGATCCGGTAGCTCGCGGTGCCCTCGACGGCGACCTTCCCGGAGACCACCTGCACCGGGATCTTCGCCGGAAGGTAGGAGAGGTACTCCGGGAGCGAGAGGTTCTTCAGGTTCACCTGCGCGGACACCTCCGGGGCCTTGGGCAGACCGCGCACCTTGGCCTCGATGACGAGCGGCGCGCCGTCGATCACCGCGCTGAACCTGGGGTTTCCGTACTCGGCTGCCCTCGCCGGCACGGTGGTGAGGAAGGGGACCTTGAGCTCAGCGTCCCGCACCGTGTGGCGTTCCTCCTTCCCAAGTGCCAGGTCGGTGAAGTCGATGGAGCCCGCGGTGATGGCGATGTCTTCCAGCGAGAGCGCCGGCACCGGCATCGTCAGGTACTTGATGAGGTCGGAGAAGTTGTAGGCGTTGGGGCCGGTGCGGATGAGGTTGAAACGGGGCTCCACCAGGCGCACATGGGAGATGACCGGGGCACCCTGGAGGATCGACGCGGGGCTCACCGAGGCCTGCCCACGCTTGAACGATGCGAAGGTCCCCTTCCCGCCCTGCTCGGAGAGGGACACGTCCTCGATCTCGACCTTCCAGGTGAACGGATTGATGGCGACGGCGCCGATGGCGAGCTTTCGCCCGGTCGCCGCCTCCATGCCCTTCGCGGCTTGGGTCCGAACCACTCCGGGAACCACGAAGGCGACGAGCGCCGCCAGGACCAGCCCGAGTGCGACCGCAGCGATCGCCGCCCTTCCCATCCACTTCATCGCGGTTCTCCCCGACGCCTTCCCGGACATCGAAACCTCCCGATACTTGCCGCCGATGCTCCCCTCGGCCGCGGCGCCTTCCCAGGCGAACCTGAATACCACGGCGCCGGGGATTTTCTGGAGCGGCCACATTCACCGGAAGCCTGATCGAACCCCGGAGGACCGGCGGGCGGTCCTGGTGTCTGTGCCGCGGCGTCGGGCGCCTGCTGATGGCCGAACGCGCGCTTGGGCGCAGCCCGGCATTCCGGCCCGGTCAGGCGTGGCAGGCGACGCAGTTGCCGACGTGAACGCGCGCCGCGGCGGTCCCGGCTGGCTTGTGGCAGGAACCGCAGGCGCCGCTGGAGGCGGTGCCGGACATGATGCTGGTGTGCCCACCGGAGGAGACGGAAATGGCGAGGGGCAGGTCGAGCGTGGCCGACGTGTAGAAGTTGCCCACCGAGTTCGTGGTCAGGGTGACGGTCGCGCCGGTTCTCGGGACGATGGTCACGACCGCGCCCGCCAGGCCGGCTGCGTTGTTGCCGCCCCCGGCGAAGACGGTGCCGGCGGCGGTGAAGCGGCCCGCGTCACCGCCGGTGTGACAGGACAGGCAGTTCGAGCCAGGCTGCATGTTGGCCCCGCCCTCGCCCTCCGCCTCCCCGCCGCAGGCGCTGAGGGTGACGAGGGCAACGGCGAGGACGACGTGGTGGGTGAACATTTCGTGCTGCCGATCTGAACGCCGCGGAGCCGCCGCCGGGTCGGCGCTACTTGTCGCCCGAGATCTCGGCGCCGTGCCCGCCAAGCCAGCTGTAGACTCCCCCGGCGATGAGCGCACCGATGATGGGCGCCACCCAGAAGAGCCAGAGCTGGCCCATGGCCCATCCACCCGCGAGGAGGGCTGGCGCCGTGCTCCGGGCCGGATTCACGGAGGTGTTCGTGACCGGGATGCTGATGAGGTGGATGAGCGTCAGCCCGAGTCCGATGGCGATGGGGGCGAAGCCCTTGGGCGCGCGACCGTCGGTGGCGCCGAGGATGATGAGCAGGAACATCATGGTCATCACGACCTCGGCGGCGAACCCAGACACCATGGAGTAGCCGCCAGGCGAGTGAATGCCGTAGCCGTTCGCCGCGAGCATGCGCGGGGCGTCGAACCAGCCGGGCTGCCCGCTTGCGATGACAAGGAGGACCCCGCCGCCGGCGATGGCGCCGAGAACCTGGGCGAGGATGTAGGGGAAGAGCTCGGACGCGGGGAAGCGCTTCCCGGCCCAGAGGCCGATCGAGACCGCCGGATTCAGGTGGCAACCGGAGATGTGCCCGATGGCGTATGCCATGGTGAGCACGGTGAGGCCGAAGGCAATGGAGACGCCCACGAAGCCGATACCCATGCCAGGGAAACCAGCGGCCATGACGGCGCTCCCGCAGCCCCCCAGGACGAGCCAGAAGGTACCGATGAACTCCGCGGCGAGTTTCTTGGAGAGTGGCATGCGTTCACCCCTGGTCATTGTCAGGATCTGGACTCGTGAGTCACCAGCGCGTGGGGCCTCTAATACCCTCGACCGTCGAGTTCGCCAACCATGGAACTTCGCCGCCAGCCCATCCTCACCGTGACCGTGCCCGAAAGTTCCAGGGTGAAATGCTCATGACGGTCTCCTGGGTGGTCGCGCAGCTCGACAGCGCGAGGAGGCCGGCCGCGCCCCAGAGAGTACGGATCATCTCGATCGGCATTCCCATGTCGAACTTCATGTCTATCGCCTCACCGACTCCTCCGCCACAGCGGGAACGAGCACGCGTCTCATCGCCCTCTCCCTCGGCGTCGCGCCCCGGTTCCCGCAGGTATCGCCTCCCACATCCGCGTTCGAGACGGAGGACTGCTGGCCGGCCGACGAGGGTGTAAAGTGCCCACCATGCGCCTTGCCAAGACGCTCCTCGCCGCCTCCCTGGCCGTGCTCGTCGCGGGAAATGCACGGGCGGAGGACTCGTGCGCCGAGGACGTGAAGCGGCTGTGCGGAACGGTCAATCCCGGTGGTGGACGCGTCGATGCGTGTCTCCAGGAGAACGTCGCCGCCCTCTCGACAGGGTGCCGCGACAGGCGCAGGGCCGACGAGGTGGGGCTCAAGGACTACCTCCAGGCGTTCATGGACGCCTGCAGCCTCGACGTGAGCCGGTTTTGCTCCAACGTGAAGCCTGGGAGCGGCCGGATCAACGCGTGCCTGTCGGACTTCTACGTCTTTCTCACATCGTCGTGCCAGGAACACGTGGATGGGCTCAAGGAAGCCAGGATCCGGGTGACCGCATTGCGCGAAGCGTGCCGGGCGGATGCCCAGCGCCTGTGCGCTGATGTGCAGTCCGAGGCCGGCCCGCTGCTAGGTTGCCTGCAAGAGCACGAGAAGAGCCTATCGACCGGGTGCACGCCTCGTGAGCCATTGGCGATCGCAGCCGTCGCCTTGCTGGAATGGAGCGAAAGGATTGCCAGCGAGGAGCGGGTCCAGCAGTCCCTGGAGATCCTCCAGGGGCTTGATTCCGTCGCGTTCTCGCGCAGCCAGCTCGCGCTTCAGTTCGACAACCTTCAAGGACTCGGCGGGCAGGCGAACGCCAATCGCCTCACCTTCAATCCGCAGTTCGTCTTCGGGCACAGGAACGAGTTCGCATTGATCGTGAAGGTGCCCGTTCTGGCGGTGTATCCGTACGCCCCATCCGTGAACCCCGTCACCGGCCTCGGTGCGGTCAACGCAGGCCTCGCGTGGGCCTTCTACTCGCGCGGCCAGATCAAGCAGTACCTCGCGCTGGGAGGCCAGTTCAAGACGAGCACGTCGCCAACTCTCGGCGCGGGCTGGGCGGTCCAGCCCGCCTACGCGATCGCCCTGGGACTGGCTCGATGGATCTCCATCACGACGCAGGTCTCCTGGACCCGCTCCTTCGCCGAGGGGGTCGGATTCCCGGAGATCAACATCCTGCAGGTGCGCCCCATCGTGGTCGTGGCGCTCCCCGCGATGTCCTTCGCGGCGCTCGACACGACGCTCGGGTGGGACTTCGTCCACGGCACGTTCGTGCCGATCATGAAAGGCGTCCTCGGGAAGTACGTCGACCGGCAGAGGTCGCTCATGATCTCGACTTGGCTTCAAGGCGCGCTCACGAGCGAAGCAGCGGCCCAGACCTTCAGGTACGGGTTCGGACTCAACCTGTCGTACTTCTTCGACTGGTGAGGTGTGCCTTCCGGTGGGTGCGCTCGAGGCGTAGTTGCAGATGGGGACGTCGGTGGTTAGAGCGCCCAGGCATGCCGGTGTTTACAAAGGCTCCTCCGAAGCCGACCGGCGAGTCGCCGAAGCGAGGCTTGATGCCCCGCCGCCGCACCTGGCTCCTCACCGGCCTGGGCGTGGTGGTTTTCTACGTCGCCTCGGGCTTCCTCCTCATGCCCTGGGTGATCCGCCGCCAGCTGGAGCAGCGCGCCGCCGCCTTCCTCCATCGGGAGGTGACCGTACAGAAGGTTCGCGTGAACCCGCTCGTGCTCTCGGTGACGCTCGACGGCTTGCTGGTGAAGGACCGCGACGGGGGGACGCTCCTCTCCTGGGACCAGCTCTACGTGGAAGGGAGGGTCTTGCCGCTCGCGAAGAAGGAGGCTCGCCTGCGCACGCTCCGGCTCGTCCGGTTCCGTCTACGTACCGGTCTTGACCGACAGGGCCGCCTCAAGTCCCAGGACATCCTCGACGCCATCCTCTCCGGAGGGGATGGCCCACCCGCAAAGGAGTCCCGCCCCTGGATCCTGGGGATCGACCGCCTCGATATCGAGCAGGCGGTGATCTCGTTCACGGACCTCTCACGCCGGGTGCCCTTCGAGACCCAGGTAGGCCCCATCACCGTCGAGATGAAGGACTTCCGCACGGATCCGAAAGCAACCGCCCCGTATTCCTTCACCGGGACCACCGAGCTGGGCGAGACGTTCTCCTGGGCGGGCGACGTGCACATCAATCCCATCCGCTCCTCGGGGCGGTTCTCGTTCGAGAACCTCCTTGTTCGGAAGTACTCGCCGTACTACGAGCAGTCAGTGGGCTTCGAGGTCCGGGAAGGCCGGCTCGGAGTGAAGGCCCGGTACGACCTGGAGTGGGGCCCGGATCGCCGGCTGGTGAATCTCACCGAGGGCGCCGCCTCCCTTCGGTCGCTGGCACTTGGACTTCCCGGCGTGGCGTCACCGGTGGTGGAGCTCCCGGAGGCCGACGTCGGTGGCACCGCGATCGACGTCCTGAGCCGGAACGTGACCGTGGACTCGGTGGTCCTGAAGGGCGGGGTGATCCGCGCGCGGCGCGGGCCCGACGGGAACGTCGACCTCGTGGCGATGGCCAGGACGGCCGCCGTTGTGCCCTCCGCCGACGGCGACGCCCCCGGCGCCGCTCCCGCGCCGGGCTTTCCGGTGAAGGTGAAGGAAGGGGCAGGGCAGGAGCCACCGGTTCGCTGGTCCGTTCGCTCCCTGGAGACCCCCGGCTGGCGCGTGGAGTTGGACGACGCCCTGCCGGTCCCGCCGGCCCGGCTCGTCTTCGCGCCCGTGGATGTCCGGATGGGGAACCTCTCCAGCGAAACGGCGTCCACAGCGAAGGTGGACGCATCGGTCCGAATCGAGGGCAAGGGCGGCGGTGGCGTCCAGGGCGTCGTGTCGATCCACCGGCCCTTCGCCGACCTCGCCGTCCGTGTCGACGCATTGGACCTGACCGTGGCGAGCCCGTACATCCCGCTCCAAGGGAAGCTGGACGCACGGGTCGCGGGTGGGAGGTTGGACGTCAACGGGCGGGCCCGCTACGACGGCGGGGCACAGCCCCCCTCATGGGGATTCGAAGGCGACGTGAAGGTGGAAAGGTTCGCGCTCGTCGACGCCCCGCTCGGCCAGGAGCTGGCGCGGTGGAGGAGCTTGCGGATCACCGGCATCCGGGCGGCCCAGGCGCCCACCGGCACTTCCATCCAGGCGGTCCGATGGACGGATCCCCGGTTTCGGGTGGAGATCTCGGAGAGTGGGTCCTCCAACTTGAAGCGCGTGCTGCGCGCGGACGGCAAGGATTCCCCGGAGTCCAAGGAGGCGCCGGAGGCGACCCTGGCCGGCTCCGCAGCGAAGGTGGGCGCCCCGCCTGGGCCTCCCTCCTACCCGTTCTCCATCGGCAGCTTCCAGATCGTCAGCGGCGCCGCCGAATTCACCGACCGGTCCGTACAGCCGCCCGCGAGCATCGGCATCGCGAACCTCGACCTGCGCGTGCGCGGGCTCTCCAACGCGCGGGACGCCCGCTCGCAGGTCGTCGTCCGGGGCATCATGGGTGGCGGCCCCTTCGAGTTGAGCGGCACGCTCAGCCCCCTGATGGTGAACGACGCGACGGATCTGAGAATCACCTCCAAGGGCATCGACCTCACACCGCTCAGCCCCTACTTCGGGAAATACCTCGGATACCTTCTCGAGAAGGGGAAGCTCGACCTCGATCTCGGTTACAAGGTCGCGAAGCGGGACCTCCGGGCCACGAACCTCATCCAGGTGGACCAATTCACCCTGAGCGAGGAGGCCACCGGAAGCAAGGACGCCACGTCGCTTCCGGTGAAGCTCGGGCTGGCCATCCTCCGCGACAAGGACGGGCTCATCGAGCTGGATGTCCCCGTGGAGGGAAACATCGACGACCCGAGCTTCCGGCTGGGGAAGGCCATCTGGCACGCGATCGGGAACGTCTTCACCAAGCTCGGCACCGCGCCCTTCGCGGCGCTGGCGAAGCTTGTCGGGGGCACCGGCGGGGGCCGGCTCGACGTCGTGGACTTCCTGGCCGGCTCGGCAGAGATCACCCCATCGTCGGACAAGGCGATCCAGGACCTGGGCAAGGCTCTTCGCGAGCGACCCACCCTGCGCCTCGCCATCCAGCCGGTGAGCGACCCCGCCGCGGACGGCAAGGCGATGCAGGTAGCGGAGTTGCGACGGCGCGCGGCGGAGGCGAAGGGGAAGGGCAAGGGGAAGGCCGCGAAGGGCGGTCCGGTGCCGGCGGATGGGTTCGAGCTCTCCGACGAGGAGTACACGCGGTTCGTGGCGGCCGTCTTCAAGACCCTCGGCCCGGCGACGGCCCAGCGGGGGACCACGTCCCCGGTCACCGCACCCCCAGCACCATCCGTCGAATTCGGGCCAGCCGAGATGGAGGATCGCGTCCTCGAGTCCGTCCCCGTCCCGCAGGGCGCGCTCCGGGCGCTGGAGCAGCGACGCGCCGAGGCGGTGCGGGCGAGGCTCACCCAGGGAGCCGGGATCGATCCGGCGCGCCTCACTGTCGCGGAGCCCGGCGAGCGGGCCACGAAGGAGGGCGGGACCCGGGTGTACTTCGAGCTCACGTGACGCTTGCCTGAATGATCAGCGGGTCGGCATTGACCCTAGACCAGGGCGCGGAGCAGCGTCTTCAGCAGTTGCTCCAGGGGCATCATGGTGAGTGCCAGCGGGACGATGGGTGCCAGCGTGGCGACCACGACCTGGATGACCGCCCCCTTGGTGATGGGCGCGAAGGCCATCGATTGCACGCTCTCGTAGCCCGTGCCCAGGTCGGCGAGGGACTGGATGTCGCCGCTGCCCATGAGCGGCTCCTCGGCTGACGCGCCGCCGCGCAGCCACTTGGCGTCGAATTCGCGCACGTAGCGTTGAGCCAGCGTGCCGTACTCTCGAAGGCCCGTCCGCTTCGCCTCGGCGAGCTGGCCCGCGAACTGGACCAGCGGCCCCAGTGCGAGGAGGAGCATGAAGACGACCACGACGGCGATCTCGGCCTTGAACTCGGGCAGTCTGGCGTTCAAGAAGAAGATGCGGTCGGCGATCTGGCCGGCGAGCATCGCTCCGTGCGCCAGCGCCAGCGGGACGAAGGCGGAGGTCAGGAGGGCGAGGAAGGCCAGTCCGCCGGCCCGATCTGGGTGCGTGGGGACGAGGTTCAGCCGGATGCGCGACACCTGCCAGAGGAAGCGCGCCCAGATGAACACCCGCAGGTACCAGCGGAGCAGCAGGAACTGGAAGATCGGCACGCTCACGTAGCCATACCAGCGTCCGGCGAGCGACAGCTGGAGGCCACCCGTCGACGACGGCGTCGCGTACCAGGTGGCGGCGTCGAGGGCCACGTTGTGACGCCAGACGACGAGGACCCCTACGCCATAGACGAGCGCGATGAGCAGCACCTCGGCGATCACCGAGTTCCGCAGCCGGGCTGCCGCCGCGAGGGCTGCGTCGAAGCGCGGGATGGCGCCGTCGGGCACCAGCCGGCGCTCCAGGAATTGCTTCGCCAAGGGACGCATGCGGCTGTGCACAAGGAGCTCCGCACCGATCAAGAGGGGCAGCGCGACCAGGAACCGGACATGGACCTCGATGTCCCGGAGGAACGGCACCCGAACACTGCCCGCCAGGAAATGACCCTCCAGGACCGAGAGAACGAGGAGCGGCAGCCATGCGAGTAGCGAGATGACAACCATCCGCTTCTTCACGAGCAGCAGCGCGTCGTCGGACAGGCGCGCCCGTCGCAGGAGCTGGAAGAGAGGCCCTCCCAGGACAACCGAGAAGTCCCGTGGATCCGGGGGCTGACCGTCTCTGCTCGCTGGCGTGGAGGATGTCATCTCGGCTCCCCATTTCGCGACGCTGCGGTCGCGATCGACTGCATGAGGCGTTCTTTCACCAGTGAAAGGAGAATGCCAGCCCCATGGCGACCCCGTTGTTGTTCGCCACAACGCCGCCCGGACCGGACCCATCGACCATCCTCCCAAGGGCCTGGATCCTCCCCCGATCGATGCTCCGCCTCCTCGTGGCACGCCTGCCGACGCTCCTCTCGGCCATGCGCTCGGCGCCATCTGGTGATCGAGAACCTGGCCCTCCGCCATCAGCTCGTCACCCTGGCCAGGCGCTGGCATCCCGACATCCGGCCCGTGGACCGGGTCTTCCGGGTCCTGCTGCGCCAGGTGTGGAGCGACTGGGCCGGGGCCAGGAACGGCCAGAGCCCGGCGACGAGACCCACGGAGGCCGCGCGCGCCATTCGCCTCACGCCCGCGCCCCCGCGAGGAGGACGGCGACGCGCTGGATCGTCCAGTACGCGCCCAGGGTGCCCACCGCGTAGCCGGGAAGGCGCGCCACCATCGCCGGCCAGCGGATCTCCAGCACGCGGAAGGAGCGCTCGAGGAGGAGCACCAGCACCACGAAGCCGAGCTGACCGAGCTCCACCCCCACGTTGAAGAGGAGCAGGGCGAGGGGGATCTCGGCACGGGGTAGCCCCATGGCGGTCAGGCCGGTGGCGAAGCCGAATCCGTGGAGAAGCCCGAAGGCAAAGGCCACGACCCAGGGATGGCGAATGGTGAAGCTCGTCTCGCCCCTCCAGGTCCGGACGATCTCGGGGCCCAGGAACAGGATGGAGAGGGCGATGGCGGCGTTGAGGGGCGGGAGCGGAAAGCTCGCGTAGCCAAGGGTGGCGATGGCCAGGGTGATGCTATGCGCCACCGTGAAAGCGGTGATGGTCTTCACCAGCGTCCAGCGGTCGCGGACGATGAGGAGCAGTCCCAGCACGAAGAGCAGGTGGTCGACACCGAGAAGGATGTGCTGGATGCCGAGCTGGACGTAGCCCAGCGCTCGCTCCATCGCGGAGGTGACCCCGCCCAGGACGATCGCCGGGCTGGCCGGGCGCAGCAGGTGGCTCTCCAGCCGGCCGTCCGCATTGTGCACGCGGACCAGGACGTCGGTGATGGTGGCCTCGAGGCCGGCGATGACGATGGTCTTTCCGGCTAGGCCGCCACGGCACGTCAGCGTCCCGCGGGCGATCACCGCCCCCGGGGTGAGCTGCTGGCGATCGGGCGTCGCCAGGCGACATCCCTCCGGGACGGCGGGAGCGATCTGGATCTCGACCTCCCCTCCCGTCGGCTTCTTCCAGAGGAGCGAGTAAGTCCCTGGCCCCGTCTCCCGGAGCTCGAGGAAACCCGGGCGCGCCTCGTGCGCGCGGGCGGGCGCGCCGGTCGCGAGCAGGAGGGTCGCGATGAGGACGAGCGCTGGGCGGTGGGTCACCGCTCACTCCCGGGCGCCGGGGTGGCCGGGGCCTGCTTCCGCGCGGCCTCGTCCTTCGGCATCTCGATGGTTACGGTGTACCTCGCGAGCAGCCGCTCGTAGAGGGCCTGGAGCTGCGCCCTCCTCCGCTCGGCCATCAGCTCCCGCTCGACGAGGGGCCGGACGTCCGCGAGCACCGGCGGCGCGGGGGCCACCCGGCCGGTCACGAGCACCAGGTGCAGCCCGTAGGGGGACTCCACCGGACCGATCCACTGGCCCGGCGCTACCGCTTCGACCCGGGTCGCGAACTCGGTCCCGAAGGCGCGGGTCACCTCGGAGACCGGGCCGAG
>Ga0315270_10002221_pt1 | contig 10270 bp, 8 predicted proteins | sample C1_bottom_MG_FD_204932 | JGI IMG/M metagenome (GOLD analysis project Ga0315270, IMG submission 204932) | Sediment microbial communities from Yellowstone Lake, YNP, Wyoming, USA - C1_bottom | ecosystem: Environmental > Aquatic > Freshwater > Lake > Sediment | place: USA: Wyoming | collected... | reverse complement strand
AGCATGGGCGCCTTCCTGCTGACGGCGGGTGCTAACGGCAAACGCTACTGCCTGCCGAACTCGCGTGTGATGATTCACCAGCCGCTGGGCGGCTTTCAGGGTCAGGCGTCGGACATCGCAATTCACGCCAAGGAAATTCTCTACCTGAAAGCGCGCCTAAACGACATGCTGGCCAAACACACCGGGCAGAGCCTGGAGGCGATCGATCGCGACACGGATCGTGACAACTTCATGAGCGCGGACGACGCTGTGAAATACGGCTTGGTCGACAAGGTATTGACCAGCCGTGTCGAAGCAGCGGCTAAATAAAGGAACAGGCATGGCAGACAAAGGCGCGAGCGACAAACTTCTTTACTGCTCCTTCTGTGGCAAAAGCCAGCACGAAGTGCGCAAGCTGATTGCTGGGCCGTCGGTATTCATCTGCGATGAGTGCGTCGAGTTGTGTAACGACATCATCCGCGAAGAAATCCAGCAGGCCGACAACTCGAAGGGCGCAAGCTCCGATTTGCCGACGCCGCATGAAATCAGCGGTATTCTTGACCAGTACGTGATCGGTCAAAGCCAGGCTAAAAAAGCGCTGGCAGTTGCGGTTTACAACCACTACAAGCGTCTGCGCAGCAATTCTGGCAGTGGCGAAGTCGAGTTGGCCAAGAGCAATATTCTGCTGATTGGGCCGACCGGATCGGGCAAGACCTTGCTGGCGCAAACGCTGGCGCGTCTGCTGAATGTGCCGTTCGTGATTGCCGATGCCACCACACTGACCGAAGCCGGTTATGTGGGAGAGGATGTCGAGAACATCATCCAGAAGCTGTTGCAAAAATGCGATTACGACGTCGACAAAGCCAAACAGGGCATAGTCTACATCGATGAAATCGACAAAATTTCGCGCAAGGCCGATAACCCTTCGATCACTCGCGATGTGTCGGGCGAAGGCGTGCAGCAGGCGCTGCTGAAGCTGATCGAAGGCACGACCGCTTCGGTTCCACCTCAGGGTGGGCGCAAGCACCCGAACCAGGAATTCGTCCAGGTCGATACCAGCAACATCCTGTTTATCTGCGGCGGTGCATTCAGCGGGCTGGAAAAGGTTATTCGCGGCCGCACCGAAAAAGGCGGCATTGGCTTCGGTGCGCAGGTCAAGAACATCGACGACACCAAACGCGATGTCGAATTGCTGCACCAAGTCGAGCCGGAAGATCTCATTAAATACGGCTTGATCCCGGAGTTTGTCGGTCGCCTGCCGGTTGTCACGACGCTCGACGAACTCGACGAGCTTGCGTTGGTGCAGATTCTGACCGAGCCAAAAAACGCGCTGACCAAGCAGTTCATCAAGCTTTTCAAGATGGAAGGCGTCGACCTCGAATTCCGCGAGGATGCGCTCAACGCCATTGCCAAGCGCGCCTTGGCGCGCCGCACCGGTGCGCGCGGCCTGCGTTCGATCATCGAACACGCCTTGCTCGATACCATGTACGACCTGCCCTCGCTCAAGGGGGTCAGCAAAGTGGTAGTAGACAATGGCTTGGTTAGTGGCGACGGCAAGCCCTTGCTGATTTATTCCGACCAGGGCGAGCAGCCGCTGGCTGCCGGAGCTTGAACCGGAATGGCTGATGGGGAACTTATCAGCCATCTTGAATTTCGAACTATGCCCCCCAATTGCGGATGAGCGTGGTTTTGTGCCGCGCATCCTTTCCTTAACCTTCTCCAGGAAATCATGATGAGCGACAACGTATCCAAGGAACAGGTCGATCTGCCGCTGTTGCCGCTTCGGGATGTGGTGGTCTTTCCCCACATGGTGATCCCGCTGTTTGTGGGGCGTCCCAAATCGATCAAGGCGCTGGAAACCTCGATGGAATCCGGCAAGAGCATCCTCCTGGTGGCGCAGAAAACCGCCGCGCAGGACGACCCCACACCAGAAGACTTGTACGACACCGGCAGCGTGGCCACCGTGTTGCAAATGCTGAAACTGCCTGACGGTACCGTCAAGGTGCTGGTGGAAGGTACCCAACGTGCCCGCGTGCTGGATGTGACTGATACCGGTACCCATCTCACCGCGCGCGCCGAAGTTCTGCCCGCCGAAGGCGAAGAACTGGTGGAAGTGGAAGCCATGCGCCGCGCGTTGCTGACGCAGTTTGACCAGTACGTCAAACTCAACAAAAAAATCCCGCCGGAAATTCTCACCTCGCTGTCGGGCATCGACGAAGGCGGCCGTCTGGCCGACACCATCGTTGCGCACCTGCCGCTGAAGCTGGAGCAAAAGCAGGAAGTGCTGGAGATGATCAGCGTCAATAAGCGCCTGGAGCATCTGCTCGGACTGCTTGAGGGCGAACTCGACATCCTGCAGGTGGAAAAGCGCATCCGTGGCCGCGTCAAACGGCAGATGGAAAAGAGCCAGCGCGAGTACTACCTGAACGAACAGGTCAAAGCGATTCAAAAAGAGCTGGGCGATATCGAAGAAGGCGCCGAGCTGGAAGAGCTGGAAAAGCGTGTCAAAGAAGCAAGCATGTCCAAGGAGGCTGAAGCCAAGGCGCTGGGCGAACTGAAAAAGCTGCGCATGATGTCGCCGATGTCAGCCGAGGCTACCGTAATCCGTAGCTACATCGAGGCCATGGTGGGTTTGCCGTGGAAGAAAAAAACCAAGATCAGCAAAGATCTGGTTAAGGCCGAGCGGGTACTCGATGAGGATCACTACGGCCTCGACAAAGTCAAGGAGCGCATCCTGGAATATCTCGCCGTGCAGCAGCGCGTCGACAAGGTGAAAGCGCCGATTCTCTGTCTGGTGGGTCCGCCCGGAGTGGGTAAGACATCGCTCGGCCAGTCCATCGCGCGTGCGACCAACCGCAAGTTCGTGCGCATGGCCTTGGGCGGTGTGCGCGACGAATCCGAGATTCGCGGCCACCGCCGCACTTACATTGGCTCGATGCCGGGGAAAATCCTGCAAAGCCTGACCAAGATCGGGGTGAAGAACCCGCTGTTCCTGCTCGACGAGGTCGACAAGATGGGGCAGGATTTTCGCGGTGATCCGTCCTCGGCTTTGCTGGAAGTGCTCGATCCCGAACAGAACCACACCTTCCAGGATCATTACATCGAGGTCGAGTACGACTTGTCGGATGTGATGTTTGTCGCCACCGCCAACTCGCTCAACTTGCCCGCGCCGCTGCTGGATCGGATGGAAGTGATTCGCCTGTCGGGCTACACCGAAGACGAAAAAGTCAACATCGCCGAACGCTATCTGGCGCCCAAGCAACTCAAAGTCAATGGCATCAAGGAAGGCGAACTCGCTATCGCTGAATCGGCCATCCGCGACATCGTGCGTTACTACACGCGTGAAGCTGGTGTGCGCAGTCTTGAGCGCGAGCTTTCCAAGATATGCCGCAAGGCAGTGAAGGCGCTGCTGTTGAAAAAGCAGAAGACCAAGATTATGGTCACCTCGCGCAACCTCGAAAAATACCTGGGCGTGCGCCGCTTCAGTTTTGGCATCGCCGAGATGAACAATCAGGTCGGCCAGGTTACCGGCCTTGCCTGGACCGAGGTCGGCGGCGAGCTGCTCACCATCGAGGCTGTGTCGTTGCCTGGTCGTGGCAAGATGACCACCACCGGCAAGCTCGGCGAAGTGATGCAGGAGTCGATCCAGGCGGCGTTATCGGTTGTGCGTTCGCGCGCGCGCCAGTTGGGCATTCCGGATGATTTTTACCAGAAGCGCGATATCCATATTCACCTGCCAGAAGGTGCGACCCCGAAAGATGGCCCATCTGCGGGCATCGCGATCAGCACGGCCATGGTGTCGATCCTCACCGGCATCCCGGTGCGTGCAGACGTTGCGATGACCGGCGAAATCACGCTACGCGGCGAAGTGCTGCCGATCGGCGGCCTGAAAGAGAAGTTGCTGGCGGCGCATCGTGGCGGCATCAAGATGGTGTTGATCCCGCAGGAGAATGTAAAAGATTTGACGGAAATTCCGGACAACATCAAGAACAAGCTCGATATCCATCCCGTTAAATGGATCGATCAGGTTCTGGAGTTGGCGCTCGAGCGCATGCCCGAGCCATTGAGCGACGAGCCGGAAACGGAAGCAGCCGCCTTGCCAGTTCCCGACGAGGAGTCGAGTAGTGGAGCATCGTTGAAACATTGACGTTTTTTTACGCATCCTCTTGAATCCCGCGCCAGTCGCGGGTTTTTTTTGTCAATAGCCCCGAAAACCGCTTGACACAAGGTTTTGCGGGTTGCTATAAAAGCGACCACAGGGTTTTCCTGTGCCACTATGAGTGAAGGGGACAACACGTGAACAAATCCGAACTGATCGACGCTATTGCCGATTCCGCTGATATTTCCAAAGCTGCCGCAGGCCGTGCGCTGGATGGTGCTGTCGAAGCCGTCAAAAAAGCGCTGAAAAAAGGTGACATGGTCACCCTGGTAGGTTTCGGCTCTTTCTACGTTGGCGAACGCGCTGCACGTTCCGGCCGTAATCCGCGCACCGGCGACACCATCAAAATCAAAGCCGCCAAGGTGCCGAAGTTCCGCGCTGGCAAGGGCCTGAAAGACGCCATCAACAAGAAATAAAAATCGCATTTTGCGTTTGGCAAGACCAAGAAAAAAGTTGTATAATTTTGGTCTTCGTAGGGTGCTTAGCTCAGTTGGTAGAGCGTCTCCCTTACACGGAGGATGTCGGGGGTTCGAGCCCCTCAGCACCCACCATCAGCAAGATAAAAACCAGCGGTAAAGATTAAACAGCACTGTTTTAACCGATAAGGTTTTAATCAGTGTGAAGGGAGTGGTAGTTCAGTTGGTTAGAATACCGGCCTGTCACGCCGGGGGTCGCGGGTTCGAGTCCCGTCCGCTCCGCCAACATCCAAAAGGCGAACGCAAGTTCGCCTTTTTTCATTTCAGCGTTTTCAACCCATCAATTTGCTGGGCTCAAATTTCAAGGCTCAATTTAATTGAGTCAAGGGAAGACGCGAGGCGCAAAGTGCGCGAAAATCCGCGCTGATGTTTTTACTGGAGTAGACGACCGTGCTCGAAGCAATCCGCAACCATGCACAGGGCTGGCTGGCCAAAGTCATACTGGCCTTGATCGCAATTACCTTCGCTCTGTTTGGCGTGGATTCCTACATGAAGGGCGACAAAAGCGGCGGTATGATCGCCGAGGTTGGCGATGTAGGCATTTCGCGCGAAGAACTGACGCGGGACATACAGGGGCAGAGCGATCGCATGCGCGAGGCAATGGGCCCGGCGTTTGACCCCGCTGTCACCGAAACGGCTGACTTCCGCAAAAAAGTACTCGACAGCCTGATCGAGCGCAAAGCCTTGTTGCAGGATGCGCAGAAGCTCAAGTTTCTGCCGCCCGACGCTTATGTTGCGTCCGTGATAGGACGGATACCAGCGTTCCAGCAGGACGGAAAATTTTCGCCGCAGCGCTATGAGGCGGTGCTGCGCCAGAATGGCCGCACGCCTGCCCAGTTTGAAAATGAAATGCGGCAGGCTTACATGTTGGAGGTGGTCACCAGCCCGGTATCGCTCGCGGCATTCCCATCTGGCACCGCAATGACGCAGATCGCCCGCCTGGTAGCCCAGCAGCGTGAAATTGCGTGGGTGGATTTGCCAGCTACGGCCGTGGCGTCGCAGATCAAACTGACGCCTGCCGACGTGGAACGTTATTACGCGGCCAACAAGGCTGCATTCACCGAGCCCGAGCAAATCCGCGCCGAATATCTGGTGCTGGATATGGCCGGTGTGGCGGCGGGCATAGTCGTGAGCGAGCAGGCTGTGGCGGATTACTATGCGTCCCACGCTGCCCAGTTTGGGCAACCCGAGCAGCGTAGCGCGAGTCATATCCTGATTGCCGTCGATAAAAATGCCGATGCGGTCGCGCGTGCGAAAGCCCGTGCGAAAGCGACCGAGTTGTATCAAATTGTGCAGAAAGCGCCGGCACGCTTCGCCGAACTGGCGCGCACCCAGTCGCAGGATCCGGGATCGGCTGCGCAGGATGGCAGTCTGGGCAGCTTTGGTCGCGGCATGATGGTCAAACCTTTCGAAGATGCCGTGTTCAGCATGAAGCCGAACGAAATTCGTGGTCCGGTGGAAAGCGACTTTGGTTATCACATCATCCGCCTGGATGGCATTCAGGCCGCGCAAGCTGCGCCGCTGGCTCAAGTGCGCACCGCAGTGGTTGCGGAATTGCGCAAGCAACAGGCGCAAAAAGCCTTTGCGGGTCTGGCCGACAACTTCGGCAATCTGGTCTACGAAAACGCCACCTCGTTACAACCTGCCGCCGCGGCAGCCAAGCTGACCGTTCAGCAAAGCGGCTGGATGACAGCCAAGCAGGCGCCGCCGCCGTTCAATCATGCCGGTCTGTCGGCAGCACTGTTCAGCCCCGAGTCGATCAAATCCAAGCAGAACACCGAGGCCGTCGAAGTGCAGCCCGGTACTTTGGTCGCTGCGCGGGTGGCGGAACATCGTCCGGCACGTGTGCGTCCTCTGGCCGAAGTGTCGCAGGCGATCGAGGCCAAACTGCGCGCCGAGCTGGGCGCACGTTTGCTGACGCAACAAGGCGAAGCAACGATTAAATCGCTGACAAAAGGCGATGAAGCTGGTTTGAACTGGTCGGCTTTCCAGATCGTGGGACGTCAGCCTTCGCCCGCGCTGGATGCGGCCGGTGCCAAAGCCGTGTTCCAGGTCAATGCCGACAAGCTGCCCGCCTACACCGGTTTTGCCCGCCCAGACGGTTCGTACCGCATCGTGCGGGTGAGCCGTGTGCTGGATGCTCCCGCGCTGGATCCGCGGCTGGTGGCGTCGATCGAATCGGGTGTCATGCAGGCGCAGCAGCGTGCGGATATGCAGGCGATGCTCGCACTGGTGAAAGCCGGGCAGAAAGTGAAAATCCAGCCCAACGCGATTGAGGGCAGATAAGCCATTCGTGTTGCTCAATAAAAAACGCGCCATTGAGGCGCGTTTTTTATTGAGCTGAATTTATTGAACTGAGTGTGACAGAGCGGGCGGCGCAGAGCAGAGCCGGTCTTCATGTGGCACAAGGTAAATTCCGTGCCATCTACTACTAAAGTTGTATAGACACGCCCCGCCCTTGGCTCTATAAGCTTGCTGGAATAAGCCGGTAACCAGAAAACAAAAAATGGGGAAGAGAGATGGAACGGGAATCCTGTCCGCTCGGGATATCGAATGGCTGCTGTCCAGCCTGTGTCAACTGCACCGCATTCCGTTTGACGCCTACCTCATCGCCGCCGAAACCCAGACCGGCACCGGCGCACGCGGCAACGACATCATTTATGGCGAAAGCGGCAAGGACGTGCTCGATGGCGGCGCGGGCAACGACATCGTACTGGGCGGCGCCGACGACGACAGCCTCAATGGCGACCTCAACGCCAACCCCGCCGACCACGGCGACGACTATCTGGACCTGGGCGAAGGACTGTTGCGGCAGGCCGCGCGGGGCGGCGGCGGCAACGACATCATCATCGGCGGCGATACCAACGACACCATCGAAGGCGACGACTTGCGCGTTGGCGTGGCGGCCGACTATCACGGCAACGACTACATTGACGCCAAAGGCGGCAACGACACCGTGTGGGGTGAGGGCGGCTCGGATGTGATTCTGGGCGGGGCAGGCAACGACCATCTGGAAGGCGATTACGACTACACCAAAAACGCCAGCCTCCTCGCCAGCGTCACCCACACCCTCGACGGCCAGGGCGCGCTCGTCCACGGCTACCAGCTCTCCATCGGCAGCACCCCCTCGCCCGCCATTGGCGGCAATGACGTCATCGAAGGCGGCCTCGGCGACGACATCGTGTTTGCCGGCGGCGGCGACGACCAGGTGGATGGTGGAGACGGCGCCGACGTCGTATTTGGCGACGGCGGCAAGGATGTTATTCAGGGCGGCATCGGCAACGACATCCTAGTCGGCGACAACTACGGCGCTGGGGTTGCCTACGACGACGACACGATCAGCGGCGGTGACGACAACACCACAATCCCGTTTGCCGGATGGATTTGCGCGATGAGTAAACCAAATCAATCGCAGAATCATCGGGTTACCCGTACCTACAACTAAAGTTGTATAGGCGGTCGCAGACCAGTAAGCCACAGTTCGAAAACGCCGCCGATGCAATGTCTGGGGACACATAAAAAACGCAACAGAAGAGGAGGTTAAAGCCATGAACGGAAACTCGATCAAAGCCGGGTTGCTTTGCATTTCACTGATGATCCTGGGGGGCAGCATGAGCGCATGCGCGATGGGCGACAAGACAAGCTGGAAAGAGGAAGTGCTGCTGCACGACGGCAGCAAGCTTGTTGTGGAGCGTTATTACAATCTTGGCAGTAGCCCCGGTACGGGGATTACGCTACTGGATCAAACCATCACGTTCACCTTGCCTGGGTCGAGCAACCCCATTTCGTGGAAAACCGAATATCGGCAAGACCTGCCTGAACCCAACAGCCTGGGCGCGTTACTGCTGGATGTGGTGGGTGGCGTCCCTTACCTCGCCACCAGCCCGGCGGGCTGTATTGCCTACAACAAATGGGGGCGACCGAATCCGCCGTATATCTTGTTCAAGTACACCCATGATGCGTGGCAGCAAATTCCCTTGCAAGCATTCCCATCGGAGCTGGTGCAAGCCAATTTGATGGGCCCGTCCGTTACCGAGTTGTTAAAACCTTACTACACCGTAGAAGCAGCCCAGGCGCAGCGGCAAAACGGCAACGTCTCGGCGGAATCCAGAACCATTCTGCGGGAGGCGGTGGTGAAAGGTGCGCTTGGGACGGATGGGTCTTCGGTGAATTGTGAATGGATGATTCCTTATGGAAAGGGTGGATGGCTAGGACTCGATTGGTTTAGCGACCAACCATCTTATGAAGCTTGTTTTAATTATTGTGAACGCAAAGGCGTACATCCACAGAATTGTCCGTGTGCAACTTTATTTAAGGGGAAATAATCATGACTACACCAACAGCTATTGAATACGCATTGATGGCCGGAGCATCCTACATTTCCAATCGCCTTGAAATAAATCGTTTTCCTACTCCAAGTGGCTGGTTGGGAGTGAGGCGCGACAATAATCTAACAAGTGGATTTGAAGCTATTTCATTTATCAACGGTGCCAGCATCGCCACCAGCACCGAAATCGTCATCTCCTACGCTGGCACCGACTTCAGCGCTCCCGGCACCGACTTCATTCAGGCCAACATTCCCCTGGCATCGGGTTACTCATCCAAAACCCATTGGGGTCAGCTTCGAATATCTATTTGAGGAGCAGCCATGCCCCGTCGCCCACGCATTAAATTAGCCGGAATCCCGCAGCATATTGTTCAACGCGGCATCAATCGAGAGCCCTGCTTTTTTGCCGAGGAGGACTATCACAGCTACCTCCACTGGCTGGAAAAAGCGGCTGCCGATTGGCACTGTGTCGTCCATGCCTATGTACTCATGACCAACCACGTCCACCTGTTGATCACGCCCGAGACCGAGGCCGGAACGGCCAAACTCATGCAGGCCGTTGGCAGACGCTACGTGCAATACATCAACCGCAGCTACAAGCGCACCGGCAGCTTGTGGGAAGGGCGTTACAAATCCAGCCTGATCCAGGCAGAGACCTACCTGCTCACCTGCGTGCGCTACATCGAACTCAACCCCGTCCGTGCCGGCATGGCGCAAGACCCCGGCCAATACCGCTGGAGCAGTTATCGGCACAACGGCCTGGGACAAATAGACCCACGCATCACCCCGCACCCGCTCTACCTCGCAATAGACCGGACTGATACCGACCGGCAAGCCGCCTATCGGGCGCTATTCCGCAGCGAGTTGGATGAAGAAGCTTTGGGCGACATTCGGCTTGCCTTGTCGCAAGGGCAACTGCTTGGCCATGGCCGTTTCGGCGACAAGATATGTGCAGCGGCGGGAGCCCGGCGCACCCGGAAGCGACTGGGACGACCAGCGGGGAAACCTAATCAACCCAGCGATACGGACACGCAAACTGGTTTTGGATTTTGAATAGCAGAGACAGCAGAGGAGGAGATAAATGATGGCGATAAAAAACAATGCGATGCTGACCCCTTTGGTTGCAGCTACCAGCTCTCCATCGGCAGCACCCCCTCGCCCGCCATTGGCGGCAATGACGTCATCGACGGCGGCCTCGGCGACGACGTCGTATTTGGCGACGGCGGCAAGGATGTTATTCAGGGCGGCATCGGCAACGACATCCTAGTCGGCGACAACTACGGCGCTGGGGTTGCCTACGACGACGACACGATCAGCGGCGGTGACGAC
>Ga0315270_10002220_pt1 | contig 10271 bp, 13 predicted proteins | sample C1_bottom_MG_FD_204932 | JGI IMG/M metagenome (GOLD analysis project Ga0315270, IMG submission 204932) | Sediment microbial communities from Yellowstone Lake, YNP, Wyoming, USA - C1_bottom | ecosystem: Environmental > Aquatic > Freshwater > Lake > Sediment | place: USA: Wyoming | collected... | reverse complement strand
CAGGCCTTTATCATCGGCTTTTTTACCTTTATCGAACTCTGGTTGCGAAGCGGTGTTGGCATCATCACTGGTGTAGTTATTCTCGCCTGTTTTTACGGTGGTATCCGCTTTGGTCGCCCAGGTACAACCTATGTTGCAGTCGTTACACCTCCGCTGGCATTTGCCGCCGCTGCGATCTTTTGGACCCTTGTTTTCGATGGCTTTAGACCATCGCGCGTTGGAATCGATGTAATCGCAGCTCTTGCAAGTGAGGCGCCATTCTTAATAATCGGTGCAATTTACGGCTGGTTTGTCTTCCTCAACGCTAAAGCAAAAAAGAAACCTCCTAAAGCTCGCGTTTAATTAAGTAGTTCTCCCATATAGACATTGCACTTTCAGCATCCATTAAATCGATATCCGCTTGAGAAATATTAAGATTCTTTAACAGGCGATTGGCAAGCCATGTGGGAACAGGCTCTGGCCTCGGCATTTGCTGCTGCGGCATTGGACCATGACCTAAGTAAGCAATCACCTCTCTTAAACTTTGTACCTTCTGATCAGGGCCTAGCGTGTCTATGCGATCTCGCAGCTCCTTATATATTTTTGAATCTGCACGTGCTCCTATCGCCCAAATTTCAGCGATCTCAATAATTACTGTTCCTGACTCATCGGTGTGTGTCCGCCAAATTATTCGCCAATGTCGGTCCCCGACGGTCAACTTCCTCCACCCTATGAAGTCGCCAAGCAGCGGATGGCCGGCCAATGGATTGCGCTCAATTAAAAGAATCTTTTTTAGAACTTGACGCAATAACTCTTTATTCTTCTTAGATAATCGCACCAGATCATCAATGGCTGGTTCAATAAATAGAACTTGTACAGCGGTATCTTTATTGTTTGGCACCAGGAATCAGTGCATTCCAGCGATTATTTCGCTTTCGAGTTCGGCTTCAAGGCTTTCTCGATCAAATCCAAGCGACGATATAACTTCATCGAACGTTGAACGCTTTCCATTGTCACTTGCTAAGCGGGCAAGAACTAGCGAAGCGCTACGTAAATCTCTCTCAAGCTCTTCTAGCTCCTCAAAGCGCGATATTGCAACGACGGCCGCCACAGGGATACCGTGCTTTTCAACGATTAATGGTTGCCCATCACGTGCCTGGCGCAGAATTGCAGATACTCCCAGCTCGGTGGCTTGGGAGACGGTAAGGGTTTCAAACTGGGTTTTGTCCATAAGAAAACTATACAGTTTTCTATATAGATTTCAATTCACTCGAAGTGATTGTGGATAAGGCGAAAATCTAACTCTTGCCCGCAGCCTTTAGATCTTTGCGAAGCTCGGCTGGAAGTGAGAACAAAAGTGACTCTTGCATCGCCGTCACCGTCTCGACATCGCCAAAGCCGCGCTCGGCTAGCCACACTAAAACATCATCGACCAAGATCTCAGGGACCGATGCCCCGCTTGTTAAGCCGATAGTTTCAACACCGGTTAACCAGTGCTCTTGAATCTCTTCGGCGTAGTCGATTAAGTGAGATGCCTTTGCTCCATATTCGAGTGCAACTTCAGCTAAGCGCACTGAGTTAGATGAGTTCTGAGATCCAACGACAATTACTAAATCTGCCTTGGCAGAGATCGCTTTAATCGCCTCTTGTCGGTTTTGCGTTGCATAACAGATGTCATCACTGGGTGGATCTTGAATATCTGGAAAGCGCTCTTTTAAGATCGCAACGGCTGCAAGAGTCTCATCAACGCTCAAAGTTGTCTGCGATAACCAGACTAGTTTTTTGCCGGGAGTTGGAACTACGGTGCGCGCACCATCGAGACCATCGATAACTCGTACCTGACCAACAGCCTCACCGGCCGTGCCCTCAACCTCTTCGTGGCCTTCGTGGCCGATAAGCAAGATCTCGACATCCTCGGCGGCAAAGCGACGTACTTCATGATGAACCTTTGTAACTAATGGACAGGTTGCATCAATAGTTTTTAAATTTCTTGTAGCTGCCTCGTCGTGGACGCTAGGTGCCACACCGTGGGCTGAAAAAACAACGGTCTTTCCCTCTGGGACTTCATCGGTCTCATCGACAAAGATCGCGCCCTTGGATTCAAGGCTGGCAACGACATGAACGTTATGGACAATCTGCTTTCGAACATAGACAGGGGCTCCATAGAGCTCGAGCGCTTTTCCTACGGTTACAACGGCGCGATCAACACCGGCGCAATATCCGCGGGGCGCAGCAAGGAGAACTCTCTTAGCCATGGGATGAGTCTATTAGGCTCATCCCATGTTCGAAAGTTCAAGTGAGGCCCCGGCATCGGTAAAGCTCGTCACTGAAGCGATTAAAGAGTACGTCGATCGCTTGGGTCCAATCTGGGTTGAGGGCGAAATTAGCGAGCTCAATGAACGCAGTGGTGTGATGGCCTTTATCCGTCTGCGCGATCCAAGTGCCGACATGTCTTTGTCGGTGATGTGTCATAAATCAGTTATCGCTGCGGCGCAGCCACTTCCGCCAAATGCACGAGTTGTTCTCTATGCAAAGCCAAGTTGGTATACGAAAAATGGTTCGCTTACTTTATCTGCTCGAGAAATCAGACAGGTCGGAGTGGGCGAACTATTGGCCCGCCTTGAAGCGTTAAAGACTCTCCTCGCCGCAGAAGGTCTATTTGATTCAGATCGCAAAGTAGAACTTCCGCTGTTACCAAAGAAAGTTGGCCTTATCTGCGGGCGCAATACCGATGCAGAAAAAGATGTCGTTGAAAATGCTAAACGTCGCTGGCCAAGCGTTGTATTTGAAATCCGTGAAGTCACCGTGCAGGGCGCTGCAGCTGTTACTGAAGTCTCGGCAGCGCTTCGCGAATTAGAGGCCGATAGTGATGTTGATGTCATCATTATTACGCGCGGTGGTGGCTCCTTCGAAGACTTACTTCCATTTAGTGATGAAGGATTAGTGCGCCTTGCAGCATCGTGCCTAACTCCGATTGTTAGTGCCATTGGCCATGAAAAAGATTCACCGCTGCTGGATTTAGTTGCAGATTTTCGTGCATCAACCCCGACCGATGCGGCTAAGCATGTTGTTCCAGATATCGTTGAAGAGATCGAAATGATTGCAGGCCTTCGAGATCGCGCCCGCCGAAAGCTGATGAACCTTATTGATTTAGAGAGTGCGCGTATTACCAACTTTAGAGATCGCCCAGTAATGAAGGATCCACATGTGATAATCACCTCTCGCGCCGAAATTATCCTGGCCCTTCGCGATAGATCTCACCGTAGTTTTGCTAGCCATCTGAAGTTAGCTAAAGAGGAGCTTGTCCAGATCAGAGCCCGAGTGCGCGCCCTTTCACCTCAAGCGACTTTAGATCGCGGCTATAGCGTTGTGCAGTTAACTACTGGAGAGATCGCTCGCGATGCCAGTAAGTTAAAGGCCGGCGATGTTCTGCGCCTTCGTTTAGCCAAGGGCGAGACCAATGCCACAGTGACCGCAAATAGTGTGAAGGAGTAGATTTAGCCCATGGTTGATAAGAAGATTTCATATGAGGCCGCTCGCGATGAGTTGGCCGAAGTCGTGGCCTCACTTGAAACGGGCAGCGCAACGCTTGAGGAGTCATTGAAACTCTGGGAGCGCGGCGAAGAGTTAGCAAAGATCTGCCAAGAGTGGCTCGATGGCGCCAAGAAGAAGTTAGATGCGGTTAAGCCGTAAGTACGATGCCAAATTTTTCATACTCAGAGCTTCTCCCCCTTGGAAAAGATGAAACTAAGTACCGCCTTATAAGCACCGAAGGCGTGAGCGTTGTGAAGCACGGGGATAAAGAGTTTTTACAGGTCGAGCCGAAAGCCCTTGAAAAACTCACCGCCGAAGCTATCCATGATATTTCGCACTATTTGCGCCCAGCACATTTGCAGCAATTGGCCAACATCATTAAAGATCCTGAGGCCTCACCTAACGATCGATTCGTTGCAACTGATCTATTAAAAAATGCCAACATCTCTGCCGGTGGAATCTTGCCGATGTGCCAGGACACTGGAACGGCGCTAGTGATGGCGAAAAAGGGACAGCACGTATTAACAACTGCAAAAGATGAGATCGCGATTTCACAGGGAATCTACGATGCCTTTACGCAGTTAAATCTTCGCTACTCCCAGATGGCCCCGATTACTATGTGGGAGGAAAAGAACACGGGCAATAACCTTCCAGCTCAAATTGAGATATTTGCCGATAGTGATCACCCCGATGAGTACAACTTTCTCTTCATCGCCAAAGGCGGCGGTAGTGCTAATAAATCATTCTTATATCAAGAGACTAAGGCGATATTAAATCCGACCTCCTTCATGGTCTGGCTCGATGAAAAACTTCGCTCGATTGGAACTGCAGCATGCCCTCCGTATCACTTAGCAATTGTCATCGGTGGAACGAGTGCCGAGCACACGGTTAAGACGGCCAAGTTAGCCAGTACTAAGTATTTAGACTCATTGCCAACCAGTGGAGACGCGGCAACTGGCCATGGTTTTAGAGATCTCGAGCTTGAACAACAGGTTCTCGAACTCACCCGTACTTTGGGAATTGGCGCCCAGTTCGGCGGAAAGTATTTCTGCCACGATGTGCGCGTTGTTCGCCTGCCCCGCCATGGTGCCTCTCTTCCTATTGCAATCGCCGTCTCCTGTTCGGCCGATCGCCAGGCAAAGGCCAAGATCACAAAGGATGGAATCTTCCTTGAAGAGCTCGAGCGCGATCCAGCGCATTTCTTGCCAGAGACTACAGATGAGCATCTCGATGATGATGTTGTAGCCATTGATTTAAATCAGCCGATGGATGTAATCCGTGCCGAACTCTCCAAGCATCCAGTCAAGACACGTTTGTGCCTTACCGGCACTTTGGTTGTCGCTCGAGATTTAGCTCATGCAAAGATCAAGGCGGCAATGGATGCCGGCGCACCTATACCTGAGTACTTACAAAAATACGCGGTCTACTACGCAGGTCCCGCAAAGACCCCGGCGGGATATGCCTCGGGCTCCTTTGGACCAACGACTGCAGGTCGCATGGACTCTTACGTCGAATACTTTCAATCAAGGGGCGGCTCATTTGTTATGTTGGCAAAGGGCAATCGCTCCAAGGCCGTCACCGATGCCTGCAAAAACCACGGAGGTTTCTACTTAGGCTCTATCGGTGGACCTGCCGCGCGTCTTGCCCTGGACTGTATTAAAAAGGTGGAGATATTAGATTTTGAAGAGCTCGGCATGGAGGCCGTCTTTAAGATCGAGGTCGTAGATTTCCCAGCCTTCATCGTCGTCGATGACAAGGGCAATGACTTCTTTGCCGAAACATCAACGCCACTTCACATTGGTGTGAAGCCTTAAGCTCTAGATTTCTTTGACAAGCCCTGGCTAGCATTGCAGTTATGAAGAACGCTCTGACGATAATCGGATCAATCCTAATTTTCCTTGCCGCCGTCTTCCATCTCTATGTTTTTAAACTCGAAACTCTGACATGGAGAACTCCAAAGACATGGAAAACCTTCGGCATTCCGAGCCAAGACCACGCCGACATCATCGCTCCCATGGCCTATAACCAAGGCTTCTACAATTTGTTTTTAGCTCTGGGGGCAGGCACTGGCTTGGTCATGCTGGCAATCAACACAACTATCGGCCTGACTCTTATTGCCTCTGCCGCTTTGAGCATGGTCGGTGCGGGAGCGGTCTTATTTTTTAGTGTGAAGAGATCGCGGCGTGCAGCGGTAATTCAAGCTGGACCGGCATTACTTGGGCTTCTTGCTTTGATCGCGGGGCAGATGCTCTAAAGGCGCATCTAAAAAATTAGGTGGGGTTAGTAATATCGCTTTGATTTAAAGTGTGACCAGGCTTTACATGGAGTGTCATAGCGCATCGTTATGTAGCGAAGTCCCCAGCGGATCTGTGTCACAGGATTAGTGCGCCAATCATCTGCGATCACGCTCATCTTGTCGGCAGGTAGAGCCTGGGCAATTCCATGGGCACCAGAGCGGGGATTATGTGCCTTGTAGTTCCAATGGCTTTCCTTGGTCCACAGAGAGTTCAGGCATGAGAACTGAGAGTCATTCATTCCAAACTCTTGCGTCAAAATTACCTTTGCAACCTTTTTGGCACCGATTATCGAGCGGGCCATTTCTACTTGCTGGCTGATCGATGAGACCAACGCTAAGTCGCTTGAGAAGACTGCACCTACCGGTGTTGTGGCAAGATCGATTGAGCCATACAAAGCTGCAGCGCTTAATGCGGGAACCTCTTGAATGGCCAACGCTTTGGCGTCAATCTCGATTTCAAGATGAGTCGTCATCGGGAACTCAAGGCCGTAGGCACTTGGTAGGGCCGAGGTCAGAAAGAGCATGGCAGCGATAACGCTCCAGATGGCTGCATACTTACTGCGAAGCTTCATCTCATCCCTTCCACTAACCCTGTCTGGCCCGCAAACAATCGGCCTCAATTGAGGCTTCATTGACTACGGGGAATGGCATTACCCTGCCGTCTCTGGGGTGTGTCGGCAAATCAAACTAGGCGTAAGTCGCAGATTCACAGAAACGTGAAGGGTTGTGGATGAGTAAAAGCGCAGGTCAGTAAGGGTAATGTCCGAAATGTACCAAATGTGACTGTGAGATTGATTCTCGCCCCTTTTACGGGCTGGGCGGAGCTATCCGGGGAAGGGTCCTTCGAGCATCTCAGTCACTAACGCTGCAATCGGCGAGCGCTCCGAGCGAGTCAAGGTCACATGGGCAAAGAGCGGATGGCCCTTGAGCGTTTCAACGACGGCGACGACGCCGTCATGGCGACCGACGCGAAGGTTGTCTCGCTGGGCAACATCGTGGGTCAAGATAACGCGCGAGCCCTGGCCGATCCGAGACAGGACAGTTAATAAAACTCCGCGCTCTAAGGACTGGGCCTCATCGACGATGACAAAGGAGTCGTGAAGTGAGCGGCCACGGATGTGGGTCAGCGGTAAAACTTCGATTAAGCCACGATCAACGATCTCATCGATCACTGCTTGGCTAACGAGTGCACCCAACGTATCGAAAACCGCTTGGGCCCATGGCGACATTTTTTCGCCTTCACTGCCCGGCAAGTATCCAAGCTCCTGTCCACCGACTGGATAGAGCGGACGGAAGATGACAACCTTCTTATGGATGCGTTTTTCCATGACCGCCTCAAGGCCGGCACATAGAGCGAGCGCCGATTTACCAGTTCCTGCACGGCCACCCAGTGAGACGATTCCGATCGAATCATCTAGAAGTAAATCGAGGGCAACTCGTTGTTCAGCACTCCGCCCATGCAGACCAAAGGCGCTTCGATCTCCGCGAACTAATTGAAGTTGTCTATCTGCCGTAACTCGGGCGAGCGCACTTCCTCGCTCAGAGTGCAGTACCACTCCAGTGTGGACTGGGAGTTCGAAGGCAGCTTCGTGATCGGCGCGATCAGAGGCATACAACTCGTCGATGACGTTAGAGCCAACTGCCAATTCAACGATGCCGGTCCATCCACTATTAGAGACTAGCTCGGCTAAATACTCTTGCGCCTCAACCCCAACCGATGAAGCCTTTACACGAAGGGGTAAATCCTTGGTCACCAGGACAACTTGCTTGCCGTCGCCCATTAAATTTTTAGCAATGGCCAAAATGCGAGAGTCATTTGTGCCATCACGAAGGAAGCCTTGAGGCAGCGTTGAAAGATCGGTGTGGTTGAGTTCGACTGAAAGTGTTCCGCCCTCTGGTGTGACGGTCAGCGGTTTATCGAGTCGGCCATGGGTTATTCGCAGATCATCCAGGGCGCGAAGGGCCGCTCGTGCAAAGTATCCGAGTTCGGGGTGATCGCGTTTGGTCTCTAATTCGCCGATTACAGCGATTGGGATGATGACTTCGTGCTCTGCAAATTTAGTGAGCGCGCCAGGATCTGCCAGCAAAACACTGGTATCTAAAACAAAGGTCTTCTTACCGTTTTGACTCTTAGAAGCCAATGGCTGAACTCCTCGATTTAAGTTGTTCTAGTTGGGATCTGCTTCGGATATGAAAAAGATAGAACTAGAGCGCTCTAATAATGGTGCGACACGCGCGCTGGAAATGTTAAATCTTCACTACATTTCTAAGAGCCGAAACGGCGTTGTCGCAATGAATATGCTCGAAGGGCACGTAAGAAATCAACGCGTCTAAAATCTGGCCAGTAGGCCTCACAGAAGTAAAACTCCGATGATGCGCTTTGCCACAACATAAATCCGCCAAGGCGCTGCTCCCCTGATGTACGGATCAGCAGCTCTGGATCTGGTTGTCCGGCGGTGTATAAATACTTTGAAATATCCTCACTTGAGAGATTGTCCTTGGCCTCTTCGAGTGAATGACCCGACTTTGCCTCTTCCCCCAAGTAGCACTTGACGGCATCTACGATTTCGCGACGGCCTCCATAACTAATAGCGACATTAACCTCTACGCCATCTTCTCTAATCGGCTTGAGATTATTAAGTTTTTGGCCCAGCCACTCTGGCAGTAAATCTAAAGCGCCAACGGCTTTGATATTCCAACGGCCCGTAGCCGCTAGCTCATCGACGGTGTCGCCGATAATCTGCAACAACTCTTCAATTTCAGCGGCGCTTCTTTTGAAGTTATCTGTCGATAACATCCAAAGGGTCACGACTCGAACATCGGCCTCATCGCACCAACCAAGAAAATCAATAATCTTGCTCGCCCCTGCTTTGTGGCCATTGGGGTCGGCGATGTTGGGATTAGCTTTTGCCCAACGGCGATTTCCATCGAGAATTACACCTACGTGATGCGGCGTCTTTGAGAAATCTAAAGAGCGAACTAAACGCCACTCATAGAGTGGGTAAAGGAGTGACTTGATGAATTTACGAATAGCGGCGTACAACTCGGCGCTCAGCTAACAGTGATGCGACGGGAAGCGTGCCGGCAAGAATCAGGCCGAGCATCTTCATAATTGGCCAGCGGGCTTTAGTGGCAAATTGAATCGCAGTTAATATGTAAATTGGATACAGATATCCGTGGACCATTGGGATCCAGATGATTGAGCTGTGTAACTCAGGGGCATCAAAAATATATTTGACCGGCATATAGACAAACCACAGAAGCAGTGACATCACACCAGCGATGATGGCCATCACTCGAAAACGAAGGATCGCAGATTTCATAGGTCTACCTTACGGCGATACAAGGGCAGATACAGCACGACCCCGGCCATGAGCCACCAGATGACTACATAGGAGAGGTGCTGCCAGTAAAAGCCTGGGATTCTAGATGTGAGTTTTTCGGGTGTAACTCGGGCCCGCACAAGTTCTGCTCCTGAGTGGCTTTCAGAACGGGAGAGAATATAGCCGTCGAATAAATCTAGATCTGTTATGCCGACAATGACCGCACTATCTAGACGCGAGATTACCCCCGGGGAGTTCGCGGCGCGATCGCCATCTTGGTGTGCATGTAGTTGCCCGACCACATCTATGGACATGGCCTGTTGAATCTCTGGATTGAGAAGCCGTTCTGACCAGAGCCCTCGGACTACCAAAATCCCTTGATTGGTACCGACCTGTAAAAGTGCAACCTCCCAATCATTAACTTTTCCCGCTCCATCAACTTGCTCAGGAGCTTTAAAATTAGCAACGTAGTGGCCAGATGTTTCAACAACGCGATTTAATGCATCGGCCGCCAGCGAGGTATTCGCCGTTGCGATTGATTCGAGGGGAACGACCTTCTCGTCAACGGTTGTAGCTGTAACGAGGCTTGCCTTAAGAGCTGCGGCGCGATCTAACTGCCAGATTCCAAGTGAAAAAAAGATGGCAGCAATTATTACCACTCCAACCCAAGTCGCAATGCGTGAGGATAGAGAGTTACTTGTCTGTTGTGTCATCGCTTCGATCTACGCCCATAAAGCGCTTATAAAAACTGCGCATTAAGAAAACAACGGCGATAATCAAAATTGCAATAGTGATTGAGCCCGCTGGCCCCATCTCGATATTTTTTTGCATGACATAATCATCCCATGCCCGCTGAGTTCTCATACAACGACCGATACGGGATACGCCCTGGAAATCGCTGGCTCGCACCAGCCCTGCTCTTTGCAGTGACTGGGATCGCATGGCTGTTGTGGGCTGGACTACACCATTCAAATCCGCCAATTAGATACTCATTAATCTCTTACTCCATCACCTCTGAGAAAGAGATTTCGGTGCGTTATTCGGTTCAACGTCAGGACAAGAACCAGATCGTAATCTGCACGTTAATTGCCCGTGATTTCGATAAGAATGTTGTGGGGCAGATAGATGATGAGATTGAG
>Ga0315270_10002217_pt1 | contig 10278 bp, 10 predicted proteins | sample C1_bottom_MG_FD_204932 | JGI IMG/M metagenome (GOLD analysis project Ga0315270, IMG submission 204932) | Sediment microbial communities from Yellowstone Lake, YNP, Wyoming, USA - C1_bottom | ecosystem: Environmental > Aquatic > Freshwater > Lake > Sediment | place: USA: Wyoming | collected... | reverse complement strand
GAAAGCGTTTTAATCTTGATGGTGCATATGATTATTTTTCAATGTTGGAGGCACAATTGGCGGGAAGGGTTGATTCGTGGGCTGTGCGTTGGTACCTTGCCACCTTCTTGCTAGAAGGACTAACGCTGTACCCGCGGCAGTCGCTGGTCATGAATGAGGGTTTTGATGGTAGTGGTACACATGGTGGCCAGGTAGGCCGGGCATCCAGCACAATTTATAGCAGCGATTTCCTTTGCCGAGCATTTCCCGGAAACATTTCCATAAGTGACAGGTGGGGAATCATCCGCCGCGGAATAATGGGTGGCAGGTCGTTGTTGGGACGATTTGTTATGCGGCTTCGTCAAATGATTTACCGTGTAAGCTAAGGAGAGACGCGTGATATTTGGCAGAATATATCGATATTTCTTTCCAAGGAAATTCTACACTATGGGTGAGGGTTCAAAACTCTATCCAGAGGCACGAGTTAATAATTTTCTTTACGACGAATCCAGAATTAAAATAGGAAAATCCAGCCACGTTAGAGGCGAGCTTCTGGTATTCGCCCATGGTGGTCAGATAGTAATCGGCGACGATTGCTATGTCGGAGAGGGTACAAGAATATGGTCTGGAAAATCCATTGTGATTGGTAACAGAGTTTTAATCTCGCATGGAGTAAATATTTTTGATGGACAGACACATTCACTTTCAGCGCGGGAGCGCAGCGAGCATTTCAGAAAGATAATTTCGAGCGGGCATCCGAAAGAAATAAATTTGGATGAATTGCCTGTGGTGATAGAGGATGATGTATGGATAGCTTGTATGAGCATCATACTCAGGGGCGTGCATATCGGCCGCGGGGCGGTTGTTGCAGCAGGAAGCGTTGTAACCAAAGATGTTCCTGCATGGGCAGTTGTAGCCGGCAATCCTGCGCGGGTGATCAAAATAATACCGGAAGAGCAGCGCTAGCCATATAAGAAATGATCATTATTTTTTGGATATCAAAGTGGGCATACTAAAAAAAATCAGTCAAGTAATCAACTTTGCAAGAACAATGGATAGCCGTTTGGCGCTGATGTCGACATTGGATGACAGATTGCAAAAAATACAGCAATCGCTTGGTAGAATCGAAAGCTCGCAACTTGCGATGCTAAATCCCAGGGATTTTAGCAAGTATGAATTCCAGGTTTACTCACAATGGGGTGAAGATGGTTTGATCCAGTATCTTATTCACAAGGTGGAGATTGATCGTCTGATATTTGTAGAGTTTGGCGTGCAGAAATATACCGAATCAAATACGCGCTTTTTGCTGATAAACAATAATTGGTCTGGATTGGTTATTGATGGCACGGAACAAAATATTCAGTTCATCAAAAATGATCCAATCTACTGGCGGCACAACTTAAAAGCGGAACATGCATTTATCGACAAGGACAACATCAATGCGCTGATCAAAAGAAGCGGAATTACAGGCGATATTGGATTGCTTTCCGTCGATATCGACGGAAATGATTATTGGATATGGGAAGCTATTAACGTTATTAATCCCAGGATCGTTATTTGTGAATACAACAGTCTTTGGGGTAATAAATTGGCGGTTACAGTTCCCTATACGCCAACATTTACAAGAACCGAAGCGCATTCTTCCAATTTGTATTATGGTGCCTCCATCGTTGCGCTTAACGATCTGGCCAACGCAAAAGGATATTCTCTGGTTGGATCAAACACAGCGGGAAACAATGTATTTTTTGTCAGGAATGATCTGCTTGGAAATATAAATGTTGTGACACCAGAAACTGCGTGGGTTCAATCCAAATTCAGGGAGTCCAGGAATGCTGCGGGTGAGTTGACATTCTTGACCTTTGAAGATCGCTTGGCTGCAGTGGCAGATGTGCAGCTTGTACATTTGAGCGATGGAAAACAGTACAAGGTACGAGAAATTTATGATCTTTAATCAGCTTTACATCGCTAGAAAATATGACTAAGACAGCTCTGGTGACCGGCGCATATGGCTTCATCGGCCGCAATGTGTCACGACAATTGACACGTGATGGCTGGCGTGTGATCGGCGTCGGCCATGGTTCGTGGTCCCGTGCAGATTGGCGCAGCTGGGGCATAGCAGAGTGGCACTCTGCTGATATAACCCTCGATACCTTGATCACCTATGCGGGTAGTCCGGAAATAATCGTGCATTGTGCCGGAAGCGGCTCGGTCGGGTTTTCCATGATGCATCCCTATCAGGATTTTCAGCGCACGGTAGCGACAACGCTGGCCGTGCTGGAATTTGTACGTTTGCATGCTCCGCAGGCGCATGTCGCCTATCCTTCCAGCGCCGGCGTATATGGTGTGGTACATCAATTACCGATTGGAGAATCCGCTCCACTATCTCCGGTTTCGCCGTATGGGGTGCATAAATGTCTGGTTGAAGAATTATGCTCGAGTTATGCCAAAAATTTCGGGATAAATGTGGCCGTAGTGCGATTATTCTCTGTATATGGTGAAGGTTTGCGCAAGCAGTTATTCTGGGATGCCACGCAAAAAATAATGAACGGAAATAATACCTATTTTGGATCGGGTGAAGAGATAAGGGACTGGCTGCATGTTGAGGATGCAGCCAGATTGCTTATTTCGGCTGCGGGACATGCCTCGGCAACGTGCCCGATTGTAAATGGCGGGTCGGGTCAAGGGGTCACCGTGCGTGAAGTATTGACAGAGCTGTATACTTCCTTTGATTGTAAAGAGTTGCCAAATTTTTCGGGTGCTGTACGTAGTGGCGATCCGGATGGCTACGTTGCAGATACATCTCTCGCCCATGACTGGGGGTGGACATCCATAATTAATTGGCAGGATGGGTTACGGCGTTATGTTGAGTGGTGTAAAGGCGGCGCTTTGTGAAAAGAGTTGCTTTTATATTTCAATATGACGAGGGATGGCTGGGAGGTCTTAATTATTTCCGGAATTTGATATCGGCAATCGATGGGTTGCACAATCCTGAAATAGAAGCAGTTATATTTGTCAGTAGTGAAACACAGGAAAAGCATTTAGCCGGCTTGTCGAATACTAAAATTATACGCAGTAGATTGTTACGAAACACTCCGATTTTTAAGTATATCAGCCGTTTATTTTGGGTATTTACATCGCGGGATATTTTGATGGAACGCTTGTTGCGCAAGCACCGTATCGATGTGATTTCACACTCAGGATCGTTAGGGAGGGGTTCAAAACTCCCATCAATCGGCTGGATTCCAGATTTCCAGTATTATTATTTGCCGGAGTTTTATCAGGGTGATGAAGTCAGTCAAAGGATAGCTGCAAATAAAGCAATGTGTAAACGATTTAGCGTTATCCTGCTCAGCAGTCATGACGCACAAAAAGACATGCAGAAATTCATTCCGGAGTTTGCAGGGAAATCAAGAGTATTGCAGTTTGTTGCAAATGAAATATTTGATGATAGCCGGACTGGCAAAGAAGAATTGCAGGCTAAATACGGATTTAAAGGTAATTATTTTTTAGTGTGCAACCAGTTCTGGGCGCATAAAAATCACCGGGTGATTATTGAAGCTTTACATGAATTGCGCAAAACTGGGCGTGAGATGTTGGTGCTGGCCACAGGTAATACGCAAGATCACCGGCAACCTGGGTTCTTTAACGCATTAATGGAATATGCAAAGGAATTGAACGTGGAAGATTGTTTCAAGGTTCTTGGTATTGTTCCGAGAACAGATCTGATGGGATTGAAACATGGTGCTTTGGCTTTGATAAACCCCTCACTGTTTGAGGGATGGAATTCAAGCGTTGAAGAAGCTAAATCACTGGGAAAACGCATAATATTGTCTGATCTCGAGGTACACAGAGAGCAGAATCCGAAGGCTGCACTTTTTTTTGCTGCAAAAGATACGCAGGGACTAGCGAGTGCTATGTGGGAAACATATGCAAATTTTGATCCTGAGCTGGACAGGGAGATGATGATTAAGGCGCAATTGTTGCTGCCGCAAAGGTTGCAGGATTTTGCCGGAACGTATCAGAAAATTGTTTTAGATCTAGCTCATGCAGGGTGAGAGCCAAGGTATGGAACATGTTTAGTTTCACTGCTGGAAAATAATATGAAACTATTGATCATTCAACCCTGGTTCAATGCTATCGGCCATCCGGCGCAGTCGCTGATCAATATGGCATCTGCGATCGGACGAAATGAGCAGGTGGAATATCTGATATCGCAAAGCAACAATTCTGAACATGGTGAAAAATATACCGGGATATTGAAAAGCTGGGGTGAAGTTGAGAGTTTTACGGTTGCTACTCCTATGGGCGCTTCAAATACCGTCAGGGCATTGCTGGCGCTTCTCTGTATGCGTATGAGGGGGCGCCAATATCAGCGAATCTTCTTTTTTGATTCATCGCTCAATGTGCTTGCATTGTTGTGGCCATTGTTTTCATTCTTGCTTCCTGTGGAGAGGCTGGGTGTGTTGCACCTTTTTGCGCCCAACTTGAGAAAGGGAATCAGGAGTCGTTGTGGGCGAATTGTTATTAAACGGTTTTTGCAGCGACCAGAAGTGAAATTTTATTTGCGCACCGATGAACTGGAGCAAGCGTGGAATAATGCACACAATAATGTAGAGGGACGGATGTGTATCAGCACCCTGCCTTCGCTGGAGATACCGGATGGTCCTGAGTTTCGGCATACTCTGGAGACTGAAGATACCGTTAAATTTGGTGTGCTAGGCCAGATCAGGCCAGGCAAGGGGATCGAATGGTTGGTGCCGGCTTTTCAGCGAAATAAATCATTGGGGAAACTTGCCATCGCCGGTGAGTTTAATATACCCGAAACGCGTGAACAATTATCCGTGCTTAAGGATTTTGATGGATTTATCAATCGATTTATGACTGAAACTGAGCTGCTGGAACAGGCGGCAGCTCAGGATTACTTGCTAATCCTGTATGACCTATGGGACAGACGCATGGAGAGCGCGGTGTTATATCTGGCAGCGCGGGTAAACCGTCCGGTAATTGTATATGGTGACAGCTGGTGCGGCAGAATGGTCAGGGAATTCGGATGTGGAATTGAAGCGCCGTCCGGGCATAATGAAACCATTGAATTGCTGCAGCGGATTCCTCGTCCTGGAAGTGAAGAGTATGACAACTTACTCAAGGGGATGGGGTCGTTTCGGCAAGCTTATTCAGTGAACTCTTTACGTGGAAAAGTAATGCGGGAATTATTGGATTGAATTTTATAATATACTGAATATGTTGATATTTATAAAGAGCGTTATAAAGACAATACTGAAAAATTTGCTGGGGCTGGAGGTGCATCTGGTCAGGAATATGCCGCCATTAGCAGCAAAGGTGGCGTTATTGCAAATTGTGTCATCCATGCGGGAATTTGAGATTGATCTGATTCTGGACGTGGGTGCCAATGAGGGTCAGTTCGCCGCTGAAATACGCGGGTGTGGCTTTGCAGGCAATATCGTATCGTTCGAACCGCTTTCGTCGGCTTATGAACCTTTGCTAAAGGCAAGTTCCGTAGATGCAAAATGGAATGTTTACCAGCGTTGCGCCCTGGGAGACAGGGACGGCGAGGTGGAAATCAATATGGCCAAAAATTCATTCAGCAGTTCAATTTTGCCAATGCTGGAGTCACATAAACGGTTTGCACCAGAATCGGTCTACCAGGGAAAGGAAAGGGTGGCGCTCAAGACAATTGATTCTGCAGCCGGTGAAATTTTGCAGAGTGCGCATAATCCCTTCCTGAAGATAGACACACAAGGATTTGAATGGCAGGTTCTGGATGGGGCAATAAAGTCATTGCCTCAAGTACGTGGTATCTTGGTGGAGCTTTCCTTAATACCCCTTTATGAAGGCCAGCATCTGTGGCGCGAAATGATAGATCGTCTTGAGGCGGAAGGATTCGTACTCTGGGCATTTTTGCCTGAATTTAGTGACCAGAAGCGTGGTCGGACCCTTCAGGTAAATGGCGTATTTTATCGGCCAAAGTAACAACCCGTTCGAAGATTGATTTCCAGGATATGAATAGAGCATCACGCCAGTATAAAAATATTTGAAAGAATTTTATGTCTGTACCAGACAAATTTCCAAAGATTTCTGTTGTAACGCCTTCGTTTAATCAGGGCGATTTTATAGAAGACACGATATTGTCAGTGATCGGTCAAGGTTATCCTAATCTTGAGTACATTGTCATCGATGGCGGAAGTACCGATAATACAATTGAAGTGTTAAAAAAATATCAGAGTCATTTTGCATACTGGGTGAGCGAAAAGGATAACGGGCAAGCTTCTGCCATTAACAGGGGTTTTGCGTTGGCAACGGGTGATATTTATTGCTGGCTGAATTCGGATGATATGTTTCTGCCGGGGACACTGAAGTTTGTCTCGGACAGGGTAAATGTTAACAAGGCCGAAGTGTTAATCGGCAATTGCATCCATGTGAAAGAAGGAACAGGCATCGCAATCGGCAGCGATGTTGCCGCGGACCACTGTCGGCACAACATTCTGTGGTGCGGTTATATTTTACAACCCAGTTCATTTTGGACGAAACAAGTGTGGAAGAACGCAGGTCCTCTAGATGAGAAGCTGAAGTACATGCTTGATTGGGATTGGTTTATCAGGGCAAAAATTGCCAATGCCGAATTCAAAGTTGTTGAAAAACAATTGTCAATTTACCGAATTCATCCGGCGCACAAAAGCAGTTTCGGTGGCGTAACGAGAGTTAACGAGCTGAGAAATATTTATAGAAAATATCATCTGGTAAAAGGTGAAGCCATATTTGATACGCTTAATGGCTCACTCGGGAAAGCAATGTTTGCCAGAAAGTTTATAAATCTTCAGCGAAAGTACTTAAGTGATTTACAAAATATTGGGTTGGTATCGCACAATAAACCCAGTGTCGTTTTCGGACAAATTTTATTGTTAACAGGCAGCGTTGCGCTGATAGTGATGTACCCTATGCTTGTTCTACGCTACTCAATGCAGGAAATCAGAGATGTTCTGCGAATGTTGTGACATTAAATATGCTGTCTCTTGATTGATGATGGATACAATACCGGTGAAGCCTCCACGTATCAGCATCGTGACAATTACGCGTAATAGTTCTGAATTTCTGGAAGAGACTATCAGAAGCGTTCAGGAACAAACCTATGAATTTGTCGAATACATTGTTATAGATGCCGGATCTACTGATGGGACAGTTGATATTATAAGAAAGTATGAACGTGGCATTGTTAAATGGTTGAGCGAGCCTGATGAGGGTATCGCTGATGGATTCAATAAAGGGTTGTCCTATACAACTGGTGATTATGTACTTTTTTTAAATTCTGATGATGCATTGTCTAACCCCCAGGTTCTGGAGAAAATTGCAGAACAGATGATCAATTTGCATTTCCCCAGCATAATTTACGGGGACTGTAATGTATTGGAGCGGGAGTCTGGAAAGTTTCTGTATCGTGCGGCGATTGAATTCGATTCCGGTGGTTTGAAAGAAGGCAGGATGATTCCACATCCATCCATGTTTGCCAGCAGGGATTATTTTTCAAAGTATGGATTTTTTGACTGCAGTTTTAGAATCGCAATGGATTTTGAATGGTTGCTGCGCGGTGCGCTGACTGATCGCGTAGAACATGTCCCTGTGCTGGTTTCGAATGTTCGTACTGGCGGGGTAAGCGCACGGTCTCAGCATCAGGTTGTGGATGAGATAATCCTCGCGCTGAGAAAGCATGGGTATGTAGCTTCAGAATGGGGTGAACAAAAAATGCGAAACTATTTTCGCGCACGTTCTCTCGCCAAATACATATTAGCTCGACTGGGTGTGTATGAGCTATTTTCTCGCATGAGGAATAAGAGTTAGCACCAAATCTATTGGGCTGGTTGATAAAGAAATTAAAACCTTTGTATGTTGTGCAGGCTCAGCGTATAAAAATTTGGAGACGCAACTTAATGTGGCAATTTTTGAAATTTAACATCTTGCCGAAACTTCGGCGTATGCAACTCAACAGGATGGAAAACTCAAAAAAATCCTACTCCCAATGCGGAGAAGATTTGATTATGCAATGTTTATTCCGGGAATTGGGAATCGACAAAATCAGTTATCTGGACATCGGTGCTCATCATCCCAGCTATCTGAGCAATACGTATTTGTTTTATCAATATGGGGGGCGTGGCGTTTGTGTTGAGCCGGATCCGTCACTTTATGAGGAGTTTTCCGCAAAACGGCCATATGATACCCACTTGAACTGTGGCGTGGATGCTATTCCTGGGGACGCTGATTTTTACTTGATGAGCACAAGTACGCTTAATACCTTTTCCAGGGTAGAAGCTGAGCGTTACCAGTCATACGGCCAACAACGTATTCTAAAAATCATTCAAATTGAAGTGAAAAATGTAAATGAAATAATTTCCCAATATTTTGAGTTTCCTCCCAATCTTGTTTCGATAGATGTTGAAGGTCTTGATTACGTAATTATGCAAAGTTTCGATTTCTCAAAGTTCAGGCCAGAGGTGTTTTGTCTAGAAACCCTTAGCTATACGGAAGATAAGTCGGAGCGAAAACTGACAGATATTATTGCATTGATGGAAGTTAACGGATATAAAACATATGCTGATACCTACATCAATACCATTTTTGTTGATGATACTGTATGGAAAAATAGAAAATGATGCGGCGTTTAAGGATGCTGATTCGACATTGGGCTATTGCTATGCTGTACCCACGACCGCTTTTGGGCATATTTTATTTGCCGCGGTTTATCGTTCACTGGTTAAAATATGCGGGATCGAATCAGGGAGAGAAGGTTCATATTTTTGATATGCAACCTTGCCTTGGAGACTGGAGTACGCATACACCGTTCGAAGCGCATTATTTTTATCAGGGTGCGTGGCTGGCCAGGCGAATAAGTGCTGCCAAGATTGAGCGGCATGTTGATATTGGCTCCAGTGTGCTGACAATAAGTGTGCTGAGCGCATATGTTGCAACAACCTTTGTCGATTTTAGACCGTTAAAGGTCTCGCTTCCCGGTTTGACATCTATCGCCGGAAATATTCTGAATTTACCATTCTCGGATGACTCAGTTGCGTCCCTGTCATGTCTGCATGTTATTGAACATATTGGACTTGGGCGCTATGGTGACCCGATAGATCCACAGGGCAGTGTAAAGGCAGCGCTGGAGTTGCAGCGCATTGTTAGCACTGGAGGAAAGCTTTTTTTATCCGTGCCAATAGGTCGCGAAAGAGTTTGTTTCAATGCGCACAGAGTGCATGCAGCTGCCACAGTTCTGCAGTTGTTTTCACAGATGAAGCTGCTTGAGTTTTCATTTGTGGATGATGCCGGTCAATATCATGACACTGCTGAAATCGGTGATTCTATTAATCTTGATTATGGCTGCGGCTTGTTTCTGTTCGAAAAACCATGAAAATTCTCTGTGTAATGGGTGAGCATAATTATGGAGATCCTGCGCGCGGGGAGTGTTATGAATATGTCAATTTTATGCCTGCCCTGCGCAAGCTGGGACATCAGCTTGTTTTTTTCGAGTCCCTTAATCGTAATTCTTATCGTGATTTTTCTGATTTAAACCGGAAATTTCTGCAGTTAGTGCAGGCTGAACAGCCCGACATTATTTTTTGTGTACTGATGCACTATGAAATATGGCTGGAGACCTTTCAATTAGTACGTGAATCAACCAGCGCTATCCTGATCAATTGGTCTACCGATGATTCCTGGAAGTATGAGCAGTTTTCAAAGTTTGTCGCACCCGTTTTTCATATTTTTGCGACAACCTATCAGGACGCGCTGGAGAAGTTCAGCGGCGATGGGCGGAGTAATGCGCTGCTGACGCAATGGGCAGCGAATTCCATGCATCTCTCCGAGCCTTTACCGGCGCAACAGTGCCGCTACAAAGTGTCATTTGTTGGAACCGCTTATGGCAATAGAACCCAATGGATAGTTGCTTTGGAGAAATGCGGAATCCACGTAGACTGCTTTGGGCATGGCTGGGAAAACGGTTCGGTATCCACGGAAGAAATTTCGGAAATTATGCGCAGCTCGATTATCAGCCTGAATTTTGCCGATTCCGGCATGGTGATGCAGGGGCTAGTGCCAGGTAGAAGCAGGCAGATCAAGGCCAGGGTTTTTGAGGTGCCGGGGGCTGGCGGTTTTCTGATGACTGAATATGCCAACGGGCTGGAAAACTGGTATCGGATCGATGAAGAGATTTCTGTATTTGAAAGCCCTGCAGATCTTGCAATAAAAATAAATTATTTTCTCGCTCATCCGCAAGAAAGAGATCGCATCGCAATG
>Ga0315270_10002215_pt1 | contig 10279 bp, 8 predicted proteins | sample C1_bottom_MG_FD_204932 | JGI IMG/M metagenome (GOLD analysis project Ga0315270, IMG submission 204932) | Sediment microbial communities from Yellowstone Lake, YNP, Wyoming, USA - C1_bottom | ecosystem: Environmental > Aquatic > Freshwater > Lake > Sediment | place: USA: Wyoming | collected... | reverse complement strand
CACAACAGGAGATCAATACAGCGATGGAGCGATTAAACAACCGACCCAGAAAACGACTTGGATACCAGACACCCAATCAGGTATTCTTCAAGTCAGGCGTTGCACTTCAAATTTGAACCCGCGTATTACTACATCGTGCTGGTGGCGCTGGTGGCGACTCTCTTTGTCGTGCAGCGCATCCTCAAGTCCCATCTCGGGCGCGCGTTCGAGGCCTTGCACGACAGCCCCATCGCGTCCGACTGCATGGGGGTGAGCGTGTACGGCTACAAGGTTTATGCCTTCGTGCTCAGCGCGGGTATCGCGGGTCTGGCGGGAAGTTTGTTCACCTATTCCGAAGAATACATCTCGCCCAACACCTACAACTTCGAGCTGACCATTTTGTTTTTGCTCGCGGTCATCATGGGCGGACGCAAGACGCGCACCGGCCCGGTGCTGGGCGCGATCATCATCGTGATGCTGCCCAACGTGCTGTCCGACATCGAATTGTTCCGCACAATTTCCACCGGCATCGCGGTATTGGCGGTGGCGTATTCCGCCTATGCGATGGCGGCCCGTCAGCGCACGCTGCAACAGGTCGCGCTGCCGCTGCTGGCGACCATCGCGCTGGCCGTCTCCGGCTACGTGATGGATAACATCACCGACCAGCGCCTGACAATATTCGGCGCGATGATCCTGTTCGTGGTGTATTACCTGCCGAACGGCATCATGGGTTTCCTGCGCGGCATCGTGCTGAAATTCCGTCCGCGGTGGCTGCATCATCCCGATGCAGTATCCGTATACGATGACAAGCAGCATATATGGGCACCACCGGATCATCCGGTTGCCGCCAATGGCCACTTGCTGGAAGCGCGCAACATCGTGATGCAGTTCGGTGGCCTGAAGGCCTTGAACGAAGTGAACCTTGAAATCACCAAGGGCTCGGTGCATGGATTGATCGGCCCGAACGGTTCCGGCAAGAGCACCATGATGAACGTGCTCACCGGCATTTACAAACCGACTGCGGGCGAGATCAAGTTCAACGGCAAGCTCATCACCGGCGCGACACCTTCCTCCATCGCGGGTGCGGGCATCGCGCGCACGTTCCAGAACGTGCAACTGTTCGGCGAGATGAGCGTGATCGAAAACGTGCTGGTCGGGTTGCACCACACTTATCGCCATAGTTTGCTGGATGTGGTGTTCCATACGCCGCGTTGCCGCCGCGAGAAACTTGCGGCCAGGACGCGCGCCGCCGGTCTGCTGAAGTTTGCCGGTATCCAGGAATTCGCCAACGAAGAAGCGCGCAACCTGCCTTATGGCAAGCAGCGGTTGCTGGAGATCGCCCGCGCGCTGGCGCTGAACCCCAGCCTGTTGCTGCTCGATGAGCCTGCCGCCGGACTGACCGCGCCGGACATCAAAGAGCTGATGGCGATGATCAACAAGATACGCGGCCACGGCATCACCGTGATCCTGATCGAGCATCATATGGACGTGGTGATGGGCATCTGCGATACCGTCACGGTGCTGGATTTTGGCCAGAAGATCGCGGAAGGCACGCCGGCAATTGTTCAATCCGACGAAAAAGTGATCGAAGCTTATCTGGGCGGCAGCGCCGCCGCTTGAGGAGACAGCCATGTTACAGATAAAAAATTTGTGCGCCGCCTACGGTAAAGTGGAGGTGTTGCACGGCATCTCGGTGGAAGTGCCGCAAGGCAAGGTCGTCACGCTGATCGGCTCCAACGGAGCGGGCAAGACCACCACGATGCGCGCGGTTTCCGGGATGATCAAACCGGTGAGCGGCAATATCAGCCTGAACGGCAAAGACATCACCGGCATGACATCGAGCCGGATTGCCCGCAGCGGATTGGCGCACTCCCCGGAAGGGCGGCGCGTATTCGCCGCGCTGTCGGTGACCGACAACCTGTTGCTGGGCGCGTTCCCGCGCCTGACCTTCGGGCGCGAGCGCGGTGACGTGCCGGGCGACTTGGCGCGCGTGTTTGAATTGTTTCCGCGCCTCAAGGAGCGCGAAGCGCAACTGGCGGGCACGCTGTCCGGCGGCGAGCAGCAAATGCTGGCGATGGGGCGCGCGCTGATGCTCAACCCCGAGGTGCTGCTGCTGGATGAGCCGTCAATGGGGCTGGCACCGCTGCTGGTGAAAGAAGTGTTCCGCATCATCCGTGAATTGAAAGCGCGCGGCATCACCATGCTACTGGTCGAACAGTTTGCCGCCGCCGCGCTGGACGTCGCCGACTACGGCTACGTGCTGGAGAACGGGCGCATCTCGGTGCACGGCCCGGCGCAGCAGCTGAAGAATGATCCGGCGGTGCGGGCGGCTTATCTCGGCGCGGCGCATTGAGATTGGTCATTTCCGCGCAAGCGGGAATCCAGCGAAATAAACAATCCGCGTAGCGGACAAAACCTTGGGTTATGCATCGGGGAAATATAATGTTAGAACATAGCGATCAAACTAAAGTGTTGGCTCAAGCGATATTTGAAATTCGCGTCCTTTTATCGAGCTATCTCGGTAGCGAAAATGAAGGGGAGTTGGTGGTTCGCCAAGCCGCACATCTTGCATATGCATTGCACAACCAAGCTTTGGCAGTGCTTGAAGGAAAAACTTTTGATGTCACGGAATCGATCAACGGATTGACGTTTTCAGATCGTGTACTTGGTACAGGCTTCACGGAAAGATTTACTCAGGCTATTCGTCGCGATGCATAACCCATCGTTCAAGCGGGACGCGGTGAATAGCGTAGCTTGTTCTTCGTCGGTTCGTGGGGGGGTATCTCGGTGCGGCACATTGAACAATTATCAATGACTGCTTCGTCCCAGTTGCTGCTGTTTGTTGAGTGGCAGCTTTGCGGTAGTGAATATTGGTGAGCACACTTCCGCTATCGGTAAAAAAGGAAATAATGATGGAGCGCCCGGAAAAAATTGAGTTTGCGACACCCCCGCCATTTGGATGGCTTATGGTGTGGTTAGGCTTGCCATTGTTAGGCGTTATTATAGCCTTTATTATTGCAGCATCCCTTTACGCAATACTTTCTGCACAGCCGCAATCCAGCGGCATTTTGACGATCAAGGTAAAGGGGTCCATTATGTTCGGCGCTGGCCTTTGGATGGCCGCCGCCTTCGTGCATTGGTTTCGAGACCGGCATGCAATCACTACAAGCTACCTCCTGTGTGAGCAAGGCATTCATGTCAAACCGCCCGGCATGCCGGAAAGGCTCCTGCTCTGGTCCGACTTTGACCGTGCAGTTTATAACCGGCCGTTAAAATATATCCAGATTTTCTCGCCGAAAATCGACAAACCCGTGACCTTGATATTAGGTTCTCCGGGGGCGCCACCGCTTCCGCCTCTACAAAAGCTTGAGTTAGCACGCCATCTGGTTGAAGAGAAATTGGGACAGCGGCTCAAGAGGCAATGGCTGTTATGACCGTGAATAGCGCGGTAGGATGGGTGGAGTCCGCGTAGGGCGCAATAACCATCGGGCATTGCGCCGTATGGTTTAAAACATTCGGTGCAAGGCGCTTCGCTTATAGCCCCCTACGGTTTGGCATGTCCGCTTTAGTGAAGCGAAGTATTGATGCTGGTTGTCGCTTATGGGCGCGGAGCTGACACTTTTTGAGCACTTCGACATAGAACATTCAGTATTTCTGAATCCTGTTTAAGCAAGCTGCAAACTGAAATATACGATCACATGACCACACCCATCCACCGCCGTATGCGCCGCCTCCGCTGGACCAGCTACACGCTGGTTGTCTTGGGTTACATGCTGGCATTTTTTCACCGCATGGCACCGGCGGCGATTGCGACCGACTTGCAACAATCCTTCCTCGCCAGCGGTGCCGAGCTGGGCGCCTTGGCTGCTGCATACTTCTACACCTACACCGTGATGCAGATTCCCGTCGGCGTGATGGCCGACACGCTGGGCATACGCAAGATCGTCGCCATTGGCGCGGCGTTGGCGGGCATAGGGTCGCTGGTGTTCGGCATGGCCGACACGCTGGCGGTCGCAACCCTAGGCAGGATACTGGTCGGGCTGGGCGTGTCCTCGATGTTCATCTCGCTGATGAAACTCAATTCGGTGTGGTTTCATGACCGGCACTACGGCACCATAGGCGGCATGTCGCTGATGCTGGGCAACGCGGGCTCGGTGCTCGCCGCCACGCCGCTGGTGTGGGCGGTGTCGTGGACTTCCTGGCGCAATGTGTTCGACGCGGTCGGGCTATTTTCCATTGTGCTGGCGGTGCTGGTGTGGCTGCTGGTGCGCAGTCATCCCGGCGAAGCGGGGCTGCCTTCGATGCGCGAACTGGAAGGCCACGCGGCGCATCCGCCGCACCAGGGCCACTGGTTCGACGGCCTGCTCAAGGTGATGAAGAACCGCGCCTCATGGCCGGGCTTCTGGCCCAATCTCGGCATAGGCGGCAGCCTGTTCGCTTTTGCCGGATTGTGGGGCGTGCCCTATTTGCGCGACGTGTACGGCATGACGCGTAACGACGCGGCTAACCACACGCTGCTGTTGTTGCTGTCGTTTGCGGTCGGTTCGCTGCTGATCGGCACGCTGTCCGACCGCATAGGCAAGCGCGTGCCGGTGATCGTAGGCGCACTCGCCGTGTATGTGGCTAGCTGGCTGCCCATGGTATTCAACTGGCATGTGTTCAACTGGCACATGTCCGTCGCGTTCAGCTATCCGCTGTTCGTGTTGATGGGGTTGGGCGCGGCGGGATTCACGCTGACCTGGTCCAGCGCCAAGGAAGTGAATCCGCCCGCGCTGTCCGGCATGGCGACCAGCGTGATCAACACCGGCGCATTCCTCGGCACGGCGATATTGCAACCACTGGTGGGCTGGGCGATGGATAAAGGTTGGGATGGCCGCACGCTGGCGGGTGCGCGGGTGTATTCGGAACAGAATTATCAGATGGGGCTGGGCATCATGCTGGGCTTCGCCGTCGTTGGCCTGATCGGTGCGATGTTCATACGCGAGACCAACTGTCGCTATATCACCATTGCCGGGTCGAAATGATTTTGAGAAATACAATTGAGCCACGGATGAACACGGATTTTCACGGATGTGCGGCATCCAGCATTATCCGTGGCTGATTAAGGTTTACGAGACGCTAGGAGAGCAACATGACTAAACCAGTATTGCAACTCTGGATCAACGGCCAGTACATGGCGAGCCGCAGCAAGCGCTTTGGTGAAGTTTTCAATCCAGCCAGTGGTGAAGTCATCCGCCAGGTGCCGCTGGCCAGCCGCGAGGATGTGGAAAGCGCGATCGCTTCCGCCAAGGCGGCATTCCCCGGCTGGCGCGATACCACGCCGCTGCGCCGTAGCCGCATCCTGAACAAATTTCGCGAGCTGTTGGAAATGCATCGCGCCGAGCTGGCGCAGTTGGCGAGCGAAGAACACGGCAAGACTCTGGAAGATGCGACAGGTTCGGTGCAGCGCGGTATCGAAGTGGTCGAGTTCGCGGTCGGCGCGCCGCATCTGCTTAAGGGCGAGCATGCCGAGAACGTCGGGCGCGGTGTAGATTGCCACTCCATGTTGCAATCGATAGGCGTGTGCGCGGGAATCACGCCGTTCAATTTTCCGGCGATGGTGCCGATGTGGATGTTCCCGATCGCGCTGGCGTGTGGAAATACTTTTATTCTCAAACCGTCCGAGAAAGTGCCCTCGTGCAGTTTGCGCATGGCCGAATTGTTGAAAGAAGCGGGGCTGCCAGACGGCGTATTCAACGTCGTGCCCGGCGACAAGGAAGCGGTGGACACCTTGCTGACCCATCCCGATGTGCGCGCGATTTCTTTCGTCGGCTCGACACCGGTCGCAAAATATATCTACGAGACCGCCGCACATCACGGCAAGCGCGTGCAGGCACTGGGCGGCGCGAAGAACCATGCCGTGGTGTTGCCCGATGCTCCTCTGGATTTCACCGCCGACGCGATCATGGGCGCGGCTTACGGCTCTGCAGGCGAGCGCTGCATGGCGATTTCCACGGTGGTGGCGGTGGGCGAGGTTGCCGATGCGCTGGTGGCCAAGCTGAAAGCGCGCGCCGAGAAACTGGTGGTCGGTCCCGGCGATAAAAAAGGTGTGGACATGGGGCCGGTGATCTTGGCCCTGCATCGCGACAAGATCGTCGGCTATATAGCCAGCGGCGTGCAGCAGGGTGCCAAGCTGGTCACCGATGGTCGCGACATTCGACGAGGCGATCAATATGGTGAACCGCAACCAGTACGCCAACAGCACCGCGATTTTCACCGCGTCGGGCGCGGCGGCGCGGCGTTTCCAGAACGAGATCGAAGTCGGCATGGTCGGCATCAATGTGCCGATCCCGGTGCCGACGGCCTTCTTTTCCTTCGGCGGCTGGAAATCCTCGCTGTTCGGGGACCTGCACATGCACGGCATGGAAGGCGTATATTTCTACACCCGCACCAAGGCGATCACCACGCGCTGGCCGGAAGTGGCGGAGCGCAGCGGTTCCACGCTGACGATGCCGACGCTGGGTTAATGTGTGCCGAGATGAATCCAATCCTAAAATTAACTGGAACAGAATTGTTCCTTCCCCCTTGCAGGGTGAAGGTTAGGATGGGGGTAGAGTAGTCGTGATCCCCCAGTTTCTACCCCCTCCCTAGCCCTCCCCCTGCAAGGGGGAGGGGATGTTTGGTCTAATGGATTATTTTGGTTCAATACATCAAACCTAACGAATGAACAGGAAAAATGAAATGACTATCAACATCGGATTTATCGGTCCCGGCATCATGGGCCGTCCCATGGCGCTCAATCTGCTGAAGTGCGGCCACAAGCTGTGGGCCTATGCGCGCCGTCCAGAAACCTTGCAGCCGCTGATTGCGGCGGGTGCGACCGCGTGCGCCACGCCTGCCGAAGTCGCCCAACATGCCGACGTGATCTTCACCATGGTGTCCGATACGCCCGATGTGGAGCAGGTGGTGTTCGGCGAGCAGGGCATACTCAAAAAGGCGCGCAGCGGCAGCGTGATTGTAGACATGAGCACCATCTCGCCGACCGCGACAAAAGTATTTGCCGGGCGGCTGGCAAAACAGGGCATAGACATGCTGGACGCGCCGGTTTCCGGCGGCGAGACCGGCGCGATCAATGGCACGCTGTCCATCATGGTGGGCGGAAAGCCCGAGGTGTACGCGCGCGTCAAACCGCTGTTTGAATGCATGGGCAAGAATATCGTGCACATCGGCAGCAACGGCGCAGGGCAAGTCGCCAAGGCCTGCAACCAGATCGTCGTGGCGGTGACCATAGCAGCGGTGGCGGAAGCGCTGACCTTCGCGCGCAAGAACGGTGCCGATCCGGCCAAGGTGCGCGAAGCGCTGATGGGCGGATTTGCCGGCAGCAAGATCATGGAAGTGCACGGCAAGCGCATGCTGGACAATGATTTCAAACCCGGCTTCAAGGTCAGCTTGCACCAGAAGGACATGCGCATCGTGATGGAAACCGCGCACCAGCTCGGCGTGGCGTTGCCCGCTGCGGCGTTGGTGACGCAGCACCTCAATGCGCTGATGGGCACGGGCTGCACCGACCTCGACTCGGCAGCAATAGTCAAAGTGGTCGAGCGCATGTCGGGGATGGGCGGCGAGTAGGCCGGGCTTTAGCCAGACTTGTCGGGTTGAAACCCGACCTACGGTGAGACGAACCAACATGCATAAAATTGTATTTCTAGACCGCGCCAGCATCATCGCCGACATTCGTCATCCGGCCTGCCCGCACCAGTGGCAGGAATATCCCGCTACAACCACCAATCAGGTGGTGGCGCGACTCAAGGATGCGACCGTCGCCATCACCAACAAGGTGCAGTTGAATCGGGCAGCGCTGGAGCAATTGCCCAAGCTGAAGATGGTTGCGGTCGCCGCCACCGGTACCAACAACGTGGATGCTGAATGCTGCAAGGAGCGCGGCATCGTCGTATCCAACATCCGCAACTATTCGGTACACACCGTGCCCGAGCACGTGTTCATGCTGCTGCTGGCCTTGCGCCGCAACCTGCTGGCGTTCCGCGCCGATGTGCAAAATGGCGAGTGGCAACGCGCCGAACAATTTTGTTTGTTCACGCATCCGGTGCAAGATTTATACGGCAGCACGCTGGGTATCGTGGGCAACGGCGCTATCGGCAAAGCGGTGGCGCAGATTGCCACGGCATTCGGCATGAAGGTGCTGCTCGCCGAACACAAAGGTGTTGCCGAAGTGCGTCCGGGTTACACCGCGTTCGATACCGTGTTGCGGGAAAGCGATGCGATTACTTTGCACCTGCCGCTCAACGATCAAACGCGGCACCTGATCAGCACCGCCGAATTCGCGCGCATGAAACCCGGTGCCATCCTGATCAACACTGCGCGCGGCGGACTGGTAGACGAAGTGGCATTGCTGGAAGCGCTGCGCAGCAAACGCATCGCCGGGGCCGGATTCGACGTGCTGGGCAAGGAACCGCCCAGCGAAGGACATCCGCTGCTGGACGTGAATCTGTCCAACTTTATCCTGACCCCGCATATCGCGTGGTCGGGCAGGGCTGCGATGCAGACCTTGGCAGATCAGCTTATAGATAACATCGAAGCTTTCGTCGCAGGCACTCCGCAGAATCGCGTTGCTTGAAAGCTTTTATTGGGCAGGGTTGGCGTTTGCCGACGCTGCTTGGTTGGCTCAAAGGAACGCCGCGACTAGCAGCTCGAACGGCGTCTTATATTCCGGCTCGGTGGCGGGGTTCATGGGGTATGGGGAATATAGGCTGGGAGGAGCATAGCGATACCCGGCGCGCAAGGTGCATGAAAGAATGATGGATATCGCTATGCTCCTCCCCTCCTACGCGGTGTTTGTAAAGCGAAACCTTTTTGCATGAACTTCTAGAATGCCGTCTGAAAAATAAACCCAGAGTATGTTGTCTTTTAAATAGCCATTAGAAATGTTGCCTGCGAACATGTTGTCCTTAAGCTCTGAGGCATCAAGTGTGCTATTGAATCGCGAAACATCGTCGCACTTTATTTGGCAGGTGTCTCGGCTCGAAGCTTGGTCGTCAATGTATAAAAGGGCTGTCATTTGGAGAGATGAGCGGCCCTTTTTATCAATGCTAAATGCAAGGGAGACAAGATTTCCATCGTGCCAATAAATTTTATTAACTGCGCTGCTCATTTTGGAAGTGCCAATTTAAATTGGGGCGGAAAATCTGTATTCTTAATGCCCCGCAGGCACACACCCGCCATCCACCGGGGTGATGGTGGCGTTAGCGCCCTTGAGTTTGCGTTCGTTACGCAGGTTGATCCAGTTTTTACCCGCGATCAAACAGCCCAGTCCGATGAAGGCACCGGGTGGCAGGATGGCGAGCAGGAAGCCGTGGTAATCCGGCACGACGTGGATCACCCAGTTCTTCGCGCCTTCGCCGAGGGCGAGGTCTATGCCGGAGAGCAGGGTGCCGTGGCCGAACAGTTCGCGGATACCGCCCAGCACGCCGAGCACGGCGGTGCCGCCCAGCCCCATGAACAGGCCGTCCAGCGCGGCAGGCAGCACGGCGTTCTTGGAGGCGAAGGCTTCGACGCGGGCCAGCACGATGCAGTTGGTGACGATCAGCGGGATGAAGATGCCGAGCACTAGGTACAGCGCATGCACGTAGGCGTTCATCACCAGTTGCACCACGGTGACCAGCACCGCGATGATCAGGATGTACACCGGGATGCGGATTTCATTCGGCACCAGCGAGCGGATCGGCGCGACCGCCGCGCCGGACATGGCCATCACGAAGGAGGTGGCGAGGCCGAGGCTGACGCCGTTGACCACGTTGCTGGTCACCGCCAGCGTCGGGCACATGCCGAGCAGTTGCACGATGCCGGGGTTCTGCTTCCACAGGCCGTTGTAGAAGATGTCTTTGAGTTGTTGGATGTTCATTTGCTAACCTCCATGGCTACATTTGTAGGTGCGAATTTATTCGCACATAACTAAAGGGCGCGTGCGAATGAATTCGCACCTACCAAATTAACTCCCTCCCCCATGCAGGGGGAGGGCTGGGGATAACCAGCGACTTGCCCGCTTGCGGGCTTAGTCGAATGGCTAGTTGTTCCATCAGAGGATGGAACTCCGCGCTCCCCCTCTCCCGCGAGGGGAGAGAATGTCATTTGATGCTATTTGGCATTTTCAACCGGTGCAAACAACTGCTCGCGGTTCGCTTCGAAATACTGTAATGCCTTGTGTACCGCTTTGACCACGGCGCGCGGGGTGATGGTGGCGCCCGCCATGTAGTCGAACTGGCCGCCGTCCTTTTTCACTTTCCAGTCGGCCTCTTTATACTGC
>Ga0315270_10002214_pt1 | contig 10283 bp, 7 predicted proteins | sample C1_bottom_MG_FD_204932 | JGI IMG/M metagenome (GOLD analysis project Ga0315270, IMG submission 204932) | Sediment microbial communities from Yellowstone Lake, YNP, Wyoming, USA - C1_bottom | ecosystem: Environmental > Aquatic > Freshwater > Lake > Sediment | place: USA: Wyoming | collected... | reverse complement strand
CATACGCGCCACCGCTGGCAATGGCCGTGCTGAAGGTGAAACTGCCATTGGCGGCGACCGTAAGATTATTGCCGCCATTATTTCGTAACATCAGGCCTGTTCCGGCAAGCCCCGAGATCGTGCCGCCGATGGTGTAAGTGTTGGTTGTGCAACTCACGCTGATGTTGGTGATGTTGGCTGCAGTTACCGAACCCGAGGCACTGCTTACGCTGCAGGTTTGGCTGAGTGAGGTCGGTTGGGTTAAAACGGAAACGGCATACGCGCTACCGCTGGCAATGGCCGCGCTGAAGGTGAAACTGCCATTGGCGGCGATCGTAAGATTGTTGCCGCCATTATTCCGTAACACCAAACCTGTTCCGGCAAGCCCCGAGGTCGTGCCGCTGATGGTATAAGTGTTGGTCGTGCAACTCACGCTGACGCTGGTGATGTTGGCTGCGGTCACCGAACCCGAGGCGTTAGTTACGCTGCAGGTTTGGCTGAGCGACGTCGGTTGGGTAAAGACGGAAACGGCATACGCGCCACCGCTGGCAATGGCCGCGCTGAAGGTGAAGCTGCCATTGGCGGCGACAGCTAAGTTGTTGCCAGCATTATTCCGTAACACCAAGCCTGTTCCGGCAAGCCCCGAGACGGTGCCGCCGATGGTGTAAGTGTTGGTTGTGCAACTAACACTGACACTGGTGATGTTGGCTGCAGTTACCGAACCCGAGGCACTGCTTACGCTGCAGGTTTGGCTGAGTGAGGTCGGTTGGGTAAAGACGGAAACGGCATACGCGCCACCACTGGCAATCGCCGTGCTGAAAGTGAAACTGCCATTGCCCGCGATCGGAAGAACGTCGCCGCCACTGTTCTGTAACACCAGGCCTGTTCCGGCGAGTCCAGTGACGGTGCCGCCGATGCTATAGGTATTGGTCGTGCAATTGACATTGACACTGGTGATGTTGGCTGCAGCCACGGAACCCGAGGCGCTGGTTACGCTGCAGGTTTGGCTGAGCGAAGTCGGTTGGGTTAATACGGAAACGGCATACACGCCACCGCTGGCAATGGCGGTGCTGAAGGTGAAGCTGCCATTGGCCGCGATCGCAAGATTGTTGCCGCCATTGTTCTGTAACACCAGGCCCGTTCCGGCAAGGCCGGAGATCGTGCCGCTGATGGTATAGGAGTTCGTGCAGCTCACACTGACGTTGGTGACGGTTGTCGCGGCTACGGAACCGGAAGCGTTTGAAACGGAGCAAATCTGCGAGGGTGTTGACGGTTGGGTTAAGACGGAGACAGCATACGCGCTACCGCTGGCAATGGCCGTGCTGAAGGCGAAACTGCCATCAGCAGTGATCGCAAAGTCGTTACCGGCATTGTTCTGTAATACCAGGCCGCTGCCAGAGAGTCCGGAAACGTCGCCGCCGATGGTGTAGGTGGTCGCGCAACTCACGCTGACGGTAGTGACGTCGGCTGCGGTTACGGAACCCGACGCGTCGGTTACGCTGCAGATTTGGGCTGGCGAAGACGGTTGCGTTGCGACCGAGACTGCATAGGCACCACCGTTGGCAATGGCCGTGCTGAAGGTGAAACTGCCAGTGGCGGTAATCGCAAGATTGTTGCCGCCATTGTTTTGTAATACCAGGCCGCTGCCTGTTAGTCCTGAGACGGTACCGCCGATGTTGTACGTACTGGCATCGGTATTGTTACCACCTTTAGTAGACGCATCTGAAGCAGCGCCACTGCAGGCCGCCAGCCCAAAGGCAACAACACTACCGATCAACAATGAAAACGACAAATTGCGCAGCGACATTCCCGTTCCCCTACTTGTGACAACATTATAAAAATAGTGCAGAGATTCTACACATTCAGGGAGTTAAATGTCGAATACTGCTCCTTGCGAGTTGGCTACAGATTGTTGATTGGCCGTCCTAATTGACCTTAACAAGATCGTGTCACGCATCGAAAACTCCTGAGGCACCGAAAAAAAGGGGGCTTTCGCCCCCTTTCGTTAACTATTCAAGCTGGTGAGTTAGAAAGAAGTACCGGCTCCCACTTTAAGCCCGCCTATTGGAGCTAATACATCTACCCAACCACTGGTGGGTGCAGCTGTTAGCCCGCTCACATTAATCGTGTGGCTGGTCGCTGTCGGGGAAATATTATCTTCCTGAGAAAAAATCAAAGTACCCGTATTGTTATGCAGTCTAGTACCTTGACTATCTGCCTTCGCCCCGGCCGGCAATGTCCAAGTCACCGTCACAGGTGTCACGGTCGCTCCGGTTGCAATGCTGGAGGCAAGGCTTGGAGTGATACTGGTTATTGTCGGGTACCAGCTTGTCGGTACGCTGGCCAGCGAAATAGCAACATTGATGCGTTGCATGTCTTTTTCCAACACAGTGGTGCCGTTTTTAAACACGATAGTGTAATCACCGACCGCCTTGTCATTGAAGCACGGTGTGCTACTGGTGTAACCGGACCCGGCCAGGATATCGGTACAGCTTTTCAGAGAGTCCGATCCATTTGCCGCTGTTCCGTAGTAAGGATCGTTGATGGAATTCTGTTGTTGTAGCACGGCTGGAGGCGTAGGCACAGGTGGCGCAATGATGCTGACCGTCCCTGACGCCGCTGTTGGGTTGCCCGCAGTAGCCAAGCCCGGCCCGGTGATTGTCACACTGTCATAGGGCGCAACGGCTGCGAGATTGCCGGTAGAATCTTCAGTATCAGTGAGCAACTGGAACTTGGCTGAATAACTCGAATTGCTCCCAAAAGTATATTTTTCATAGATTCCGATCAATTCGGAACTATAAGACCGACCATTGCCCACCATCGTCCAGGTTCCGCCGGGACATATGCCGGGCGCATTGGTCGGCGGGATGACGTTCTTGAGTTCGAAATAATTTTTTTCCAAGTACACCCAAATAGACGTCACGCAGTTATTGCTGTCGTAGGTTAGATTGGCGCCAGCGGTGGTTGCTGCTCCCAAAGGTGCACCGGAATAGGGGGCTAGCGCTCCTACAGCAGGTGAAAAGCCTACAGGGATGTCGACGCCGGATGTGGCCACCACAAGGAATTGCGACTTGTTCATTCCCCAAGACAAAAAGTTCGCATCGATATACGGTGACAATTGATTAGAAGTAGGTATTGCCGTGGCATACAGGTTAATAAAATTCGTCCAGAAAGTTCTGACTTCTGCCTGAGCTGATGCGAGGTTTGTAGCTTGTGTTAATGCTGTAGCAGTAGGCGGCGTGCCAGATGTCGGGGCCGAAGCCTGTGTGCCTGCGGTGCCTGTGGTCGGCACAGTGACCAAAGTTGTTGGTGTCGCGCCCACCAGATTGATCTGATAGAAGCTTGATCCCGTGGCTACAGCAGGAACGACTGTAATCGCATCCAGCAAGCCGTCCACACCGAGATGCGTTGTTGCAAACTGAGTGGTGATTGCATTGAATGTACTTGCGGTCAACCCAAACTGGCTTAACACAGTGGACGGTATCGCCGAAACAACCGCCGTGTTGGCCATCGACAGATTGGCGAGAATGCCGTTTAGCAATGTCGGGCAACCAGACACATTAACGGTGCAGGCAGTTTCCAAACTCTGCCCGGTCGCACCAGCGGCATAGGCGAGCACGACGTCTGAGAGGGGCGTAACGTTAATTGTTCCGCCAAAACTGCTTGCCGAAGCAAGAGAGTACATATTGGCGGGTGATCCAGCCGAAGTGATACCTACAACGTGAATGAGAAATGGCCCGGCTTGTCCGGTCAAATCGACTGAGTAGTTGCCGCTGGCATTGGTAGTAAAAGCAGTGGTTAGTCCAGTTGCTGCATTCAAGGCATATCCGGCACCATTGGTGACAGGAGCGCCTGACGCGACTACCCCGCTGAGCAGGCTACTGGAAGTTCCCCCGCCCCCGTTGCTACTGACGCCACCACTCCCACCCCCACCACAACTGGCCATGAGAATACCTATTATCGAGCAAGCCAGTATTGGCGTGCCTATGTGAAAAAATCGTTTCATGTTGATCATTGCAACTCCCCCTGAAGATAAAAATTTTATATTTCTCTATAAGTCATGACAGGGTAACACGCCCTGACTGTCACTTTCAAAGTCCGGTTCGTCGTGGAACCAGACACTCCAGAACCCAATTCTCGACATTTTTGAACGACTGGTTATGGCCGAAAGCGCGCATGCACAAAACTACGCGTAAGCGTATCCAAGCGCTGTGATGCTGAGTAATGACGATATCTTTACTCCGAATGGAACACCTGTTTCCAGGTTGACCGGCTTTAGAGATTGACTCGGTTTGGGAGGATTCTTACCCTGTGGGCTTGCCTGCCAATCCGACCAGGTCTTGTCAATAAAGGCATGGTGCAGCCAAAACAAGGGGTCAGTGGGTGAAGCCATGCCTGCCATATCACCCCCAACGGCAATGTGCGTACCTGCGTGCACCGCGCTTTCAAGTAAGGTTTGAAACCCCGTGAAACTCCCAGAGAAGCTTTTTACAGCAGCCAAATCAGACGCAGCCCCGAGTTGAGTTGAATCCCAACTGCGGGTCACAGACCAACGTGCGAGCAATTTAGGATCATCCAGTGCCACCGGGATACTGCGATCAGTTATGGAATCCCAGTAGGGTATCGTGACGGTCGGATCGACAGACTGAAGGCGGGCTTCAAATAACTTAAGAAATCGCCGGTGCCAGGTCAGGAAGTTTTTCCCGCGCACCAGTGGCCCGCCCATTCTCATCGTGTGAACGCTCCAATCCATGTGCGACATGTTCATCGCGTCTACGTGGAGAGACACGAATCGGCGATAGGCTGGAGCCGATGCGCTGGATCCGTGCATTGCGTCAATGGCGGCAATCAATGCTTTCCATTCCGCTTTAGTCAGGTTCTTCTGGTTTTTTCGAATACCCATTATTTATCCCCTCGATCTTATGTTGCGTCGTGCGGTTTTTTGCTGCTAGGAGTCTACATTAAATAATTTTTCTGACTTCGCATAATACACATTATGTAAAGTCCTGGCGCCAACAACCTATGCAGATAAAAATACTAGTACAGCCATCCGTGGAAGTAAAGTTGTCTCGATTTTGGAAGTAAAAGTGTCTCACTTCATCTGCTCAAGTATCAATGTTAGATGCATGTTGTTGTAATTCCAAGCTTTAACCGCGTGTCTAACGCAATGTTTTCTTGGTGAGCTTTCCTGGAACATAGGACATTTTGCGTGTCTTTTGTGGAAGTAAAATTGTCTCGATTGCCCGAAACCGTAGTCACGACGACTACCATCATGCTTGAGGATTTTTCGCGCGCTTTATCCGTTTCGTATTAGATTCTGGAACTCTGCGAGTTTGGACCATGGTAAGTTGCTCCTTTAACATCACCGATTCTCCGCGCGCCCGCGCCGCGTCGGAAGCCGCAACCGACAATTCCCGTCGTAGCTCCACGAGCTGTTTCGCCATCACGCTGTTCTGCGTTTTGCTTTCCGATAATCCGCCTTCAAGCTGCCCAAGTTGTTGCCGTGCACCCGCCAGTTCCAATTGTAGTGCGGCAATGTCCTTGCGGTGCTGTTGATCGTTTTTATTGCGCAGTGTCTGTGATTGTTCGAGATCCTTGCGCAGCTGTTTTGCCGCTGTCCGTTCGCGATCGATTTCCAACAACGCTCGGCGTTCTGCGGCTTGGAACTGATCGTCGGCCAGCTTTACCGAGTCGCGTAGTTTCGCCAGTTCAGATGCAAAGTCGCGCCGTGCATTCGCGAGCTCAACCTTCAATAACGATTGGTCATGACGTGCGCCATCCAGCTGCGCCAACAGTGACGCGCTGTTTGCGTTTGCAGTCGCCAGCTGTTGTTGCAGTTGAGCAACCTGTTCGGTCTTTTGCCGCGCGTCATCCTGTGCGACCTTTAAGTCACTAGAGACTTGTGCGGCCCGCGCTTCAGCACTGGCCGTCGTCGCCTTGGACTCCACGACCGCCGCCTGTGCCTCGGCTTGAAAGGAACTCAAGCTGGCCTGGGCTAAATGTTGAGCTTTGCTCCACAACACCGCCGTAAGTTCACCCGCAGCCGTTTTCAGCTCATCTGGAAGGTCTGGGTGTTCGATCCGGATGCGACTCTTTTCGCGCAGTTGCTCCCAAAACGTGGCCAGCGCCTGTGCCGGCGCATTCATGCTGCCTTTGCGCACCAACTGATACAGCTTGTTTGCCGTCGGCGCGATGCCATGACGAAAAAACAGCAGCACGCACACCTCGCGGTACAGGTCTTGGGTATCGGTAAATTCCGCGCGCAGCCGCTCGATGTCGGCGCGCAGTTGTTGGTCAGAAGTCGGTTGTTCGGCGTGCATAGGGGGCTCATTTGCAATTATTGATAGTGAATAATGCTACGTAATTAATAAATAGTACAACTCCCTTGTCTAGTTTTTAGACATTATCTTTATAATGTCTACAATATGGAAGAGGCCGGGGGTGCCGGCCGTCGGAGACCTGGATTGGCTAAAAAACCGCACACGGTGCGCAACGCCGCCGCGTCACACGCGTTGGTGCAACCACTGGATCAGCTGGCGTTGCCCGCCGCACTGAATGGTGTCGCTGGAATCAACCGCGCCACTCAAGGCAAGCCGCAGATTGCCGCGACCAATGACCTGGAAGCCGTACGTGCCTGGCTGGCGCGTTTCGCCGATACGCGCACCACGTTTGAAAACTACCGCAAGGAAGCCGAACGACTGTTGTTGTGGTCGTGCATTGAATTGGTCAAGCCGCTGTCCTCACTGACGCACGAAGATTTGTTGTTGTACCAACAGTTTCTTGCTGACCCGCGACCGGCCGCGCGCTGGATCATGCCGGCCGGCCGCAAGGCCGCGCGCGACGATCCCCGTTGGCGCCCGTTCGCCGGTCCGCTCTCCCCTTCCAGTCAGCGCCAGGCGACCGTAATTCTGAACGCGATGTTCGCGTGGCTGGTCAACGCCGGCTACCTAGCCGGCAATCCGTTGTCGCTGGCGCGCCAGCGCACCCGCAACGCGCCGCCCCGCATCACGCGCTATCTGGATGAAACGATTTGGGGCGAAGTGAAACAGACGATTGAAACGTTGCCGCGTAACACGGCGCGCGACAGCGAGCACTACACGCGCGTGCGCTGGTTGTTCTCGTTGTTTTATTTGTGCGGGCTGCGGCTCTCGGAAGTCACCCAGAATACGATGAGCGGATTTTTTTGTCGGAAGGACGCGTCCGGAGAAGATCGTTGGTGGCTGGAAATCACCGGTAAAGGTGACAAGACCCGCATCATCCCGGCGACCAGTGAATTGATGGTGGAACTGGCGCGCTATCGGCGCGCACGCGGGCTGAGTGCCTTTCCGCTGGCCGGCGAGACCATACCACTGCTGTTGCCGATCGGCGGCCGCGCACAGCTGCTGTCGCGCTCGACAGTCCACCTGATTGTAAAAACGTTGTTTCGAAAAACAGCAGATCGTTTGCGCCTAGGCAGTCAGGAACAGGCGGCGCGCGCCGCGCAGATCGAGCGCGCGTCGGCGCACTGGATGCGGCATACGGCCGGGTCACACATGGCCAATGGCCAGGTGGATCTGCGCTATGTGCGCGACAACCTGGGGCATGCATCGCTGGATACCACCAGTCACTACCTGCACTCCGAAGACGATGCGCGGCATGACGCAACGGAGCAGCGGCATCGCATCGGTTGGCAGGAGCAGTGACGACACCAGGCGCCATGCCATATCACGGCTCACCGACTGTATCGCGCTCCCGACCCGAAATTCACAATCCCTGAAGAGGAGAAATTTGTACCAGTCGCAAGGTCCACCGTGTATCAATATTTCAGTAATTCGGCCGGCTCAACACCCAGCGTTTCGGCAAGCTTACAAATGTTAATCAGCGATATATTTCGTTGCCCCCGCTCCACGCCGCCAACGTAACTGCGTGCAAGGCCACTTTCAAGCGCGAGCACCTCCTGAGACCAGCCTTTCTTTTTTCGTAACTCCGTAAGACGGACACCAAACTGAAGTTTCGGGTCAATTTTTCGTGATGGGGCGGCGCGTGGCATGCCGCAATCGTAGGAATGCGTGCACTATAGGGCCACGCACTATGAGTGACAATCGGTTCAGCCGACGCTATATTTTGCGACCCATAAACTTTCGGTATACCCATTCATGGACGCGACCAAACCACCCACACCCCTTGGTCATTTAACCGCTGAGAACCTGCATCGCCTTATTACTCGCTTCTACCAAGGGGAAAGCGCTAAAAACCTGGTGAAAGAATTTGGGATTGCTTGCACGGCGGCGAAGCTGCACTCGATTATGCCGCCCGCGCTAATCTCCGACCGATTCTGCCCTGCCTGCGGTGTTCAGATGCAAATTGCCGCAGTAAATCGCACGTCGAGTCGTTACGGGTATCTCCCCATCGTGGTTCGATGCTCCGGATGTGAACACTACGAGCATGCTTCTTGTGGTTGCGCATTTTGCGTGCGCGTTCGACAACAACTGGCCGAGAACGAAGAGCGACATCGGCGCGACCTGATTCGCGAATTTCTTGGTGGTGATGGCGAGATCGAGTCCGCTCCGCGCACGGTTGAGAGTCTATCGCTCCGGGAGGCAGTGGCTTTTATTGCCATGGTGCGCGCGTGTGGTTACATCAACGAAACGACACTCGGTTCGATTGATTTTAGTGGCACACCGCTGTCGCCAACGTATGGGTACAGCCAAGAGCTTATCGACCTGTTGCGGAACGCACGCCTAATTCAAGCTTCGCTGCAATCAAGCACGCATGCGTTTACTTTTAGTGAGTCGGAAATTACTAACTGTTACTTTGAGCGGTTGAGTTGGGATCTGCTGGTCACTGACGCAAAAGAGCTGGTACGCGAGCTTGAGAATGTAGCTCTCTCGGGAAATTGGCCGGCATCATGGCATGAAGAGTCGGAAGCATTGTGGAGCGAGCTTGCGTTCGCCGAAACGATACAGTTTTTTGCTCTTTGTTCGCAACAACGCGGCTGGCGCCCGAACCTCGGTGACGCGACCAACGCGATGTTGAGAAACCTTTTACGCGACCATTCCGTCGCACAGTGTTATCGCATCGTGTGGACTGGCGCGCAGCACACCGCGGACTATAAGGTACGTAAAAACATCTCGAATCCTCACGCGGCCAACGTGTTGATTGGCGCTTGCCAGCGCTGGGCAGACCGAGCCCGGGTGGAGAATTGGGAAGTGCAACCGTTTCGTCGAAATTTCGAACTGCCGCGTACGGTAGTGAGCTACGTGCTACACGACGTATTTTTTAAAATCGGTGAGCGAGGATTTAGCGAATGCATTCGGACGATCAATCCTGCGCAACCAGATATTCCAGAGATGATGGTTCTCGAATGAGTGGCGCGCAGACCGTGCCTGATCTTGACGCACCGGCTTCGCGCGCCGCGTTGGCGCGCTTGGTTACGCGGCTGTTTGATAGTTGGTCGCTCGATCAGGCTGAACAATTGGAGCTGTTGGGCCTTAATGCTCGCAGTTCAACGCGTCTGCGCCGGTTTCACCGCGGCGCGGCGGTTCGTATTTCGCGCGACATGTTGGACCGCATCGGTTGGTTACTGTCGATATACAAAACGCTTTACCTCCTCTATCCGCATAACGAACAGTTGCGCCGGGCGTGGATGAAACATCGTAATTTCGTATTCGAGAATCACACCCCGATCGAAGTGATTCGTGACGGTGGGTTAATCGGGATTGCACGTGTCGCACGGTATCTGGAATGGCAGCTGGCGCGCTAAGAGCTCGGCGCGTTCAGGGGAGTGATCTACATGCAACGGGAAACGCCGGTGACAAAGTCGCGGATAATCATCGAGTACTGCAACTGCATGGTTGAAGACTTTCCATTCTGGACGGCCAAATGCGGCTGCGGCGAAACCCATGCGCGCTTATATCGCGACCAGGTCATCCATTGGCTCGGTCAACACTGGGTGTTGGAATGCGCGTTCAAGCATGCGGCGAGATTTGTACCGGCACAGAAGGCATCCACCAAGCGGAGTGCGAAACATGAACAACCCAAGCAAACCGGCAGCGACCCGGAGCGTCGTCGCGTATCTAAAGGCAACGCGAAACCTGGGAGTCTCCGATTGATGAACTGCACGACGCGGCGCGGACCCACTGTGAAGCAAAGTAATCGAGCTCACTTCAAACGCGATGACGTCGGAGCGCGACTCCGACTCAGTCTTGGCGATCCACTTGCGCTGATCAGGCAAATTCGCGCAGGACTGCGCGTCGGGGTCCCCTTGATTTACGTGCCAAAAGTCGCGGTAGGAATTGCCTTTAATCCCAGTATCAAAATTCGCA
>Ga0315270_10002212_pt1 | contig 10287 bp, 10 predicted proteins | sample C1_bottom_MG_FD_204932 | JGI IMG/M metagenome (GOLD analysis project Ga0315270, IMG submission 204932) | Sediment microbial communities from Yellowstone Lake, YNP, Wyoming, USA - C1_bottom | ecosystem: Environmental > Aquatic > Freshwater > Lake > Sediment | place: USA: Wyoming | collected... | reverse complement strand
CCATGGAGGAAATTCCATGAGGTGAGGCGCATAGGCCCATGCTAGTAGTGTCGCCCATCATGAGTGGGACAGAGGGTGGGAGCAGAGGTCGGTTGCACAACCTTGTTCTGGCCCGGAGCATTATCGATCGCGCAGGCCATCTCCGCACGGACCCGTTGAAAATGGATCAACTGTGGCGCGAGGCAAAGATCATTTTTCTCGTCAAAGGTCGTGTACATGCCACCGATTCGGAATTGATTTTCCATGAGGCCGGCGAAATATCAGGTGAGGGTGAGCGGTACTTCCTCGGGTTGGACAGCAAAACCGGGCAGAGTTATTTCGCCTGGCACACCGATGAAGAGGTAATTCGCGAAGAGGAGTTGAGGACACTTCGCCAGATCGGTGCAGAACTGAGCGACGAAGAGGCCGGGCTTGCAGTTCACGCCATTGCACTTTCGCACTGGCACAGTTCACATCCGCGATGCTCGCGATGTGGCGCTCCCACTAAATCTGATTTGGGTGGAGCAGTGCGGGTGTGCGAAGTTGACGCAAGCCAACATCATCCTCGAACTGACCCTGCAGTAATCGTCTTGGTCAAGGATGAAGATGATCGACTTCTTCTTGGGCGACAGCATTCATGGGCACTCAATCGCTTCTCGAATTTCGCAGGTTTCGTAGAACCGGGTGAATCTTTTGAGCAGTGCGTGCTACGTGAAGTGGAAGAAGAGTCGGGGTTGGTAGTTCATTCGGTTCATTACTTGGGTTCGCAGCCTTGGCCTTTCCCTGCATCAATCATGATTGCTTATGAGGCGACGACGTCGGATGTGTCGACAGCTCGTCCTGACGGTGAAGAGATCGTGGAAATCAGATGGTTTACCCGCGAGAGCATGAAAGAGGCTGTGAACTCGGGAGAGATTTCATTGCCCCCTCGCATTAGTGTTTCCAGGCGGATGATTGAGTATTGGTACGGCAATGGCGCAGTTGAAGATCTAGGTGGGCATGGTTGGTCGCGATGAACCCTCTACCCGAAGTAAACGAGATGAGAGCTGAAGAGATTCTGGCGGCACTGGATGATGAACAGCGACAGGTTGCGCTGGCAACTCGTGGACCCGTCTGCGTCATCGCGGGAGCAGGCACTGGCAAGACACGCGCAATCACGCACCGCATTGCCTACGCCGCTGCGATCGGAGTGATGAACCCGCAGAAGGTTCTGGCTCTGACTTTTACTGCGCGGGCAGCGGGGGAGATGCGCGCTCGCCTTCGATTGCTTGGTGTTCCAAGCGTTGCCGCCCGAACGATCCACTCGGCAGCCCTTAAACAACTGATTTTCTTCTGGCCAAGTGTCTTTGGAGGCCGGACTCCCGACCTACTTACGACAAAATCCGCCTACGTGAAAGAGGCAATTTCGCGCGCAGGATTGGCGAACACTCTCGGAACGTCATCGCGGGATTTGCTCCGAGAGATTTCAACTGAAATCGAGTGGGCCAAAGTTTCGCAAATTGCTCCAGAGAACTACATGGAGGAGTCCAAAGATCGCGCTGAGCGAAACCGAATTAACCCCGGTCAAGTAGCACAGGTGTATGACGCTTACGAAAGCTTGAAGCGGCAAGAGCGGACCATTGATTTCGAAGATGTCTTGCTACTTACAACTGCGATGATTGAAGAGGAACGCGAAGTTCGCGAGCGAGTACAGGATCAGTACCGTCACTTTACGATCGATGAATATCAGGACGTTTCTCCTCTCCAGCAGCGTCTGATCAACGCGTGGTTGGGCAATCGCGAAGAAATTTGCGTTGTCGGCGATCCAGCACAGACTATTTATTCCTTTGCTGGTGCAACCCCGATATTTCTCAATACCTTCACTCGAAGGTTTCCAGAAGCTGAAGTGATCCGCCTGACTTCAGGTTATCGATCAACTCCTGAAATTATCTACATGGCAAATACAGTTCTGCGCAATGCATTGATGGGACACGAGATCACCTCTGTCAACGATCATGGCTCGCATCCGCAGGTGACGGAGTACAGAGATGAATCCAAGGAGGCCGCCGGCGTTGTCGAGGACATCGTCAAACTGACTTCGTCGGGTGTCGCGGCCCAAGACATCGCGGTGTTGGCGCGCACCAATTCCCAACTCAATGCGCTTGAACGCGCTTGTATATCTGCCCAGATTCCATACCAGGTGCGAAATAACGAGAGGTTCTTTGATCGAAGCGATGTCCGTGATTTCCTTAAAGGCGTGCGTCAGGCATCGGTGATTCCCACGCATGATGTCTCGTGGTTAGAGGAATTGCGCACGATTGCCCAGCCCTTTATTACACAAGCCAGTACGGATGGAATAACTGCCTTGCTTCATCTTGCTCGCGAACTCGATGCGGATGCGGCATTTTCGCCAAAAACCTTGCGTAACTACCTACGTGAACTGGAAGAGCGCGCGGAGCAGAACAATCCGCCCGTCATGCCGGTGACCACGCTTGCGACTTTGCATGCAGCAAAGGGCTTGGAATGGGATCAGGTCTTTCTTGTGGGTGTGAACGAGGGAATCCTTCCAACCCACGAAAACGCCGTGGAGGAGGAGAGACGCCTTTTTTACGTGGGAATTACGCGTGCAAAGAGCCATTTATCCCTGAGTTATCGAGGAAATCCGAGCAGATTCCTGCGTGAGGCTGGTTTGCTGGGAAATTAGTAGTTAATTCATTTGCGCGATGATGCGTCTTTGCCTTAGTCTTCCCACACGGTAATTTAATTCGAGCAGTTAGGAGCGCGACATGTCATTGTTTATGCAATCTCAATTAGTAGCGTCTTCTGCTGCTTTTATGCTTATTTCCGCACATTCCCACGCCAATACAGCGGCTGCATCAAAGCGCACAGCTTGGTATCCAGCATTTGCGGATCAGGCCACTTGGAGCCCAATCGGTTAAAACCGAGAAGGACCCCAAGGGCCACGAATCCACAAAGGATTCGGGCCCTTTTTCTTTTCCCTACTAGAACAACTTAATAAGAACAACTGAATAAGGATAAGAAAACCAGACGACAAGACGAGAGATGACCCAAGACGGGATAAACACTGGGAAACCAGTAGAGATGAGGTGAGGACCATGACCGTTCTCTTTAGCGAATTACTAGTTCCAGGCTGGGCGCAGAATGGAAAGAAGATGGGCTTAGACGCCGTTACAGGCGCATACGGCTCAGATGTCGCATTTACTCTGCCCTGCCACAACGCTGATCCTGACCTCTTCTTCTCCGAACTCACAGAGGAAATTGCGGCCGCAAAATCTCTCTGTGGTGGTTGCCCAGTCCGTTCACAGTGCTTGGATGCGGCAATCTCTCGCGAGGAACCATGCGGAGTATGGGGTGGAGAACTCTTCGAATACGGCGCAGTGATTGAAAGGCGACGGACGGTGGGACGGCCTCGTCTGACCCCCGCAGTTGCTGTCGAAGAAGAGCAATCTGACGCTGCGTAACTGGTGACCCCGTGCGAAAGGTCACGGGGTCACCAGTTACAGCCGCATGCAGGGTGACGAGTAAATGAATGCTGCGCAGCGATAGTTGGCCGGTGGTAATTGATCCTCGCGCATCTGCCGATGAGTTCTGATTGGCCTTCGTCTACAAAGTGGAGCAATTCAAGGGCTGCAAGTCCGGCGACCTGATGGGCCACTGCAACTGGGACTTCCTTGGCGGGTTTAATGAGTTTTTGCAGCGAGATTTCGCGCCAGACAGGGCTTTGATCCTGCAGTGCCATTGATATGCAACGTGTGCACGGGCTCTGCCCAGGAATCACAATCGGACCAAGAGAAATACTGGCGCTATCTGGGCTGTCGATAATTAGGTGAGGGACTCCATTGCTCATCCATTCCTGCACGTGGTCGGCCGGCGTATTTCCAACAGCGACCATCATCCTTCGAAGGTTTTCGTCATCGCCATTCTTTGTAGTTGGACTCTTCGTCATTGGGAAGAGTGAAAGCTCACGCGAGAGTTCCTGAGTGCGATTTGCGTATAGAAGGCCGATATCACTGGGATGCAGAAATCCTGCGCACATGTCCTCCTCACTGATCGTTTTATGATCATCGAGACTATGCAGGGAAGTGTGCGTAATCCCACTTGAAAGAAGAATTCCGTAGAGGAGTGTGGCGATACGCGAGTCGCCAAGGATAGTGACTTGCCATTCCCGTCGCTTGCTCACGGTGGCGACTCCGCCGTCTCGAACATGTGAAAGCCATGTTGTAAAGGAGAGTTCTGGTAGAAGTTTTGCTTGAAGTTGTTGGACCGCGCCGTCGTTGCTGTCATCGCTATCGTGCGAAGCACGGTGAGCGTTGGGAGAATGAAAGCGTGTGTGCACTGAGATCTTCGACGTTTGCGTATCGATGAGACCTGCTTGATCCAATTCGTTAACTAGTGTCAAAATCTCTGGAAGTGGAATCCCAAGTGACTCGCTGAGTTCTTCGCAGGTGCGGGCCCCGTCCATCGCAGCAAGTGCCGCTCTGGCAGGCGATGAAACTTCAAGCCCGTAGTCGTTGCGTCCGACGTACGTGGAATTCGAGCGTGGCAGAAGGATGCTTCCGAGTTTGAGATGTGGTTTAACAGTGCTTAGTTCGCTTTGGAGAGTTTTCATAACTCTAACAATCCGCGCTCGCGAAGAGATGCGTTGGTGCAATCCTTGTTATATGTGGAGATGCCTAACCATCTTTAACCAGTAGTGGCTAGGCCGTCACCCGGTGGTAGAAGAAAAAAACTGGCACCCCCACCACGATTGGGGGGATGCCAGTTTTATAGAACTGTATGGCTCGGATTACTGTGCTTTGCCAAGGATGCGGTTTAGCTTGGTGCCACAGACCGAGCAGATGCCCTGAGCCATGCGACGACCAGAGTCTGAGACCTTAACGGTTCCCGTAAAGTCACGCTTCTCTTTGCATTTAACGCAGTAAGCGTCACCTGTATATGTCTCTGTCATTTCTCCTCCAATCGACGCAAGCGGCTTGTGAGAGAGTTTCTCGACAAGGGCCGCGAGCGTGCAACCGTCACGATACCCCTGCCTGAGCGTGAAAAGCAGGTTTAGGCAGGCATTGGGTAGATCTTTTTGAGCGTGTCGTAAGCGCACCAAACTGGGCTAAGAGGTGGAGCGGATTGGCGGACGGAGAGTCATTTCAGCAGCTTCGTAGCCGTCCAGATAGGCCTGAGCCAGGTCGGTCTTGGGGAAGCGGGCGAGTACCTCTTGGAATTGGCTCCCGTGGTCGCCAAAGCGCAGGTGGATCCCCTCATGGAAGAGGACGAAGTCCAGGACATAGTCAGGAACCCTCTGGAGACGTTCGGAAATGCGGATCGTGCCGTCCACGCTGGTACAGGAGCCCCACCGCTCGTTCATGACTCTCCTCCAAGACACCGAAGTCGGTCGCTCAGTGATCTCGGGGGCCCATTTGCCCAGTAGATCGATGCAACGAGCCGACAAGACGGACTCATCGATGGTCCGTAAGGCCTCCGAGGCCCGTATCTTTGCCACCATCTCTGGAACGACGGCTCGCTCGTCGGCTTTGCTCAATCTGGCCGGGATGGAGACGATGATCTGGCCGCCCTGGCGGTAGGCGGCAATATTTCGCTTCCTGCGGGTCGAGCGGATGACGACGATCTCGCCCTCGGTTATCCCAGGCAGTTCGGGGGCCTCAATAAGGGTGCTTTCGACTCGCGACTGGAAGTTTGCAGGCATATCCCCAAGTTATCTCAAGATTGGCGACAAATTACCCGAATGTGCTTTGGCGCCACTGGAAATAAATCCGAAGAGGTGAAGGAAGGAGAATTTTCTTACAAAAAAAGTGTGGCTCTCAGTTGATTCTCGGTGGAATGTCACGTACGTTGCGCTTACGAAGTCCTCGGATAACCGTTCTGTGTCTGCAAGGGGAAGGCAGACAGAGAATCGAGCGCCCGGGGACTTCGCCTTTTTATGCCCTCTTATTCAGTGAGGCCAGAGAGGTCATCTGGCACGTCAATGCTATGTAGGTAATCTTCCGGGGTCGTTAGCTCCTCATGGGTAGGAAGTATTCCGCTCCAGATGCGGTCGCGGGTTTCAAGATCGCGCAGTTCGCGGATCTGTGACCAGAATGAACTGGCCTCGCGGGCCATACGCGGTGAAACTTCCAAACCAAAAAGTGATGAGAAAAGTTGTTGCGCAGGTGACGAGGTTGCTCGTCTGCGACGAAGTGTTTCTCTTAACGCGTTGAGTGACGGCAATCGATCCGCCGCTGCCAGTGTTGTCACATCATCCGCCCATCCATCAATTAAGGCGAGTGCAGTTTCCAATTTTGTGAGAGCTGCAATTTGTTCGGGACTTTCCTCCGGTGTGAACAGACCTTCATTTAGCGCGATGGAAAATGTCTCGGGATTGTTGGGATCAATTTGTCCCGACTCAATCGCATCCTCTGCTTGGCGTTGCATCGCTTCTACGTCGATGCGAATCCCTTTCCCGTAATCTGCAATAGAAGTTCGCAGGTAATCAACAAGCCAAGGATTGTTATCGAACAATCGAGCTACTGCACCTTCGCGCAGTGCATGAAAGATTCGAACTTCTGAGTCCACGACTCCGATATCTGCGCCCCACTTGGCAACATTCTCTGGGATGAGGGCGGGGCGAGGGGGATCGAGTAGTGGCAGCCCGACATCGTGGGCGCCAGTAACTGACGCTGCTAATCCGCCGATAACTTGACCCAACTGGGTGGCAATCATGGTTGCGATAAAGGTACGCAGCATCCCCGCAACTTGAGTGATTGGCACTGAATTTTCAGGCAATTCTGCCTGCTCGACAATGGATGTCATGGCTTTCGCAAGTCCCGTGGCGAGGGGTTCGACAGTCAGTTGCCAGCCCTTCATTGTCGAATCAACCCAGTCGGCACGACTTATGATTCTTTTCTCATTCGAGTTCGCAGGAAATACAGTTGCATCGTTTAACCAGAGGTCTGCGATCTCCATTGCTTCGCGAATGACTGCGGCATCATTTGTTCCAACAAGTGCCGAACCTTGCGCGCTCACATATTTTTTTGCGATATCGCGACTAATATCTATCGGAAAAGTTGCATCTGATTTACCCAGTGCTTGTAGAAAACCGATCGGGTTGATTCCTAATTTGGAAAACTGTTCTTGTATATCTTTAGTGAACTCCTCAGGGAGTTTTTCTCCGAACTGATCTTGCAGTTGCGATTGTAGATACGCGAAGAGCGCAGCAAAATCAGGAGTGCCTTCTGGGTTCGCCGGATTTTCATCCGGTTCATCAGAGTTGTCTGAGGGTGCAAAACCAAAGGGCGACATGATTCTCCTTGTTGGAATAGAAACTCTACGCTCATGCTATGTAACAACGCGAGGCGACGCTTTGTTCCCAGGAGCGGTAGGCTTAAGTTATGTCCAGTGCTTTTTCGGCCTTAATTTGGTGGTTAGTCCCGCTTGCAGCCGTGCTCGGCGCGCTTGGATACGTACTCTGGGTCACAAAATTTCAAGAGAGATTCCAGAATGAGACCACCCGTTCGGTTTCTCAGTTCCAGCGTTTCCAAAACTCGTTCAAGCCTCATGAAGAGGATGAGCCAGATCCCAAAAATGAGTCTGGGCCCAGCGAATAGTTCGCCCAGACCGATCAGATCAAGAGCAACCAGATAATGCGACTTTCGCACCTTCCTCAACCGGCAGTTTTTGTCGTTGGGCTTTTTCTTGCGGCAAGCATGCTCGCCCCTTTGCCCTTCGTTATTGAGCAACCAGGACCTGCAAATAACGTTCTGTCTGGAACGATAGTAATTTCGCAACAGAAGACATATCCGGCCACGGGGAAATTACTGCTTACTACTGTCTTGGCCACCTCGCCCTCTTCTGTGATTTTTGGCGTTGATGTATTGCGATCGTGGTTCCTTGCTGAGGAAGTCGTAGTTCCTCGAAATTTTCTATATCCCCCTGATCAAGGTTCTAAAGAGATAGACAAGGCCAATCTTGCCGAGATGGAAAATTCACAACAGTCGGCCACAGCCGCGGCCCTTACTTACCTGAAGTTTCCAGTAACTAAACAATCGGTTTCTAATAAAGAAGGCGTTAAGTCTACGAAGTATCTCTTTCCCTTCCCCGTGACGATTTCTTTGAAGGACACTGGCGGACCAAGCGGCGGATTGATTTTTGCTCTTGGAATAGTTGAGAAGTTATCTCCAGAGGATTTGCTCAAGGGCAGGGTCGTCGCGGGCACCGGCACGATCACTGTTGATGGCAACATTGGGGCAATCGGGGGAATCGACGACAAGATCATCGGCGCAAAACGAGCCGGTGCAACGGTCTTTCTGGCGCCGGCGGCGAATTGCGCCGATGTCACGCATATACCCTCGGGAATCACTGTTTATTCGGTAAAAACCCTCGCAGAAGCCGTTGGAGTGCTGAAAGATTCAAAAAACGCCATCCCACATTGCACTTGGCAACGAAATCGGTAGCGTTGGTGCATGAGTACTTTTAGTCGCCCCAATATGCCAAATATCCCCAAGAATCGTCGCCCCCTAATAATCACCGTGGCGATAGTCATCGTCGCGGCGTTGGCTCTCGTATCTGTCAGCGGCTTCTACGCGGATTGGCTCTGGTTCCGTTCGGTCAATTTCACCAATGTCTGGCGAACAATTCTTACGACTAAAGTCTTACTCTTCTTAGTCTTCGGCACTCTGACCTCACTCATCATCATCGCCAACGTAATCATCGCCTATCGTCGGCGCCCGCTTTACGTCCCAATCACCATCGAGGCCGATAATCTAGAAAGATATCGGGGTCAGATCGAGCCGATTCGCAAACTTGTCACCGCAGCTTTGGCTATTGTCCTTTTCTATTTCTCCGGCGCAGCCGGAACTCAACTCTGGTCATCATGGTTGCTCTTTCGCAACTCGACTCCTTTTGGAACAAAGGACCCACAGTTCCACCTGGACATCTCCTTCTTCGCTTTCCGTCTTCCGTTCTGGCAGTCCCTGCTTGAGTGGGGAATTTCAACGGTCATCATTTCCCTCGTTGCCGCAGTTGTCGTGCACTACTTATATGGCGGTATTCGTCTTCAAGTTCGCGAAGATCGCACCACGGTCACTGCCCGGGTTCAGTTGTCGATTCTTCTTGGCGTCATCGTCTTGCTCAAGGGTGCGGCGTATTGGCTAGACCGTTACCACTTGGCGCTCAAAGAAGGCCGCTTAATCACCGGTCTTGGTTACACCGACGTAAATGCACTGCTGCCAGCAAAGGCAATCCTTGCAGGCATTGCTGTTATCTGTTCTCTTCTATTTTTTGCAAACATTATCCGCCGCTCGTGGGTCCTGCCCGCAGCAGGAGTTTCACTTCTCGTTGTCTCCTCGGTTCTTATCCAAAGTGTTTATCCAGGCATCATTCAGCAGTTCCAGGTAAAGCCAAGTGAGTCTTCCAAAGAGGCTCCGTACATTCAGAAGAATATTGATGCCACAAGGGCTGCCTATGGTCTCTCTGGCGTCAAAGTCACTGACTATCAGGCAACGATCGCTACTTCTGCCGGTCAACTATCCAAAGATGCTGCGACCATTTCTAATATTCGCCTTATGGACCCGAACGTCTTGTCGGCGACCTTCCGCCAATTGCAGCAAATCAAGCCGTATTACACCTTCCCTGAGTCCCTTGATATTGACCGCTACAAGGTCAACGGGGTTCAGCGCGACACTGTCGTTGCGGTTCGCGAGTTGAACCTTCCTGGTAACCCAAGCCGTAACTGGATCAACGATCACTTGGTCTATACCCACGGATTCGGTTTTGTCGCCGCGTACGGAAACGTCCGTGATGCAGATGGAAAGCCTTCATTCCTTGTTGGTGATCTTCCACCGACAAAGGGCCTGGGCACCTTTGAACCACGCGTTTATTTCGGTGAAAACGTTCCTGACTACTCAATCGTCGGTGGCACCAAGACCGGTACGCCAGTGGAATTGGATTACCCGGATGATTCATCTGCCAACGGCCAGAAGAACGTTACCTATGCAGGTTCTGGTGGTGTCCCAGTCGGTTCCTTGATGAATCGCTTGGTATTTGCAATCAAATATCAAGAACAGCGCATCGTCTTGTCTAACTTGATCAACAAGGACTCCAAGATTCTCTTCGTGCGCAATCCTCGTGATCGCGTCGCAAAGGTTGCCCCGTGGTTGACCCTTGATGGCGATCCATATCCGGCCATCGTTGACGGTCGAATCATCTGGATTATTGATGGTTACACGACAAGTGCTGGCTACCCATATTCGAAGAAGACCACGCTCTCAGGTGCAACAACAGATGCTCTGACGACCAACTCTTCATCGATCACCGCACAAA
>Ga0315270_10002209_pt1 | contig 10299 bp, 10 predicted proteins | sample C1_bottom_MG_FD_204932 | JGI IMG/M metagenome (GOLD analysis project Ga0315270, IMG submission 204932) | Sediment microbial communities from Yellowstone Lake, YNP, Wyoming, USA - C1_bottom | ecosystem: Environmental > Aquatic > Freshwater > Lake > Sediment | place: USA: Wyoming | collected... | reverse complement strand
CAGATCGGCGCCCTTCTTGACCTTGGCGGCGTCGACCAGTTGCGTCGTGGCGTGAAACTTCTGCTTGGAGAAGTACTCGGCCATCAAGTCGATTTCGGTGTCGGAATAGCCCTTCGCAAGACGTCCCATCACGGTCGAAGGACGATCGCCACTCCTGAACTTCTTCATCGCTTCGACAATCGCGGTCTTCGACTGGCTGGCCAGGCTCGGCATGGTCAGACCGGCGCTGCCGCCGTTGGTGCCGTGGCAGCCAGCGCAGGCAATCGACAACATCTGTGCGTCGGGTGGCGCGGCCATCGCGGCTGCGCCTGCGGTGCAGGCGGCAATCACCGCCCATCCGTTCAGTTTTGAATTCAGCTTCATCGCTTCTGCTCCTTCAGGTTATGTTTTCTGCGGGATCCAAGGACTTACTGCTTTACAACATTGATCTGATTCTTTTCCGGGCCTTGCTCGTCGAGCGCGAACTGGTAGCCAAGCGAGACATAGTGGTAGCGGGCGCTGCTGTGGTCCTCGTGGATCGCAATGCCGAAGTTGTAGTTCTTGCCCGGAGCGATCGCGTGATCGCCGCTGCCGCCGCCGGCAAGCTGGCGCTCGAAGGTGACGATCCACTTATTGCCATCCTTCTTGCCCTCAGCGCTGACCAGGCCTTTGCCGCCTTCCATCACGCGCTTGTCCGCCACGTAGCCGTCAACCGGCTTCTCGCCCTTGCCGCTCCTGAACTGGATCAAGTCCATGAAGGCACCCTTGCCCAGGTCCGCCCCCTTGATGTGCTTGGTCTTCTTGTCGTCTGCGGCGTCCTTCATGCTGCGCAGATCGTTGTGGCAGGTGGCCCAGCAGCCGTTCAGATTCGCGCCGTCGACCGTGCCGCCGCCGTCGAACATCATGGTCAGCTTGACTTCGTTCTTGGCATCCATTTTTTCGCCGCCGCCCTGCGGCGATACCCACTCGACGCGGAAGTAGATCTTGCTGCCGTCATGCGTGGCTTGGAACTGCACCGGGATCGAGCCCGCCTTGCCGGGAACAGGCTTGGGCTCCAGCACCAACTTGGAACTACCGACCGCTTGGCCCTTGACGATCTTGTCGCCGATTTCGTTGGCGTCGCCGCGGTGGCATTTGGCGCAGCTGCGTCCCCGGTTGACGATGTCGGGCACCGCCGAATGGTCGGGCTTGTTCATGGCCCACTCGAGGCTGGCCTGGCCCGGATAGAACAGCGTCAACTTGGTCGGCGCGACCTTGCTCCAGTCAGGGGCGGCGAACACGCCGCCGGCGACGAATAGTGCGATCACCCCAAATGCGATTTGCCTTTTCATCATCAGTGCCTCGTTGAGCTTGTCCAGATTCATCTGCTATTTCTTCGCTGCCGCCGCTTCCTCCTGCGCGAGCAGCTCATGCACCGGCTTGTGGGCAATGCCCTGGTGGCAGTCGATGCAGGTCTTGCCATCCTCGATGCCGCCTTCATGCTTGACGACGGAGCGCTCCTTTTGCTTGGACTCGTCCATCTTGTCGAACTTGTGGCAGTTGCGGCATTCCTTGGAGTCGGTCTCCTTCATATGTGCCCAGACGCGCTTGGCCATGGTCAGGCGATGGGCCTCGAACTTTTCCGGCGTGTCGATCGTGCCCATGATCTGGCCGATCGCGTCCTTGGAGGCGAACACCTTCTGGGTCAGCTTGCGCGCGTAATCGAGGGGCTCCTTGCTGCTGGCCACATGGCAATCGGCACAACCGACCGTGGTGCCTGTGCGGTTCTTGAAGTGGACCGTCTTCTTCAGTTCTTCGTAGGGCGTCTGCATGGTGTGGCACGAGAGGCAGAACTCGGTGCGGTTCGTGTATTCCATGCCGGTGTTCAAGCCACCCCAGATGAGGATGCCGCCCAGGCTGCCGATCACGAGCATGCGCCGTATCGAGCATTGAGGCGGGCGCTTGAGCCAGCCCAGCAGCCCCTTGCTCGCAGGAGCCTGTTCTCCTTCCTGTGCGTTGTCGGCCATCGCTTCCTCCGCATCACAATCAACAGCAGGGCCTCGAAGCGCCGAAAATACCGACGCGCTGTGGCTGGACATGCCCCGCAGCCATCAAGACGATGAAACCGGAGGTTCCGCGTGCGTGATCAGTGTCCTGCGAAAAATTTCGAGCAGGACTATAGAAAACCCTGTCCCTAACATGGTTAATACATCGAGCGTCGGCAGCGCCGGTGGATGGCAAATCGGCCGGCAGTTTCATGACGTGGCGCGTCAAGCTTGATCTGCGTCTACATTAGCGTTTACGCATATTGATGGATGCAAGCGAGTCGGTGACACTCGCCACTGAACCCACCTTGATTGGTCCCATGCAGATAGATAGCCTCGTCGACGCACTCGGGCAGGACAGAACGCTTGGTCTGGGCGGCCTGCTGATCGGCGTCATGTTCGGTTTCTTCGCGCAGCGTTCGCGCTTTTGTCTGCGCTCGGCCGCCGTCGAGTTTTCGCGCGGCGAGTCCGGCAGCGAATCGGGCGGCAAGCTGACGGTCTGGTTGTTCGCATTTGCCGTGGCCTTGCTCGGTACGCAGGGCTTGATCGCGATGGGCTGGCTCGACGTCACGAGCGCGCGCCAGTTGGCTGCGCGCGGCAGCCTCTCCGGGGCGGCCATCGGCGGGGTTCTGTTCGGTGTCGGCATGATTCTGGCGCGCGGTTGCGCGAGCCGTCTGCTTGTGCTGGCCGCACAGGGCAATCTGCGCTCGGTGTTGTCGGGCCTGGTGTTTGCGGTGACTTCGCTGGCGGCATGGTCTGGCGCGCTCGCACCCTTGCGCGAAATAATTTCGTCCTGGTGGACCGTGGACGGTGGCACTGCGCGCGATTTGATTGCCATCAGCGGCCTCGGGCGCGGTGGCGCATTGTTGTTCGGCTTGGTCTGGCTGATCGCCGCGATCCGCTGGGCCCGGCATCAGCGTGTGCCAGTGTGGGGCTGGGCTGGCGCCATCATGGTGGGCTTGAGCATCACGGCGGGTTGGTGGTTCACCGGACTGATCGGTGCCACCGGCTTGGAGGCGCAAGCCGCGCCGGTGCAAAGCCTGAGCTTCAGCGGACCGTCGGCCGAGGTGCTGGCGCGCGTGCTGTTCTCGCCCGACAAGGCGCCCACCTTCGACTTCGGGCTGGTGCCCGGCGTGTTCCTCGGTTCCTTCATCGCGGCCGCCTTGTTTGGTGAACTCAAGCTGGTGGGTTTTGAAGGCGGCCCCTGCATGCGCCGTTACTTGATTGGCGCGGTGCTGATGGGCTTTGGTGCCATGCTCGCTGGAGGCTGCGCGGTGGGCGCCGGCCTGTCGGGTGCGGCCGTGTTCACCATCACGGCCTGGGTTACGCTGCCGGCCATCTGGGCATCGGCGGCGCTCACCGATTGGTGGGTCGATCAGCGCGCCGAAAAATTGGTCCAGGGCGAGCCGATCTATCCGCCGGATCAAGCCCTGCCCACATTCCACGCCGCCCAGCAGCAAGCGACATCGATATGAAGATGCGCCAGCATCTTCGTGCCATCGCGTTCGTGCTCGCGACTTGTCTGCTGCCGCTGGTCCAGGCGCAAAAGGTCGTGGCGCGTCAAGTCGCGCCTCAAACCTGGATGGTGCAAGGCGTCTCGGCGCTGGGCTCGGCAGCGAATCGCAATTTCATTTCCAATGCGGCCTTCATCGTCACCGATGCGGGCGTCATCGTGATCGACGCGCTGGGTTCGCCGGCGCTGGCGCAGGAGATGCTGGCCGAGATACGCCGCATCACGCCGGCTCCCATCAAGTACGTGATCCTGACGCATTACCACGCCGACCATGTCTACGGTCTGCAGGCGCTGAAGGCGGCAGGCGCCGAAATCATTGCGCATCGCGATGGACAGATCTACCTGAACTCGCAGACAGCGGCGTTGCGCCTGCAGGCCAGCCGCGAAGATCTGTTTCCGTGGATAGATGAAAAGACCCGGCTCGTGCCCGCGGACCGCTGGATCACCGAGGCGACCACCTTGCATCTGGGCGGCTTGGACTTCGAGGTGATTCCTGCCGGGCCCGCGCACACGGCCGAGGATGTGGTCGTTTACGTCCCCAAGCTCAAGGTGCTGGTCGCAGGTGATCTGGTGTTTCGGGGCCGCGTGCCCTTTGTCGGCCAGGCCGACAGCGGCAGTTGGCTCAAAGGGCTGGACAAACTGCTGACCTTCGACACCAAGGTCATCATTCCAGGGCATGGACCGGTGTCGAACACACCCCGTGAGGACCTGCAACTGACACGCGACTATCTGGCCTATCTGCGCCAGACCATGGGCGAGGCGGCGCGCAATATGGAGCCCTTTGAAGACGTCTACGCGCGCACCGATTGGTCGCGCTTTGCCAAGCTGCCCTTGTTCGGCGCGGCAAACCGCATCAATGCCTACAACACCTATTTGCTGATGGAGCAGGAAGGACGATGAGGCGCCGGGCACTGCTTCCCGCATTCTTGATGGCACCGGTGCTGGCACCCTGGATGCAGGGCGCCAACGCTGCGCCGGCAGCCCGCGGAGAAGCCGTGGCCTGGCCCTCGGTCGCACTGCTAGACGGCAGCCGATGGTCCGCCGAGCAGGCGCGCGGTCAGGCGGTGGTGGTGGTGTTCTGGCGGCTCGATTGCCCCTATTGCGAACGCCATAACGCGCACGTGGCCAAGTTGCACCGGGCTGCGGCGGGCAAGCCGCTGACGGTACTCGGTGTGGTCGTGCGCGAGCGCGATGCCCAGGCGGTGCGTGCACATATGGCCAAGCGCGATTGGCAATTCCCGGTGACCCTGGACTCGGCGGCGATGGGTGCAGCCCTGAGTGAGCGGCGCAGCGTGCCGCTGACCGTGAGCGTGGATCGCCAGGGCAAGCTGCGCGAAGTCATCCCGGGCGAGATGTTCGAGGACGATGTGCTGGGCTTTCTCAAGCTGGCGGATTGAAGCGCCACGGCAAGTGTTTGCGTCCTTGGCGCGACGCGTGCCCGATCAGGTGCCGGGCTCGCCGATGGCACCTTGCTGAATCAGCGCATCTATCGCTTCATCGCTGTAGCCATGCTCGCGTAGCAGTTCACGCGTGTGCTGTCCGAGCAGCGGCGCTGGCCGCGTGATCTGTGTCGGTGTGGCCGAGAAGTGGATCGGGCAGCCGATGGCTTTCGTCAAACCTGCCTGCGGATGATCGAGCTCGACCACCATGTCGCGCGCCAGTGTCTGCGCATGGCTGAGAGCTTCGCCGACCGTGTGCACCGGGCCGGCCGGCACGCCGGCGGCATCGAAGGCTGCCTGCCACTGCGCGCGCGTGCGCGTGCGCAGCACCGCGTTCATCAGTTCAACCAGTTCCTCGCGATGCTTCATGCGGGCGCTGTTGCTGGCGAAGCGTGCGTCGCTGCGCCATTCCGGGTGGCCGAGCGCATCGGCGATGCGCTCCCAGTTGGATTGATTCGCGCCACCGATATTGATCCAGCCGTCGCTGGCCTCGAAGGCCTGGTAGGGCGCGGCCAAGACATGGGCCGAGCCGGTCGGCTCGCTCGAGCGCCCGTTGGCAAAGAATATGGCGGCATGCCAATAGAGCTGTTGCAGCGCAGCGTCGCTCAGCGAAGTGTCGACAATCTGTCCCTGGCCAGTCTTGAGCTTGTGTATGTAGGCGGCGAGTATGCCCAGAGCGCCGAGGATGCCGGCATTCATGTCGGACACCGCGTTGCCGTTCTTGGCGGGCGGGCGGCCCGGTTCGCCGGTGATGGACATCAGGCCGGCGAAACCCTGAGCGATCAGGTCGAAGCCGCCCTTGCCGGCGTAGGGGCCGGTGCGGCCGTAGCCCGATATCGAACAGTAGATCAGACCCGGGTTGGCCTGAGACAGCACCGCGTAGCTCATACCCAGCTTGTCCAGCGTGCCTCCGCGAAAATTCTCGACCAGCACGTCGGCGTCCTGCACCATGCGCAACAGCAGCGCGCGGCCCTGCTCGTGTTTGAGGTTGACGGCAATGCCGCGCTTGTTGCGGTTCATCATCATGAACGGTGCCGATACGCCGCGCACCTGCGGGTCGCTGTAGGCGCGCGCGTCGTCGCCAGCGGGCAGCTTCTCGACCTTGATGACATCGGCGCCCATGTCGGCCAGCATCTGACCGCAGGTCGGGCCCGACATGATTTGCGTGAGTTCGAGCACGCGCATGCCGGCCAGCGGGCCGGTGTGTGTGTTGGTAGCGTGCGTGGCCATCAGCTGCCCTTCCAGACCGGGCTGCGCTTGGCCACGAAGGCATCGACACCTTCGCGGAAATCGCTGCTGCCGTAAGCGCGGCGAATCAGGTCGTCACCCTCGGGCAGCTTGTTGGTGGTGAGGCGACGCAAGCCTTCCTTGGCGACGCTTTGCGTGACCGGCGCGAGTGCGGCCAGGCGCTCCACCAGACGCGCGGCCGCGGCGTCGATATCGCTTGGCGCGCAGACCTCAAGCAGAAAGCCGCAAGCCAGCGCCTCGTCGGCGCCGATGATTTCGGCCAGCAGCAGCATGCGCTTGACGCGCGGCTGTCCGAATACGCCGACCAGTCTTGCAAGATTGGCCACCGACAAGCAGTTGCCCAGCGTCTTGGCAATCGGTACGCCAAAGCGTGCCGCGCTGCTGGCAATGCGGAAATCGCAAGTGGTGGCAATCGCCAGTCCGCCGCCCACGGCCCAACCGTCGACCACCGCAACGGTCGGCATCGGCAGCGATTCGAGCAAGCCTATGCATGCGTCGATCTGGCGCTCGTAGGCGACACCATCGTCACCATTTGTGAAGGCCTTGAATTGCTCGATATCGGTGCCGGCGACGAAGGCCTCGCCGCCAACGCCCCTGAACGTGACAACCCGCACCGCCTTATCTGCCTGCAATTGCCGGCAGATCGCCATCAGTTGCTCGTACATGGCCCAGGTCATGGCGTTGCGCGCCTGCGGACGGTCGAACACAACGGAAGCGATCTTGCCTTCGATCTTGAGACGGACCATGCCTTCGTTCATGCCAGCTGCGGTGTTGCCGCTCTCAAGTCTGGACCGGACGGCCGCGCAGCATCCGGACTAGCGTGTTCCAGGCCAGCATCAGCAGCGGCCAGAGCAGCATGAGCAGTGCCAGCGTGGTGATGGAGCCCACCAGCGAGTTCGACCAGAACACGCCCAACTCACCACGCGAGCCCATCATGGTCTGGCGAAACGCCGCCTCGGCGCGGTCACCCAGCACCAGCGACAGCACCATGGGCGCGAGCGGGTAGTCGAGCTTCTTCAGCACGTAACCGACCATGCCGAACAGCAGCATGAACCAGATGTCGAGCATCGCGCTGTGCACGCTGTACGCGCCAATCGCGCAGACCACCAGGATGACCGGCGCGATGATGGCAAACGGAATGCGCAGAATCGCTGCGAACAAGGGCACCGTTGAGAGAACAATGATGAGGCCCGCGATATTGGACAGGTACATGCTCGCGATCAGGCCCCAGACGAAATCCTTTTGCTCGACGAACAGCAGCGGCCCGGGCTGCAGCCCCCAGACCATCAGCCCGCCCAGCAGCACGGCAGCGGTGGCCGAGCCGGGAATGCCCAGCGCCAGCATGGGCAGCAGCGCAGCGGTGCCGGAGGCGTGCGCCGCGGTCTCCGGTGCGATGACACCCTCGAGCTGGCCGGTGCCGAATTTGTCGCCGTTCTTCGAGAAGCGCTTGGCGATGCCGTAACCCATGAACGAAGCCGCCGTGGCGCCGCCAGGCGTGATGCCCATCCAGCATCCGATCGCTGCGCTGCGGATCAAGGTGAGCCAGTAGCGGGGCAGTTGCTTCCAAGTGTCGAGCACCACGCGCGGATTGATCTTGGCGCGCGCACCGTCGAAGGCCAGACCCTCTTCCATGCTGAGCAGGATTTCGCCGACACCGAACAGGCCGATCACCACGATCAGGAAGTCGATGCCGCGCAGCAACTCGTACCAGCCGAAGGTCATGCGCAACTCGCCGCTCACCGTGTCCATACCCACGGCTGCCAGGCCGAAGCCAAGCATCATCGCGATGATGGTCTTGAACGGATCCTTGCCGGTGCCCACGAAGCTGCAGAACGTGAGCAGATATACGGCGAAGAACTCCGGTGGCCCGAATTTCAGGGCGAACTTCGCCACCATAGGGGCGAGAAATGTGATCAGCAGCACCGCGACGAAGGCGCCGAAAAACGAACCGGTGAAGGAGGCGGTGAGAGCCTCGCCCGCGCGCCCTTGCTGCGCCAGCGGATAGCCGTCGAAGGTGGTAGCCACCGAATGCGTTTCGCCTGGAATGTTGAACAGCACCGAAGTGATGGCGCCCGCAAACAGCGAGCCCCAGTAGATGCACGAGAGCATGATGATGGCCGAGGTGGGCGCCATCGTGAAGGTCAGCGGCAGCAGGATCGCCACGCCGTTGGGGCCGCCCAGGCCCGGCAGTACGCCGATGACGATACCCAGCACGATGCCTATGGCCATCATGCCGATGTTGTACCAACTCAGCGCAACCGCAAACCCGTGAAACAAGGAATTGAGTTCAGCCACTTGATGGTTCTCCGCTGATGAATATCAATAGCCGAACATCGCTTCGAGCGGTCCCTTGGGCAGCGGCACCATGAACTGGATTTCGAACATCCAAAACAACACGGCGCTCACGCCCACGCTGACCGCCACGGTCTTGAACCAGCTGCTCTTGTCCATCACGCGCATGAAGGCGCCGATGAAGAGCGTGGATGCCAAGTAGATGCCGAGAAACTGGATCGCGAGCACATAGGCCACCGTGGGCAGCAGCACCAGCAGGACCAGCCTGAGCTTGTCCCGGGTGACGAAGACCGCGTCATTGCGCTGCTTGCCAAACAGCGAGCGGATCGCCACCACCAGACTCGCCAAGCATAGCAGCACGCCGATGCGGAACGGAAAGTAACCCGATTCGGGGCCATCGCTGGCCCAGCCGGCGCCGAGCTTGTAGTTGTCGTACATCACCACCAAGCCGATGGCGAAGATGACGATGGCGGTGATGGCATCCACCGCGCTGTGGCTCAGGCCATCACGCGTAGTGCTCTGCGCAGCGCTATCGGGCTTGTGCTCCATGTCTTTGTTCTCCGGGTGCGCACCGTGCTTATTTCTTGCTGGCAAAGCCTGCTTCGTTCATCAGCTTGTTGTGAAAGGCCTCGTCCTTCTCGAGGAACTTCACATAGTCGGCGCCGGCAAGGTAGCTGTCCTTCAATGCCTGCTTGGCCAGGTAGTCCTTCCACTCCGGCGTAGCGACCACCTTCTTCAGCAGGTCCACGTAATAGGCGGCCTGCTCGGCGCTGGTGCCCGGCGGCAGGAAGAAGCCGCGCAGCATCTGGTATTCCACATCGACGCCGGATTCCTTGCAGGTCGGAATGTCAGCCCACGACTGCTTGTCGGTGACCTTGTCCTTGTAGACCATGCGCTGTTCAGAAAAAACGCACAGGGCACGCACCTGATCTGCGCGCCACTGGGCGATGTTTTCGCTCGGGTTGTTCACGTTGGAATCGATATGCTTGCCCACCAGTTGGGTGGCCGCCTCACCGCCGCTCTTGTAGGGGATGTAGGTGAACTTGGTGCCGATGATCTTGTCAAGCGCCACGGTGATGATGTGGTCCTCTCGCTTGGAGCCGGTGCCGCCCATCTTGAAGGTGCCGGGCGCTGCGGCTTTCACCGCAGCCAGGTACTCCTTGGGCGTCTTGTAAGGCGTTTCTGAGTTGACCCACAGCAGGAACTCGTCGAGCGCGATCATCGCCACCGGGTTGAGGTCGCGCCAGTTGAATGGCAGGTTCACCGCAATCGGCAGCGTGTAGATCGCCGAGAACGCCACCATGAGCTTGTGCGGGTTGCCCTTGGCTCCTTTCACATCCATGATGCCCTCGGCGCCGCTGGCGCCGCCCATGTTCAGGATCATCATGGGCTGCTTCATCAGTTGATGCTTGAGCACGATGCCCTGGATGGTGCGCGCCATCTGGTCCGAGGCGCCGCCGGCTCCGGCGGGTACGACGATCTCCACCGCTTTGGTCGGCTCCCAGCCCGTCGCGTGCGCAGGCAGCGTTGCCGCTGCCAGCGCTGTCAGCGACAAGGGCAGCAGACAGCTTCTCTTCAGCAGTGTCCGGATCAGATTCGTCATGATGGTCTCCACGGTGGTTGTTGAAATCGGTAGCGCCAATCAGGCAGTCTGGCGCAGCGGCACGCTGGTCGGATGGTTGGCGAAGTAGTCCATGATGGTTTGCACGCCCGAGCCGGCTACTCTGACGCCCGCGAGCTTGAGCCCCATCTCGCAGCCGGCGATGGTGGCCACCAGCGTCAGGTCGTTGCTGTCACCCAGATG
>Ga0315270_10002208_pt1 | contig 10300 bp, 8 predicted proteins | sample C1_bottom_MG_FD_204932 | JGI IMG/M metagenome (GOLD analysis project Ga0315270, IMG submission 204932) | Sediment microbial communities from Yellowstone Lake, YNP, Wyoming, USA - C1_bottom | ecosystem: Environmental > Aquatic > Freshwater > Lake > Sediment | place: USA: Wyoming | collected... | reverse complement strand
GTCGCTGATCGTGCCGGCCACAGCGCACTTCTCGCTGATGGTCGCCTCCGAGGGCCACCCCTCGGCCCGCTCAGTGCGGGCGCTCGCGCTGGCCTACCTGCTCAACGTGGCGTTCGCCGCGCCAGGCGTGATCGACCGGACGAACCCGATCGCGATCGGCGCCCCGCACCTCGCGATCGCGTTCGTGCCGGGTGCGCTGCTGGGGTGGGCGTGGATCGCCACGCGCATCGCGACGCTCCTGGCAGCCACGGGCTGGCTGGTCCGTGCGTTCCGACGTGCGCGTGGGGACGCGCTCCGCCGCCGACAGCTCGGCGTAACCCTCGCGACCGTCGCGGTGGGGGCCCTCGGCGGGAGCATCCGCGTGCTGTCCGTCGTCGGCCCGTCCGATGCGTGGATCGGCGTGTCGCTGGTCACGCTCGCCATGGTCCTGTCCGCCTCGGTGGTCTTCACTGCCGGCGTGTTCTTCGCGCCCGAGGTCGCGGGCCGCGCGTTCTGGACGTCGCTCGGCCTTGGGCTGGGCTTGTTCGTGCTCGTCGGCGTTCTCCTGGTCGTCGACGCTGCCAGCCGGCGCATCCTGGGGCTCGACCCGCCGATCCTCACGATCATGGCGCTGGTCGTGACCATCGCGGCCTACGAGCCGGCTGCGGCCTGGGGTCGTCGGCGGCTGGGTGGACGCTCGCCGGCAACCCTGGCACGGGACCGCCTGCTGGTCGCCCTCGGCCAGCCGGGCCTCGCCCCGCGCGCGGCGGCTGCCGGCGTGCAGCCCGCGCTCTCCCGCGTCGCCAGTGCGCTCGACCTAGCCGGGGCATCGGTCGTCCTGCGCGATGGCTCAATCGCGGCCAGCGAGGGGGCGGCGCCGGACCATGCGACCGCGCCCGCGATCGCCCTCGTCGCCCAGGACGAGGTGATGGGCGAGCTCAGGGTCGGGAGAACGCAGTCGGGCACGCCGCTGAGCGCGGGGGACGAGGAGGTGCTCCGCCTGTCCGCAGCCTACGTCGCGGCCGCGCTCCAGACCGGGCGACGCGAAGACCGGCAGGCCGCGGCACTGACCGAGCTGTCCCGCGACCGAGCCCGTGTGGAATCGGCGGCGACCTCGCTTCACGAGGCACTTGTCCGGCATGCCGGGCACGCCCCCGGACTCCGTGTGTTTGCCCTCGGCCCGCTGCGCGTCGAGCGGGGTGGAGAGCCCATCGAGCGCTGGGGAGGCGAGAAGGCGGGCGGCCGGCAGGCGCTGGCCCTGTTCGCCTTCCTGTTCGACCGGGGCGAGCGGGGAGTGGCCAAGGACGAGGCGCTCGAGCTCATCTGGCCTGACACGGACATCGATCGGGCGGACTTGGCCTTCCACCGGACGCTCGGCGGCCTGCGCCGCACCCTGGACCTCACCGATGGCGGCAAGCGCGCCGTGCGGTTCCAGAACGACCGGTACCATCTCGCGCCCGGGGTGGTCGAGTGGTCGGACGTGGCGACGTTCCTTGAGCGACTGGACCAGGCACGGGTCGCGAACGGCGGCGGCGAGAGCCTGCGACTCCTCGAGGAGGCAAGACGGCTCTACCGCGGGGAGTACCTCGACGACTGCCCGTTCTACGGTGATGGCGTGTTTGTCGAGGACCGGCGGGTGTCCCTGCGGGGTCGGTCAGTCGACCTGCTGCTCGCACTGGCGAAGGCATACGAGACCTCCGGAGACGGCGCATCGGCGGCGGCGGCGTATCGGGATGCGATCGCAACCTCCGTCGTCGGTAGCCCGGCCGCGGAAGCTGGGCTCGCGAGGCTGGCCGCGGCCGGACCCTAATCCGGTGACCAACCCACCGCCCAGGCAACGGGCCACGACGCGTCGCGGCACGACCCCCGAGTGTCACGCCGTCGGCCCGCAGTCTTCCCGCAGCCCAGCCGCAGGACCAGCGGGCCAACGTGGGGCATAGCCGCTCCCATCCGGGATCCGGCACTGGAAAGAAAGGGATGACTCCATGCGCTCTCGAATCCAGGTCGCCATAGCAGGCCTCGTCGTCATCGGCGCACTCGTCGCGCCTGCATCGGTTGCTGCGGACACCACCGGTGGGGGCGGCGCTGCCAACTTCGGCACGATCCAGATCACTATCGGCAAGACCGCAACCATCGCGGCGCGCCTCATCGTGAATGTGCCCGTGACGGTGATCTGCACTCCGCCTGTGGACGCCGTGTCTGTCGACGGCAGCTCCGACGCAGTTCAGGTGATGCAGGCTGCCGGCAAGGGAGTGGCCACCGGCGTGGGCTACAACACCAACTTCGCCTGTGACGGCGTCGCGCACACATACGTGACATCCGCGATCGCCACGACCATACCGTTCCACGGTGGCTCCGCGGTCGCCTCGGCAAGTGCAAGCGTCTGCGGCACGCTGGCCGACTACACCTTCGCGTGCACCGATGTGACCGCACCCTGGGTCACGATCAAGATCGCCGGCTGACCCACCGTGTGCCGTTCATCCGGTCGCTCCCGCACCGCCGAATGAACCTCGCGCTCGCCGCTCCAATGCATGGCGCGCTCCTCGGGACGCCCTGTCCCCTGTCGCTGACGAGGCTCGACATCGTCCTGCAGTTTTCGCAATCGCCATGCTGCTGGGCGCGCAGGCCCTGAGCGGCTCGCTCAACAACCCTTCGTGACAGCACGAGGAAGGACCACCCATGAAGCTCCGCCTGCGACACCGTGCGAGACGGATCGCGGTCCTGGTCGCCATGCTTGGTCTGGCAGCCGCGGCCGGCGCTCATCTGCACTGGATTCTGTGGGACGAGGAGTCCGGCGTTGTCCCGATCCTCGGGGCCGTTGCCCTCGTCTTCGCCGCCGGCCTCCTGGGGCTGGCCGGTTTCGTCGTCGCAGAGCGCCGAGGACCGGAACACATCCACCGCGGCGCCCTCCGGTGGGTCGCCGTGGCGGTCGCCGTCGCCGGCGTCGGCGTCCTGGTCGGCCAGGGCCTCGGTCCGAGCCGCGAGCCACTGATCCAGCAATTCGACGGGACCATGACGCTCACGCTCACGTCGCCCGTGGCAGCCACGGCGACGGGCCCGACGAGCTGCTCCAACGTCGCGAGCGGCACCGAGTTCTCCGTGTCCGGCGACTCCAACATGCGGCTTGACACACCGGACCGGCCATTCGTCACCGTCTACCTCGACGCCGGGGATCGCTGGGTCGCACGGGATAGCGACGCTCCGCGGAAGAACGGCGTCTGGTTCAGGATCGACACGACCGCCGCGCTGGTGACCGCGGATGGCAAGCCATCGACCACGACACTGTTGGCCACCTCGTCGTCGTCGATCGAGGCGACCCTCGGCACTCGAGGTGGATCCGTTCGGTTCGCCGGTCTTGTTGACCAAGCTGCCGTCGACCCGGCTGGCGGGGCGTCGCCCCTGGCGGGAACGGTCGTGTGGACCTGCGGACCCGTCCAGTGAACCCAGGCCGTGAGCCGCCGATTCGGGTCCCGTCGCCGCCTGCCGCAATCGGGCCGCAGGCCAGCCGTCGTCGTACCGCGGTCTTGGGTCGTCAGTTTGAGGCACATCAACCCCCGCATCTAGCAGGTGAGATCGTGTCGATCGAAGAGGTCGTCGAGGGCTCGTTCCGAGATCACGCCGCCGCGATTCGCGGCAAGGCACTCCAGATGACGCGCGACCCGGAGGTCGCCGCCGACATCACCCAGGAATCCTTCCTGCGGCTCTACGTCGAGGCCCGCGCCGGGCGGATGCCCGACAACATCAGCGCATGGCTCTACCGGACCAGCGCGAACCTGATCGTCAGCCGGGCGCGCCACACCGCCGTCGCCCATCGCTTCGCGCCTCGTCTGGTCGGCGACGACCGACCTGCGGAGCCCGACGCGATTGCGGTGCTCCGAGAGGCACAAGACGAGCTGGTCGCGATCCTCGCGATGCTGCCAGCGCAGGATCGGATGGCCCTCGTCATGGCGGCTCATGGGGCGACGGGCAGGGAGATCGCGCGACGTCTCGGGCGAAGCGAGCTTGCGACCCGCGCGGTCCTCTGTCGCGCCCGCCGGCGTCTGCGCGCCGGGTCATCGCTCCCTGTCGGTGACGGCACCGTGCCCATGAATCTCGGCAGCGGGTCCGACACGGGTGATGGACTTCCTGCCTGGCATTGAACGGAAGCACGCCGCTCTCGCTGCCCGGCATGGGGCCATCGGCTCCCCTCCCGCCGCCGCAGGAGCGCCCGATGCGGCGGGGATCGTCGGTCTGCAACAACGGGACGGCCCCGGCGTCTCAGACGCGGGACGGCGGGAACCACATCTTCGCGCCTGCGACAAGCCATCCCACGGACCGCTCGAGGTGTCGCGCCATGACCATCGCATTGTCGTCCCGCCGCGCCGCGGGGACTCTCGTTGCGCTGTCGCTCGCCGTCCTGTCGACGGCCGTAGCCAGCCTGCCGGCCGCGGCCGCCACCCCCGCACACGGCCGGATCACGCGCGGTGATGTCGTCGCCGCCTTCCAGGCTCGGACGACGGGCGGCTACCTCAACTCGCTTCGGGGTCACGTCGTGGCGGCGCCGGTCCGAGGCTTGGTCGACGGACGGATCAACTTCTTCACCGACGGGACGTACTGCGCGACGGACTGGCACTACCTCGGGGTCACGCTGCTCGGGGATGGCGGCCGCTCGGCTGCAGCCGCCTACCTCCGCCAGACGACCGTGACATTCGCGATCGACGGCCAGACCGTGAGCCCAACAATGCGGACCGCGGTGAAGCCGTTCGTCGGGACGGGCATCCGCGGGCAGTTCGGCGTCAGCACCGGGAAGCTCCTGGCACCCGGATCGATTGCTGAGGGGACCCACACCCTCACGACGACGATCGTGACGCCCGATGGCGGACCCGAGGTCCTCCCGGTGACATTCGTGCTGACCGAGGGCGCCTGCGGGTAACCGCCGCCGATTGACCGACGACATCGTGTTGCGCGGGGACAGGCAGTGGATCCTGGCGCTCTCCGCCGCTGCGGCGAACATCGCCGACTCCGAGTTGACCTTCAGCGCGACCGCGCAATCTCTCTAACCTGACAGGGGGTCCCCGACCACGCCCAGCTCATCTTCGAGCATGTGCTCCGAGCGCCGGATCTCGTATGGTCCGCTGGGCCGAGCCGCCAGCGGACGGGCCGCCGGCGTCGAGCATGTCGAGAAAGGGCTTGGCACGCAGGCGCTCGAGGATCGGGCGAGCCGTCTCGGCGGCTGCCACAGCGGCCGGGTCGTCGGCGCCGAGCACCACGGCGGCATCGATTGCTATCAGTGCCGCCTCGAAGTCGACCCCTCGCTCCACCAAGCCGCGCTGCGCCTCGGCGAACATGCGGTGGGCCTCGTCCCGGCGGCCTTCGAGGGCGGCGAGGGCGGCCTCATGCCCGGTTCGCCGCAACCGCATCTGCGCGCCCCACGGATCCACCGCCGCGATGGCAGCCAGATCCTCCCGGAGGCCCGACGCGTTGCGGGACCAGATCGCCGCCCGGGCGGCGATCGACAGCGCCTCGGGTGCGTTGAGCACACTCACCCGGGCGACCGCGTGGGCAGCCCGGCGGACATCGGGCAACGGGCCGCGAACAAGGCCGGTCGCCGTCTCGAAGTCCGCCCTGAACCCCAGTGCGTCAAGGGGATCGGCCTCGAAGAGGGCGGTCAGCTCTGCCTCCTGCGCCGAGGTGTCCTCGCCGCGCCACACCCGGAAGACCACGTCGCTGCCGAGCAGCCAGACCCGGTCTGCGCCCTCGAGGTCGCCGCCGAGGATCCAAGCGAGGTCCTCGAGCGCTTCGTCCCATCGACCGGCACCCCGCGCGCCCGATGCCACGTTGCCGATCAGCGAGATCGCCCGCGATCGCAGGCCCAGCCGGCGGGCCTCCGCGACGGCCCAGAGCCCCTCGTCGAGGGCGCCAGGTGCGTCGCGACCGAGGGCGAACGCGAGGAGTGGCACCTCCACCGAGAGCGCCTCCTGCGCAAGGCCGACACTCCGGAACAGCTCGATCGCCGCTCGCATCAGGGCCGTTCCCTCGTACGCACGGCCGAATGCCTGGACCTCGGTGCCCTTGGCCGCAAGTGCCGCGGCGACCAGCGTCGGACTCTGGATCCGCTCCGCCGCGGCGAGCGCACGGTCTGCGGCGACCAGGGCGGGCGCGTCGTCCTCTGTGGCCCCAAGGATCCGGGCGAGCGCGAGCTGCAAGGTGGCGTCGACCTCGTCATCCGCGGCGAGGTCCGCGAACGCCTCGATCGCGTCGCGGATGATCGCAAGCCCTTCGTCGAAACGGCGCGCCCAGTAGTAGCACCGGGCGAGGGTGGCCGTGGCCATGGCCTCCGCCCGACGGTCACCGAGCGCCCGGTGCAGCTCCGCTGCCTCGCGAAGGCGGGCGATTGCGGGGTCGTAGGCCGCAGCGTAGGTCCAAGCATCGCCTGCGCGAGCGAGCAGCATGGCCCGCCCCCGCGGTTCGGAGGTAACCGCCAGTGCCCGCTCGCAGAACATCGCCGCCTGGGCATGCGATCCGAGCGAGGCCGCTCTCGCGGCGGCGGTCTCCAACGCTCCGCGCGCCTTTGCCGCCAGTTCCTGCGCGTCGGGCGCGTCTAGCGCCCCCTGGTATGCCGCGAGGTAGTGGTCCGCGATGACGCCGGCGAATTCATCCGTGCCGAGCGACTCGAAGTGGCGAGCCGCCGCGAGATGGCGGGCCTTGCGGTCGGCCCGGGCGAGCGTGTGGTAGGCGACCTCCCGGATCAGCCCTTGGACGAATGCGTACTGGCCCAACTCGGGTGAGCGGGGATCCGCGGACACCGCGAGGATCTCGCGCCGCACCAGGCTCCGCAGCCGCGGCTCAAGGTCGGCGGCAGGACTCCCGCTCACGGCCGCCAGGGCGGCCGGGGTGAAGCTCTGGCCGAGGACCGCCGCGTCATGGACCAGCGCCCGGTCGGCGGGCTCGAGCGTGTCGAGCCGCGCGGCGATGAGGGTGGTCAGCGTGTCGGGGACCGCGAGTTCGCCGAGATCGCCGACGGGCACGTAGATCCCGTCCCTGAGCTGGAGGCGGCCTTCGGCCAGCAGCATCCGCACGGTCTCGACGGCATAGAGGGGCATGCCGTCGGCGCGCGCGACGATCGCTCGGACGGCGGGCTCCGGCAGGCCCGGCACGAGCCCGGCAAGCAGGTCGTGCATCGCCGCGTCGGGGAGGGGCTCGAGGGACACGACGGTGACGTTGCGCTTCGCGTGCCAGTCGGGGCGGCGGTCGAGCAGCTCCGGCCGGGCCATCGTGAGGACGTAGATCGGCCGGCTCCGGCTCCACTCGAGCAGGTGGGCGACGAAGTCCACGAGACCGCCGTCGGCGTTGTTGAAGTCCTCGAAGACCAGCACGACGAGCCCGGTATCGGACAGTCGCTCGAAGAAGGTGCGCCAGGCGCCGAACAGCGCCGTGGCATCAGGCGCCGCACCGCCGACGCCGAGCAGGGCGAGCAGCGCGCCCTCGATCCATCGCCGCTCGCCCTCGTCGGGCACGTGCTCCCGCACGGTCTCGCCGACCTTGGCTCGCGTTGTCGCCTCGTCGTCGGATTCGAGGAGGCCGCATCGGCCGCGGACCATCTCGCCGAGCGCCCAGAAGCTGATGGCCTCGCCATATGCGGGAGAGCGGCCGGCATGCCACCACACCGATTCCGCCAGACCATCGGTGTACTTGGAGAACTCCCACGAGAGGCGCGTCTTGCCGATCCCCGCCGGACCGACGACCGACACGAGGTGGGCGCGCCCGTCACGCGAGGTGGCGTGGAACAAGTCCTTGAGCAGACGGAGCTCGCCGTCCCGGCCGACGAACGGCGCCTCGAGGGTCTCGGTGCGATTGCGCCCGCCCCGTCCGCCGACCACCCGCAGGGCGCGGAATGCCGAAACCGGGGTGGACTTGCCACGGAGCGCGTGCTCGCCGGCGGGCTCGAAGGCGATCGCCCGCCCCGCGGCGCGCTGCGTGGACTCGCCAACCAGGACACTGCCAGGGGCGGCTGCCGACTGCAGCCGGCTCGCGGTGTTCACGAGGTCGCCCGCGACCATCCCCTGGTTGACCGCTCCGAGGGTCACGGCCGCCTCGCCGGTGAGCACGCCAGCGCGTGCCTGCAGTCCCGGCCCCAGGTCGCCGACGGCGGCGACGAGCTCGAGTGCCGCCCGGACCGCGCGCTCGGCATCGTCCTCCTGCGCGATCGGCGCGCCCCACACGGCCATCACCGCGTCGCCGATGAACTTCTCGACGGTGCCGCCGTAGCGCTCGACCGTCTCCCGCGCGAGCTCGAAGTATCGCGTCAGCAGTTCCCGCGTCTCCTCGGGGTCGCGGCCGTCGGCGAGGCTCGTGAAGCCGACCAGATCCGCGAACAGCACGGACACGAGCCGGCGTTCGGCCACCGCGCCCGTGTCACCGGACGTGGGCCGCGTCCGGGCCCCGCCGCCCGCCACCGCCGCCCCGCACTCGCGGCAGAACTTCGCGCCCGGGCGAAGCGGTGCACCACAGCCGGCGCAGAGCGCCCCGACTCGGGACCCGCACTCGTCGCAGAACTTGGCTTCGTCGTCGTTTGCCGATCCGCAGCTCGGGCAGGCGACCATGGTCAGGTTGACCTCGTGTGACGGGACGAGGAGACGAATGCCAGCGTATCCCAGAGCGGGCGCGTCGGTGGGGAGCGAGCGGGCCGCAGCGGCCGCGCCCCGACTATTGCGCGTCGATCCGGCTGGGCTCGCGCGTTGTGGTGCCGGCGCTGGCTCGACGACGGCGGCGAGATCGGCCAACGGCGACCAGGGTGATGTCGTCTGCCGGCTCGGCCGTCCCTTGGAAGGCGAGCACGCGATCCCGCACGGCGGCCACGATGTCCTCGGGCGAGCCGGCCCGGGCCGCCTCGATGCCAGCCATGAGGCGCCCGTCGCCGAACCGTCCCCCGGAGGGAGCGACGGCGTCAGTCACACCATCCGTGTACAGCAGGAGTGTGTCACCGGGCTCGAGGGTGATCTCCGTCTCGGGCGACGCGATCCTGTCCCACGCTCCCAGGAGCACGCCTGCCCGGCCGATCTCAGTCACGGGACCGCCGTTGGCCGGTATCAGGAGCGGTGCCTCGTGGCCGGCGCTCGCGATGCGGACGCGGCCACTCGGCGGGTGGAGCACACAGGCGAGCGCCGTGATGAACAGCGTTCCCCGATGTTCGCCAACGAGCACCCGGTTCGTGCGGGAGAGGGCATCCGAGGGCCCGTTGGCATTGCACAGCGCGGTGTGCAGGACGGGCCTTGCGAAGGCCATGAGGAGGGCGGCATCGAGGCCCTTGCCCGTGACGTCGGCGATCACGATGCCGAGCGGCCGGCCTCGCCGAGGGATTCGGAACAGCTCGAAGAAGTCCCCGCCGACTTCGTGCGCGGCTGCGTAGTAGCTGGCCAGCTCGTAGCCAGGCACATCGGGGGCCTCGAGCGTGACGATGCTGCGCTGCTGACGCCGGCCCTTGGCCAGCTCGGCGGCATCGACCCCGAGCGTCGTCGCGGCGTCTTGCGCTCGATGGTCCCGGAGGGCTTGTTCTGCAGCCTCGCGGCCCCCGCGTTCGCTAGCCAGCTCGGCAATCGCGATCGCGAGGGCCTCGATCGCCGGCCGGAGCCGCTCGTCGTCGTGCGTGCACCCTGCCGCGACCACCCGCGCGACCAGAACGCCGCCGACCACGACGTCGGCTTCGATGCGCCCGGCCGCTCGCTCGGAGTTCTGCTTCGCGGCGCGACCCGCGAGCGTCACGCCCGCCGCGTCCACGACCTCCACGGCAACGCCCCGCCGGTCGCTCGACCATGGAGCGAGGATCCGCTCGAGAACGAGTCGGTCCATCGTTGCGCCTCGTGCTGCGCCTGCCGGCGCCCCTGGACTCAGAAGGCCGCGAGGGCGGCTGCGCGATCCGGATCGGCGGGGATGACGCCGCCGAGCCCAGAACGGTCGATCACCTTCCAGACCGCCGGCCGCGCGCCGCAGATCCGGAGGTTGCCCTGCGGTCCGCGATCCGACTCGTCCTGGATGGCCCGCAGGGCCTCCCAGCCGTGCTCTAGATCGGGCGGCGCCTCGCCCGCCATCAGGCGCAGGCTGGAATGGACCGCGACGAGGCCGGAGCTGGAGATGAACTCCAGCTTCTCCAGGTCCAGCAGCAGGCGGTTGGCCCCATCGTCGTGCAGCTGACGCACGAGATCGATAACACGCTCGTAGTTGGCGGCGTCCAGCTCACCCTCGAGGGAAACGATGGTGATCGGCGTGGAGCCCTCGACCTGTTCGACCGTCACCTGCAGCGCCATTAGCGATCCTCCTCTGGACGGGCGGCCAGTGACCGGGT
>Ga0315270_10002207_pt1 | contig 10303 bp, 10 predicted proteins | sample C1_bottom_MG_FD_204932 | JGI IMG/M metagenome (GOLD analysis project Ga0315270, IMG submission 204932) | Sediment microbial communities from Yellowstone Lake, YNP, Wyoming, USA - C1_bottom | ecosystem: Environmental > Aquatic > Freshwater > Lake > Sediment | place: USA: Wyoming | collected... | reverse complement strand
AAAAAGATTTTCACAAATTCGAAAGAAGAAATAAAAAAGAATCGAAATTTAGTTTAAATTAATTCAATTTTTACATAAAACTAATACAAAATTTGAAAACAAAAGATTTCAAATTTTGGGAGATTAAAACACACTTTGACATTTGCAACAAATATGTAATACATTGGGTTTAAAAGGGCTTGCCCTTTTACATAGTGATAAATCCACTCTCGACGTTTACGGTTAATTCTTGGTAGTATTCGGTAAAGATAAGGATATCTATCGACTGATTGGTGTTATTGGTAAAAGATAAGTTAACATTGCGAGGAGTCAAACTATCAGAGATATTGCCACGAGCACAATCAATGTAATACACTCTTGGCGAGCCCTGTTCCCACGCGTATTGAGAGATGAGACCGCACGACAGACCAAGGTCGGACGCTCCAATCTTTTCATAAATAGAAAACTGTTCTAAGAAGTTCTCGAAGGTATATGCCAAGTTGTTATTTTGCAACACATTCTGACCGCCGATGGAGACCTGAAGATTTGTTAAACTCAAAGGCCCGTTTTGGTTGGGAGCCATATCGAACGGACTAAGCAAAGGGGCAATACCCGCACCCGTAATAGCATTCGTAATCGTGAGTAATCCAGCAGTTGATGCCGACAAGAAGGGCATAATCATTACACCCTTAATTTTGGAAACACCAGACTGAACCAGAGCAGAGAAAGCAGACCCCGTAGTAATACCAGAGAACTGATTTGAGAGAATGGTCGTGTAGCACACACGTTTAGCCCGATTCTCAGACACGTAAGAAATCGCCTTTTCAGGTTTCAAAACAACCATTGGGTAATAGATTCTACACGATGGCATAGGGTTAGTAGCACCAGAAAGACCCAGATTTACCCCAAACATTGTGGTTTGTGTTGCTTTGGCAATAAACAAACCGGATACAATGCCCACAGTTGTAGCGGGCGGGGCAGTAGTAAGAGATGATACAACAAGAGGGCACCCGTTCGTGAAGGTAGAGAATGAAGAAGAAGCAACCAAAGAACCCGGCGTTCCTACAACAGTCCCGACACCAATAGCACCAGTATTCAAATACAATCTAAGAACACCATCGAAACGCTTCATCAGAGGGAAGTTTTTCATCGAGTCAAAAATATCCTTGAGACGGATGATGCCGACATCATACCAGACCATATAATTGCCTATTAATTGAAAAGTTGGTTTGAACTCACTGGCGAGTCGGTCTGCTGATATAATAGAACCCCCACCGTTTTGTGCGACTCCATAAAGGTTAGACATACCAGCGACCGAGGTGGTATCCACGCAACGATTGAGGCGAGAATATAGACCTTTGTTGTAAGCACCAACGTTTTGGATTCCTAAAGCACCCTGATCTCCACTATTAGAATTACCAGAGGTAGCAAAGGGAGCACAATTCGATAAACCATTTCCACCAATCGGCCCAGTTCCGGCGGGGAAAGCACCTGCAGCAGAAGCAGATGCGAGGTTATTGAACTTGATTGCGTTAGGCGTATCGAGCGAAGTTCCCATACCCAGAGAGATGCCGAAACTTGCTAAATCATCCTGAGACATTTGGGACAAAACTTTAACTGTGGTATACACGTTCAAATTGGGTTGATATTGCTCTACAGTCTTGCCATTAACCTGAAGGTCAGCAGACTGGAGAATATTCCAATATCCGGACTTCAAACCAAGGCGAGGCCAGTTAAGACCACCTGCAGCGGGAGCGACCAAAGCACCCGTCGAGACGTCAGAAGTGAATGCCTGAACGTATACTAGGGGAACGGTAAGGAAACAATCCGACGTTCCAATAAACCCCTGCGAATTGAAAATACTGGACATATCGAATTGCACTAAAGATAGCCCGTTATTAGAATAAACACCCTGATTAATGTCATTGATAAAAGAGTAATTTTTTGAAACATAAGGGGTTTCGAGTTCGGCACCTTGGGGTTCGGTTGATTTCATAAACTCATAGTTGTCGGTCATTTTATAATGTATATTAAGAAAATAAAATTTGAATATACCTTATTGTTGCTTAATCAAAATCTGTAATATATTCAAAGTTTTGAGACATTCCTTAATGAATATGTAATAGGTAAATAATTCACGATTGTGTTCGATGTCGGCACTATTGTCTATAGTTGGTTCAATACATTCAACTTTTAAAATATCAAGGCATTTGTTTAACTGAGTGATGTCGAATATTCTAAGTTCCATTTTTTCGGGTTCGGGTTCGGTTTCTGTCATTTTCTTATATAAAAGAAGAGAAAAAACATTATTCGACTATGTCGACCTAAAAGGGGCACGCCCCTTTTGAACCCAACTACGTTCTGTTTGGATACAAGGGGTTTTAAAGGGGCGAAGACCCTTTATTTTGTTAGATTGAAGCATTTTGCTAAACTTTTGGAAGGAGCGGAGCGACTGGTAAAAGTTTATAGGTATCTCTGTAAAATACCATCATTGAAATCTTGGTTTTTGCTAAAGACATTAACAAAGTCTTTGAATGCTAAATAGTCTCCGACCACATTATGTTTCTCAACAAAATTAATACAGGCAATACAATACCAACCACATGCGGAACTTGTTAAATCTTGTATCTGTTTGTCATTGTATATGTAGGGCTTAATTTTTTCCTCTACAAATTTAGGGGCAACAAAGTTGAATGAGTCGAAATATAGGTTTGCCTTTTCGTCTGTAATCTTGAAACAAGTCCAGTGCGTTCCATTACCTTCATCGTGATTTTCGAGATTGATAATATACCAACCCTTAAGCAGTGTCGGAGGAAGTAAGTCTTTTGAAAAAATACCATTGAAATTAGTTATACCATATTGCTTAACAAGTTGCTCTAAGTCCTTGCTACTTAACACATTCATCCTTTTTAGAAAAAGGGGAGAAAAAAACATTTATTATCTACTTTGTTAGATTTGTTAGATAATTGATATAACAAATCAACCTTTGAAAAGGTTGAACCAAACAGAACATAGTTTTTGGCTACACCTTTCCCAAAGGTGTATTTTTGGCTACACCTTTCCCAAAGGTGTATTACATCTTAAAACTCAATGGTTTCAATTTACGCTTAACAAGTCCCGCACCTACATCAACAATATCCTTTTTAACATAAGCACCATAACCAGCATTACCGGCACCCATTTTCGAAACCATTTTAGGGCTTGACATTGAAACAACTCTATGACCCATATTTTTAAATCGACCAGTTCCTAAAACCATACACTTCATTATAAACTACATAGAGAAATTAAACTTTTCCAATTTTCAATAATAATGTAATTAATACATTCGAATCCAAAATAGGAATGCTATTAAGATTTTGGTCTTGGAATGTAATCGTAAAACTTGAATATCGACCCGATTTGATTTTTACCCACTTCTCGAAGGTTGGTTCATAGTTTAAGTTCGAACCAAAAGCAGTATTAATCTGGAATGAGTCCAAAATGTCCGTTGGACTGACAACACTATTTGAGACCAAATTACACCTGACAATAAGTGAATTGACAATAGAACCCTGAGGCACAAGTGTAGATAATACCGAATAATTTGTTGCTTGGATAGCAGGAGGATAAAAACCTGTAGCGAATCCTATAATTGTCCCAAAATTAGAAGTTGATAATATTTGTAATTGGGGAGTAGAAGCAACAGCGGGAAATACTAAACCCGCTGGATTAGTGAAACCAGCAGGTAAGGCAATGGGGACAGCAAAAGACAAAAATTGAACGGAATAGGTAGAAACATTATATACTAAAGAAAGGTAATACACATTTTGGCCTGTTGAATCGACTAAATACAAACCTTGATTAACTAAGAACCCCTGTAAAAACTGGTTCAATGTATCAACAGAGTAATAACCATTTGGCAAAACAATGTTATAGGTTGAAGTCACTGCTTCAGTAAAAGTAATGTTAAAAGTGGTATTATTGTAATATTGTTGTTGGACGTTGAACCACGAATATGGGATAGTAATACCTGAAACACATAATTCAGACCCATCAGGGACAACAAATGCACCATTTAAAAAATTATACTGAAATATATTAACCTGATTCGTTGTGTTGGATGAGTTAAGTATGAGTGTATTTGACATTTTATATATTGTGAGAATATAAAATATTACAACATTGCTAAATCTTTGGAACTTGGCGAAGGGGGATGTGAAAGAACAAACTCGGTCTCTTTTGTTTCGGCATCAATATCACGAATAATTTTGATTCTTCCACCACATAACTGGCATTCTTTACATTTACTCTTGAAGCACAGCGATGCCAATTTAATAATCATAGCGGAAGCAGTGGCGATAAAGGCAACCCAAAATGTTTCTGATAGCATATAATACATATAGAAAAGGTATTTTGCTCCACTTTGTTAAAGTGGAATATAACCCAATTTAGTGGCACAAAACTGGATAACATACTCATCACTTGTGCCCCACGCCGAATATTCTTCGCCAACTAATTCGATGTAGTTTGTGGCAACAAGTTTGTCCTCAATGTTGTAGGATGAGACAATAAATGTAGCGGATGTATTTAGGATAAGGGCACAGTTTTGAACTTCGAATCGAACAACAATGTTTGAGGTAATTTTATCAAAGGGAACAATAGCAGACATTTTAATATAGGTGGGGATAAAAATTAAACTTTTATAAAATAAACTTTTATAAAAAGTTTATCAAAATTGCTAAAGATTTGGCTATACCTTTCCCAAAGGTATATTTGGTTTCCCTACGCTATTCTTGTAAGTGTAAAGAATGAATTCAATGCGTCAGATGTAGGGGCGATAGTTGCGTATGTCAATACAACAGGTAAATAATATATCTGCGAAACAGTATTCTGGAACACTCTAGTATAATTGCCTGTCATAGTCCCAGCGAGTGCGGGATGTGCGTATAATGTTAACATTTGTAATGCCCCAGTTCCGCCTGTAAAAGCACCTGTTGCGGTTGATAAACCAACAGAGAAGAAACTTATTGTGCCAGCGGTAGCAACCGCAGTTGTAAAGTTAATGCTAAACTGGACGATAAACGTGCCGACTGGTATGGTAAGACCAGCAGTTAAGAAATTGTAAAAGGTTCCTGATACCATAACAGCGTTTGCCTTAGTTCCAAATGTTGAAGTAGATGTTGCTAACGAGCACCCAACCAATTCACTTATTGCTGTGTCATAAAACATAGAGACCAAATTTGTCTTATTACCAATACCACCAACAGCAGACCGAACTGGGTTAACAAACAACCCAGCTTGATTAGGATTGAGAGCAACACCCGATGCGTTTAAACATATTGACCCCGCTGTTTGAGATGCAACACCCGCATTATTACCAATAGCAATAGCATTCGCACCTTGTCCGCTTGTAGTTCCTTGACCCGCATTTGTTCCAATAGCAACAGCACCCGCCGATTGATTAGATTGACCCGCAACAAAACCAATAGCAACAGCACCCGTTGCTTGACTTGTTTGACCCGCTGCTGCCCCAATAGCAACCGCACCCGCTAATTGTCCCGAATTTCCAGCATTAAATCCAACACCGATACAATTTGTCGCTTGGTTATTATTTCCAGCATTTGTTCCAATTGCTACTGATTGAGTTGCTTGGGTTGTTTGTCCCGACCCTGAACCAACAGCAACTGATAATGTAGATTGAGTAGTAATACCAGCATTATTACCAATCGCCACCGAATTAATACCTTGGGTTGTTTGTCCCGCAGAACTTCCAATCGCAACAGCACCCGACCTTTGTTGATTATTTCCAGCATTAACACCAACCGCAACGCAATTAGTCGCTTGATTTGTTGTTCCCGCCCCAGCACCTACTGCGACAGCCGAACTGCTTTGTGTATTCTGTCCTGCAGATATACCTATAGCGACCGCATTCGTCCCCTGAGTTGTTTGCCCTGCTTGAATACCAACAGCGACTGCAGAAGCACTTTGTGTGTTATTTCCAGCTAATTGACCTATCGCAACACATCCTGTCGCCTGTGTAGTTTGGCCTGAACCATTCCCAATAGCAACCGAATTAGATCCTTGAAAATCTCCAACTGTCGCACTTCCAGCACCCGCATTAATACCAATTGATACAGATGAAGCACCCTGATTAAATCGTCCCGCATTATTTCCAACCGCTACGGAATTATTACCCTGAATTGTTGCAGCACATAAAAGACCAATTGCAACAGAACCACTACCCTGAGTAGTTTGTGCTGTATTAACACCGATAGCAACAGAATTTGCTAATTGTCCTGAATTTCCTGCACCTGAACCAACTGCAACAGATGAAGCCCCTTGATTTGTTTGACCTGCTAAAAAACCTACAGAAGTAGCATTTACGCCTTGGGTAATATTTCCAGCATTATTACCAACTGCCACGCCATTCGCAGATTGGGTAGTTGTTCCGGCACCATTACCAACTGCTACTGCATCAACCCCTTGGGTAGTTTGACCTGCCGAATTCCCTATTGCTATCGACCGAGCACCTTGGAAATCAGTTCCCAAACTACCAGCTCCGGCATTTGAGCCTATTGCTACTGCGTTTGTCCCTTGTGAAAAATTACCAGCATTAAAACCTAAACTTACAGATGTTGCCCCCTGTGATGTGCATCCTGCTAAATTACCAATTGCTACCGATGAATTTAATTGATTTGTTTGAGCGGTAGAATTTCCAATTGCAACCGAATTTTGTCCCTGTGTTGTTTGACCCGCACCTGTTCCAATAGCAACCGCACCAATGCTTTGATTTGATGAACCTGCCCCATTACCGACAGCAATTGCGTTTGAAAGTTGGGCGGTTTGCCCCGAAGTCAATCCAATCGCAATACTCTGATTCCCCTGACTAGTATTGCCCGCCTGTTGTCCCAGTGCTATACAGTTCGATCCCTGACTCAATACACCGCAGTTAAATCCTTCGGCGATTGAAAACTGACCCTGAGAGTTATACCCCGCATTATATCCCAGTGCGATAGTATAACTGTTTTGATTTGTTTGCCCCGCATTCGTCCCGATAGCAATCGCACTAATATTCGAATTTATGCCGGCTGATGAACCCATAACAATCTGTCCGCCAACTGCACCGACGCTATCAAACGGGTGAATCTTGATTCTAGAACTATAAGCACCATCATTACAAGTGATAATGTTGCCACCTGCTAAATTAATAACAGTAGTTGCAGCAAGAATTAACCCACCCGAGAATGAGGTCGATGATGCTACAGAGGTCGCAATGCCGATACGTCTCAAATAGGTGGCATTAGCAAACGCTAAGGTAATGGTGTCAGTATTCGACATGAAAAAAGCTTCATTGAAATTGATGGTCGAAAACCAAGGAGATGGAGGAACGGAAGAAGTCATATAATATATAGGGGGGATAAAAATCCCCCCTTTCCTTTTATTTTCTTCTAAACTTAATATATATGTCAAAAATACAAGCAATTAAGGGGGGTGGGGGGGGGATCTCCCCCCCAGATAAGTTGATTAACTTCTATGAGAAAATGGGTAAGGATATCAAAAATGATACAAAACGGGACAAGCACTATAATCAGCATTTTATCGAGCCGTGTAGTATGATGCTTGCCATTGGTGGGACTGGGTCGGGGAAATCATTGGGATTACTCAATTTATTACAACGTAAAAATGATGCCTTTTGTCGGATTGTTGTATTTAGCGGTTCATCGACGGACGAACCCGCATACAATTTGATAAGGCAGAAGATACCCGATGCCGAATTTTATGAAGACATAAATGAATTACCAGCATTGAATGATGATGATGATACAGAACACGAAAAATTGATAGTATTCGATGATTTTATTAATATGAAGAAAAAGGATTTTCAAAAGATAAAAGACTACCTAATATCGGGTAGAAAGAAGAAATGGACGGTATATTTAAATGCCCAAAATTATACCGATGTTCCCAAAACAATAACAAGGAATATACACTATTTCTTGATATTCAAACAAAATGACAATGCCACCATTAACAACATGCTGAAGAATCACAACGTGGATAATGTAGATAAAGATATTTTTAAATCAATGTATCGAGAAGCAACGAATGAAAAGCCTAACTTTTTGATGGTCGATATCAAGGGCGGGAGTTTACGCAAAAATTTCACAGAATTTTATAAACCGATGCGTTAGGGGGCAATTTTGCCCCCTATGACCCCCAACTACGTTCTGTTTGGTTCAACCTTTTCAAAGGTTGATTTGGTTCCCTGCTACCAAAGTAATGAATTTGCGTAATAACTTTTTGAACCTAAGTATTTATCACCGAGTTTTTTTGATTCCTGACCGTGCCTAATGTGATATAATCGTCGCCTTTCATTTGCGTATCCCTTTGGAACTAATCCATTTTTTTCATCCTCGAGATATTGGCTAAAATCTTTATATCCAGTTGCCCCGATGCTTGTGATATAGTTCTTGTTCCAATCGAATACGTCGAGCTTCTTGCTTGGGTTTGTAGATGGCTTAACCTTAACGCCAAGTTGTAATGCCCGCTGAAGAGTATAGGGTTTAATTTGATACATATATATAGGGGGGATAAAAATCCCCCCTTACCCCCCGAATTAATTCAACCTTTTCAAAGGTTGAATAAAGGGTCTTCGCCCCTTTAGAACCCAACTACGTTCTGTTTGGCTCAACCTTTGAAAAGGTTGATTTTTGGAAACACCTTTCCCAAAGGTGTTATTTATCAAAAAATATTAAATAATGTTTTGCTAAACTTTTATAAAATAATTATCTAAGTATTATATATAATGTCTGAACTCGAGCAAGCCCGTAAGATGTCGCAATATGAACTCGAATTACAATTAGATCGAATGACCCAACGGGCGTTTCCAAACACTCTGCAAAGAGCACCTCGAAAACCGTTGACCGTAGTTGATGCCGAGATAATTAAGGAATACCAGAAGCAGTTTAATGAGCCAGTTAAGGAGTATGAAATGGAAATTGACCCCGAAACAGGAGAGGAAAGAATTGCGACCGAGTTGGACGGAAGTCTTAAATTTAAAGTCTATGCTAAAAAATATAGAGTTGTTCCCCCACCCGAGTTGGATGTAGTTGAAGACCGATTAATCAACATACCAAAAGATGAGGAATTAGCAACGCTTGAACTAGAATTAGTAAATGTTAAAGAATTCATTAAGGGTGCTAATCAAGCAATCAGAAAATTGCAACAAGAGCGTAAAGATGTGTTAAAAGCAATTGATGAATTACCGACACCAAAAAAACAGATGAAAGGTGAATATAGGTCGGGCATTTTTGTTTATCGTGCTAACCCAGATTATGCGGAAGAAGTTCAAGACTATAACAGAGAAAAGGCAAGATTAACACGTAAAATAGATGAGATTGTTATTGAATTAGTCGAAAGTAGTGAAGGATTAAAAGATGCTAGAGACCATTACGATAAAATTAATTTAATAGGCCAAAGGATTAAAACAGACGAATTATTAAACAACGCACAGATTGCCATAAGTAAAAAAATAAACACTGAACGGATACAAGCATATCAAGACAATTTAAATAGACTGAATCAGGGAGCATTTCAGCAGGTTCAAATGCCGGATGAAACAGAAGATGATTATGTTAATAGACTACAGGCAAACGCATCGGAGGAGGTTATTAATGAATCAAAATTCGAGGCAACTATGGATATTAAGAGAAGATTTAAAGAAGCATTAAAACAGCTTGTTAGAAGTGATTCTATTATTGAATCTGTAGCCAATAAAATACCAGATGAAGAGCTTGGAATCAAAAGCGAAATTCTAAAACGGTTTCCTTTATTCAAGAAGAAATTTGTAGAATTGTATGGTATAAATAATAAATCGGTTGTGATTCAAGATATTAGCAATTTCATCGATGCTTTTATGAAGTCATTGGAAGGCGATAATATGCTTCTTGATTATTTAAGAATAGTCCCGACAGTAGAAGCAAAACCGCAAGGAATGGAATCGCAACTAATTGAATCACGACAAGATACAGGACTAACAGCCTTACAATTAGCAGAACAAGATAAAAAAAAGGTGTATGTTATCGAAAACCCTTCCAATGGGCGAAGGGTGTATTTTAGAGTTGCGATTTACATTAATCCTGAAGATGAGGATATGAGCGAAGTGCATCTAATTTGGTCTTTTACTGGCAAACGAGACAGTTATCGGGAATTTATTCCATCTGATGATGACCTAAGTCAGGCCGATATAATACTGGGTAGACCGAACAGTTTTGAAGAAATCAAAACCGCCATCAAAATGAATAAGGGGTTTATTGTTAGCCAATTCAATAGACAGCCATAT
>Ga0315270_10002206_pt1 | contig 10306 bp, 19 predicted proteins | sample C1_bottom_MG_FD_204932 | JGI IMG/M metagenome (GOLD analysis project Ga0315270, IMG submission 204932) | Sediment microbial communities from Yellowstone Lake, YNP, Wyoming, USA - C1_bottom | ecosystem: Environmental > Aquatic > Freshwater > Lake > Sediment | place: USA: Wyoming | collected... | reverse complement strand
TTCTCCTTGAAATTATATACCATACAAAAAGCAATCTTTAATGTAAGAGATAAATAGTTGATTTTAAAGGGTAGTTTATGATTACGATGAGTGAAATTCTTGGCAATGTTAAATTTGATGATCTTCCAAAGGAACACCAAGATAATCTTGCGATTTTACTAGAAAGGATTAATAAAATCAGAGCTTTGTGGGGTAAACCTATGAAGGTAACTTCTGGATATCGCAGTAAAGAAGATCAACTTAGAATCTACAAGGAAAAAGGAATTACAGATATTAGTAAAATTCCAATGGGAAGTAATCACTTGAAGGCTGCTGCTATTGATATTTATGATCCAAAACTTGAAGTAACTCAGTGGTTAAAAGACAATCCTCAAATTCTTGAGGATGCCTGTTTATGGTGTGAGGATGGAAATAAGAACTGGGTTCATGCCCAGATTTATCCATTTAGATCCTATAAGGCTGGCGGTACTCGATGGTTTAAGCCATAATTACTTACTTTGTATTTGTTTGCGTATCCTAAAGAAGTCGAAGAATCCATGTCTACTGTAGTTTTCGTTTCCAAAAGTAATATGAAACTCAATTCCACAGAATTTCTTAGTATGCTCTGATAGTTTTAATATTATATTTAAAATCATCCCCTACCTCGCTCTATGTCGCCACGTATATAACTAGAAACCACGATAATCCGTACATAAGGCAAAATAACAATAGTATTGTTGTTACTCCAAACACTTTAAATACTTGATCTAACACGAGAACAATAAAGAAAAGTAATTTTTTGATATCAAGTACTGGCACATAATCTCCTGTGTCGTGTGTTATACTTATATGATATCATCTTTAAAGTGAATCTGCAAGCATCATAAAAACAAATCCTTTGCAAGATCTGAATCTGGAATAATTGTAAATTTACTTAAATCTGAGTGTTCTTGAATACTTGAAATGAAATCGGCTTGAGATTGAGTTAGAATTAGATCTGGATTATTGGATAAATTAAAGATTTTGAGATTTCTTAAGGTAATAATATCAGGATGTAAAATCCTCAGGTTCTCATCTCTTATGTCTATATATGTGATGTTGTATAACTCAAATGCTTGTAAATAAAGTTGTGAGAGCCAGCAAAATGTTATGGTTCCATCAAGATCTTTATCGACACTATATATGCCTCTCAATGTCCCTAGCCATTCTTGTAATTCTTTCATTTTTGCCTCCGTATATAGAAAACTTTGACGATTTCTTGTTGTTTTAGCCAATAAGTTGTTACTTTGTGCTGATAAGTATTGTCTTTTTTATAGAAATTAGCACCATAACAGTATTTTTTCGTAATTTTGAATATGTTACAGTAATGCTCTTCATTTTCTTCTGGGTTCGACACGTATAAAACGATAATTTGTCCACCATTTTGTAGATGTTTTGTTGCTTTTTTAAGGTTTAATTTAGTAGAAATAGTAACTTTATATCCACCTAGCACTCGGAGGTGCACAACAATATCTCTCTCCGCTGTTCCAAAAAACGTATCTGTGTGCAATGTAATAGCTTGAATTTTAAAATCAGAGTGTTTGTAGATCCTAGATCCATCATATCTGGATACATTCATTACGGCATATACGCCGCAGCCGTAACCATTAAGTTGTTTTAGAGGAGTATGTGTTTTCTTTTTTATATTCATCAATCCTCCACTCTATACTATAATTTAACCACGACGAACAAAACCCAACAGCCCAGTTCTCTACAGAGGTAAGGTCTTGGTGCAACTGTTTTTGTGCTACCTCTACCTCTGTAGGGGTTTCGATACTGAATATGTTTTTTCCGTGGTATTTTACTACAAATCTATCCATATCTCCCCCTTGCGTTGTTTAATTGATTGTATCATAAAAATAAATCCTTTGCAAGATCTGAGTCTGGAATAATAACAAACCAGCTATCATTATAGGTAGACATTTTTGGCATTAATGTATCAAATTGATGTGAAGTTAACACAATACTTCCAGTGGTGAACATTCCCAGAAAGACACAATTTTGAAGTGTACTTATCCGCTCTAAACCGCCAATGGCTAGTGATATTTGTGCATTACCTATAAGATCAGTGATTATGATGCTACTGATCTTTAAATGAGATATGCAGGCAGGTATTATATGACCAGGAAGGTAATTACAATCAATGACAAAAATTCCATCGTTTTCAACGGCTTCGGCAATTGTTGAGTAACTACCCCTATCCTTTCCAATCGATTCAAGCCATGATTCTAATTCTTCCATTTATTCCTTTAGAAGGGGCCTTTACGTCAGCATATCGACAGCCTTAAGATACCTTAACAACTTGGTTAGGGTATCAGCAATCGCTTCTCTATCCCCCTGGACTCGGTTTGTATTGTTAGCAACCACCTCACAACAAAGTATGTGACACATTTCAAATCATTAACTATTCTTCGTCCTTATTGCATTTCTCTTTTTCTTTCATGTCGTCATCATTCACTGGACTCATATCGTCCTCTAAATGTTTTTCCGCCACAATGCTTTTGTATTTTGCCAATAATTCAGCTCTTTTTGTGTCATTATGAGCGAATGGATTTCTATGGTCCTTAGCAAAGGATGTCGGTTTTGTAGATTGCTGCTTGTTTGGTGTTTTACTGGGCTGCTTGTTTTGTTGTTTTTTCTCCGATTTATCTTTTCTTCTCTTCTCTCTCTCTTCTTTTATTTTTTTCAAGTAATCCTCTGTTTTTACCTCGCCCATCTCTTCTTGTCTGTATTGGGCGATTATTGCTTCAAGATCTTTGATGATGCGCTTTAATTTTAAAATTTGAGCTTCTTTGTCTTCTAACTTCTTTTTAACTTTACTGTATTTATCATCATCTTTTGGCTCTTTTCTTAAGGTTCTACCCACGTTGCCTCCTTAAATATCAACTACTTATCTTTTTTAATTACCTGTACTTCCAAATCCACCACTTCCACGCTCTGTTTCTGATAGCTCGTCTACCTCTATAAGATTAATATTTGGGTAAGGTATGATTATTATTTGTGCAATTCTATCGCCAACGGCATATCTATTATCGCAATTATATGATGTTTTTGCAATAATATCAAAAACAACCTTGATACTTTGACGAAAACCGCTATCAATTATTCCACAATTATTGGAAAGTCTGAGATCTTTTTTGTGGATGCTGCTACGTGGGAATACTAGTCCAACATACCCTTCGGGTATTTCAAGCGCAATACCAGTATCATAAATTAGTTTGTTGCGTTCTGGTTGTTTGATGTCTACGGCTACCAGATCAAGTCCAGCATCCCCATTCTTGGCGTAGGTAGGTATAACAGCATCGCTGTGAAGTTTTTTTAGCTTAATGTCCATTTTATTTCCCCCAGAGGTAGGCGTTATTCTTCTAACATTGTTCTTACGATGCCTTGTACTGCTGCCGGTGCATTTTTCGCTACATTTATAAAGGTAGCCGTCAAACACACTAGCACAAGAATTACAAATGTACCTGCTATTACTCTATCAAACATATAAACCTCTTAGAATGGAAACTCAACACTATCTGAGTCAAGATTATCAAAATATTCCATGGCTTCTTCCAATCCTCTTCTCTCTGCTTCATTAAGTAATCTATTAAATGCATGAAACACAGATCTATAGGTGTCTTTTTCTATGTGCCATCGTGAACGATGCATAAATTCAAGCATTGTTTCAATGTCTTGTTTTGTATATACCTGCTTAGATGTTTTCCTAGCTACTGTGTTAGGTATTGTAATGGTAGTTGATGTTGTACCAGTAGTGTTAGAGGCGTTACATGTACATGAATAAGTTACAGGAGGAGGTGTTATTCCTAACCATATTCCGCTATATGCATAAATTGGCGCTCCACATTTAGGGCAATTACCTGCTGGCGTATTCATCGTTACCCCTTGTAGTGTGTCATTCATTCTTCATCCGCTAAATCTTCAGAAATTGAATTTTCATTAATAATTTTAACTAACTCAATCAACTCTTCTTCTGTTGGCTTGCGCTTATTTATTTTCTCCATATCCTCATAAATCTCTTTGACGCTTCTTCTGTTTCTTTTTATATCGTCCATCTATCCACCTACTTTAAACACTATTAGCGCAATAACCATGACAATCATACAGATAACTTGCGTTACACTAAAACTTACACTCCTACTCATAAACCACATCATTGTCACAGTGTAAATAACTGTTAATAGAATGTCATATAATATACCATCAAATAGAATGTTCTTGGAATACCTGGCTATTAACGCCCATAAAGGGAGGAGATTTAAAGCCCAAAGATAGACCGTCCATTTAAAGTCATTAGTGACATTTGATCGGTAACTAAAATACGCCGCTAAAACTGATGTTATAAACAGCGCAATGATCCATAAATATTGTATCATAAAAACCTCTTATTTTAATATACCACTAACAATCACCTCTCTTTCGGATATGGGTATATTTTATTTCGTTGCTCAAATAGTTCTTTGAGTTTTTTGGTTTCTTTTTTAGTTACGCCCATAACAATAGCGTACTTGTGTTTAGAGGGCATTGTGATTTTTTGTGAAATCGATTGCTTGTATTTACTATATTCTCTGAGCTTTAGTTCAATATCTTTTGGAATATTTGCCCATAACATTCCTGTAGGATGAGTCCAGTCTTTTTGCCAGGGAATTTCTAACTCTTTTGCGTATTTTCTGTAAGCAGTTCTCTGTCTAAAAAATCTATCTGATACAACTTTGCCTGTGTAGGGGTTGATATATCTAGTTGTTGTTCCAGATTTTTGTCCTAAATAGTAGAAATTACATGCCTGATATATCGTGCCAATTTCCCTAGCCGTTGGGTCAGAGTATGCTGTAAATAATCTATATTGTGTTGTTTTTACCATAGTTGTAATACACCACATCAAAAATGAGCTGGCTAGATTTTTAGGCGACCACGAAATACATGCGCCTCTACTTATTAATCTTTCTAATTGCTTGGTGTTATCTCCGAGTAATTTCGAGAAACTGTTTGGCATATTAAAAAGGATAACTCCAGCCAATATGTCTTTGTGATAGCAGGCGAACCAGTGAGTCGTGTATTGTGATAGATTACCAAGCCATTCATGTCTTTCGATAAATTGCTTTAACTTTTTTTGTTCTGTTTTATCAATAACCTGACAAAAATCAAAATCAGAAACTTTTAGTGTTTTTACATACTCTTCTGTAAAATTAGCTTCTTGTAGATCTGCTTTTAGATTCCTAAGTCGGATATCGTATTGCCAGCAGTGGCTTTCTGTATAGTTTTGTGTTCGTTCTTGTATCATAATTTTATATGTTTTAGTTTATTCCATAAAGCTTTGGTTGTTTCAGATACATTTGCCAAGCCAATACCTGTGTCAAGATATTTTATATTGCCAAGTTTCATATTCATAGAGGAAAGTTTAATTCCGGTGTCTTTAATTGCTAGAAGTACCTCTTCTTCTGTTGCGTTTCTTTTATATAGATTAATAGCTAATGTCTCGTCTTGTACCGACCACTCATGTCTTTGTACAGATTTAGCGTGTTTTCTACCGGCATGGTTTTTCTCGCCCTTCTTTGGTCCGAGGATTCTGGCAATTATATCTTTTTGTTCTTGCATTAGTGTTGTCATAAATCCCCCTTGTTAGTTATGATTTTATTATATCATAAAAACAAATCTTTTGCAAGCTCTGAATCTGGAATAATTATAAATTCGCTTAAAGCTGAAGGAAATTCAAGATTTGAAGCGAAAGCAGCCTGTTTTTGGGTGAGAACTAGATTGGGATTATTGTCTAAAAACAACCAAGTTAAGTTCTTTAAATTACCAATACTTTCTGGAACAGCTGTAAGTTGATTATTGTCTAAAAACAACTCGGTTAAATTCTTTAAATTACCAATACTTTCTGGAACAGATGTAAGTTGATTATAGTGTAAATACAACTCGGTTAAATTCTTTAAATTACCAATACTTTCTGGAACAGATGTAAGTTGATTATAGTGTAAATATAACTCAGTTAAATTCTTTAAATTACAAATACTTTCTGGAACAGATGTAAGTTGATTATAGTGTAAATACAACTCGGTTAAATTCTTTAGTTTTCCAATACTGTCTGGAAGAGATGTAAGTTTGTTATTGTGTAAATACAAATGAGTTAATTTCTTTAATTCACAAATACTTTCTGGAAGAGATGTAAGTTTGTTACAGGATAGATCCAACCAAGTTAAGTTCTTTAAATTACCAATACTTTCTGGAAGAGATGTAAGTTTGTTACAGGATAGATCCAACCAAGTTAAGTTCTTTAAATTACCAATACTTTCTGGAACAGAAGCAAGGTTGTTATTGTATAAATACAACCCAGTTAATTTCTTTAATTCATCTAAAGTATATTTTTTACCTAAACTCTCCAACCATTCCTGTAATTCTTTCATTTTTTACTCTATCTAGTTTTAGTATATTCCAGAGCTTCGTTCAATGTGTCAAAGTACTTATGATTGCTATAAACACCGCTTGTTATCTCAGCAGATACCCATCTTCTGTCTCCACGCCAAACCATTATATTATTCAATTGGAATCGCAGTGGATCACCGGCACACATTGGGGGCATGATAGTAAAACCATCTTCGAGTGCTTCAAATATTTTTTCAAGATCTTCTCTCATGGTGCCTCCCTATATCTCTTCAAAACCTTGTCTAGTTATCATTTTAACTGTTTTTTTAAGTATTGTCAATTCTTTTTCAAGACTATCACCAACACTAATATAGGCTTTACGTATTCCATCAGGGTGTTTTCTTAACACCCTAGATATTAGCTGGAATCTATTATCGAGATCTTCGCTACATCTCATATCTATCAGTAGCGTTAAAGTAGGATCGTTAAAGCCCAGAACCCCTCTTTGCACAACCATTAGACAATTTGTTTTACCAGAAGTAAAGTCCTTAAATTCCTTACTATCCTTATCGTTGTCAGAGGTACTTAAAGAGACATTATATCCAAGATCTTTCATAACTTTTTTAGCTATTTGCGCCTCAGATATTGTGGAGCAAGCAACCATTACTTTATCAGTGTTATATTTACATCCAGCGGCTTTACTGTAAGCTCTTGCAAGTCTTAGTTTTGTGCTTCCTTCAGTCACACTTGTGTTTACAGCTACTTCAGAAAAAACATTGTTTTCTACCAATTCTTCTCCAGAAATTAGGTGGATAAAATATTTCTTAATGTGGTTGGTATATCTGGAGCTACAGGCTTTATTGTGTGTTAAAAACACTCTTGGAGATCCTGTAAGAAGTAGAACGTGTTTTGGCTTTAAACCGTAGTAGATCTCATTAACCATCTTTTCACCCCAGTAGTGGTGTGCTTCGTCTACGATTAAGAGATCGATTTTATCAAAATTTTCAGCTTTAAAACTGGCAGGAATTCCAACTCTAACTTGGGCATTGGAGTTAAAATCTCCAAAAGAGAAGTTAATTTGTACATGGGAATTAGAAAGATCTTGTAAGTATTGGTTTTTTAAGGTGTTTTGGTTATGTGTCAATACCATTATCCTAGCGTCAGGAAAATGGTCTAAGTACTTGTTTATAAAGAGGAAGCTTGTTATAGTTTTCCCTGCGCCAGGCGTTGCTCCGAGTACTCCACCAATATAGTTTTCGGTTATAATTTCTTTTAGAAGGGTATTTACTGCAATGTGTTGGTAGTTATAATTAGTCATAATTCATTATAACTTATAAGATATAGAAAATCAACTAATATTTTAACAATGAATCCCAGTCATACACCCCTGAGGCTCCAAAAACTTCATCAGCAAATCCATACAAAACAGCTCCCTGAGCTGAAAAGAACACGTCCTCTTTGAGGTTCATTTGTTCTTCCATCCATTTCTTGATAAATTTTCTGCTTTTATGTTGGAATCTGCCCTTTCTTTTCATGGAATCTATGTAAATATCTAGCATTGTTCTGATATATTCATCTGCTAGTTTTGCTTCTGTTTTAAATTGCTTATATGTTCCCTCAAATGATTGGGTTCCTCCGTGGAACATGAATTCTGCATTTGGCATCATAACTCTTTTGTCGGCTGCCTGTAGGATAATTGATGACATACTTCTGGCATGGGTGTAAACAAGAATTGTGACTTTATTGGGACACGCTCTAATGGCATCATAAATAGCCATCCCTTCTTTCCAGTGGCCTCCGCAGGTTTTCATAGAAATCAAGATAGGTTCGGCTGATTTTCTCATAAGAATGTCAAGATTTTTAATAAATCTATTTGCCATAGCAAATTCAACACCAGGCTCGTTACCCTCATCTATGTATTCCTCACGCCCTTCTAGGTAGATATGATTTGCGTCATAATCCAATCCTAGTTGATGGATTATCGTTAATCTATCGTCCTTTTTTGACCGAATCGTTTTGTCGGTTATATGAGTAATTCTACCAGACATTTAAACCTCTTTTTGTTTTGTGTTTTTTCTATTAAACCAGTAAACAAAGCAATGTTTAGGAGGTAGTGGGATTGGCGTTAATAGACCATTTTCCAGTTTTTCACGTAACTTTTTTACAAACGGTTTATACTCCCCTTTGTATTTTGTGCGTAATGCCCTTGAGTGATATATTTTTCCGGTTTCGTTATCTATAAACCCATTATCCTTGCCACTCATTCCCACATGTGTAAAATTAGATGCTTTATAGATGATTCCTTCATGACCATGGTGTGGGTCTGCATACGACACGATAACTTCTACATCTTTATCGTTGTTTTTAATCACTCTTAGGCAGGAGCCAATAACTCGGCTTTCTGAATTTTTTCCTGCATTATCCACCAATACCAATCTTCTTAGCTCTAAGACTTTTTTTTCTTCATTGGCAAATTTTTTCCAAGCAGTTGTAGATAAAGCTCCAAAAATAACACCACCAACTAATGTGGCGTTGTATTCTACTTTAAAGCAAAATTTTATTTTTACACCATTGATATTATGCGAATAATGGTTCTCTTCAATAAAGTCTTTTATATCTTTTACATCACACAGGCTAATAACCAACTCCCTAGCTTTAATTAGGGGAAGATTGCTCGATTCAATGATCGGCTCTGTGTGCGTCAATTGAGTCATAAAAATCCTTAGTAATTCATCGCCTTGTCACATAGCTGACCAACTTGATCCGCCTTTAGGCCTTCCTGGGTGAGCGCTAAGACACAATCAATGTAGCTCACCTGATTTTTTCTCATTGTGTACCTATAAGTTGCACAAGATGTTGTTAAAAAAACCAGTACTAAAATCATTAATGCTTTCATATTATCCCCTTACTAGTATATACCATATAATTATGGCTAGTAGTGTCATATCAATATATACTCCGAAATTGAAATACCATGTATAAAACGTATCACGGTTTAATGGAAAAAGTCCAGTAAAAAATGATGTTTTTTCTGTTTTTTCTTCTTTTTGGCAAAGATCGTAATCATTAGGATCAAAAGGTTTCATTATTTGTGCTCCTGTTCTTGTGGACATTCCATTAAAGTAAAATTCGTTGACATATTAAAAACCTTAGCTACGTTGTTACTAGGATCGACATAAAAATCAAAATTTTTACCATTATTACGAATCGTTATGTTTTCTCCGTTATATTCAACATCATAGCAACATCCAGGCTGTGTGTCTGACCCACTAAACACCTTCGCAGGTACATCGACTGGACATTGTAACGGCTCTTCTGTGGAAACTTCTTCTTTTTGAGCCTCTTCCTGTTCTTGTGGGCATTCTGTAAAGAGAAAATTTGTTGCGTTATTCATAAGTATGTCAGCCTTACTATTCAGTGTTACATCTGAATATTTTGATGATTCATATACCTTATACATACCGTTGCTATCTACTGTAAAAATCGCACTTTCTTCATTGAATTCAGCCTGATAGCAACACCCCTTCTTGATGTCGCTTGAGCTTGTTAAATGCATACTTGCATCAGCCGGACACTGTGCCTTAACATTTTCCTTGTCTTCCGATATACTCTGATTATTGTCACTAACTGGCTCTCCCCCCTCAACTTCGCCTTGTGGCTCTGCTATCTCGTCTTCTACTTCTTCCGCTGTCTGTGAAACAGTCCCAATAACTGGTATCCGTATTGATTTATTTTCTACTTTTGGTCTATAGCCTGTTTGCTTGCACTCTTTTTTAACCACTTTACTTGGCGCATTGGCATAATTAACCAAGAAAACAAGCCCTAATAGGATCATAATCCCATATAGAGCAAAGAATATGCAGGCAAGTAAGAATAGTACTTTTATTTTAAACCAACCACAGTCGCATTCTTTTTCAATTAC
>Ga0315270_10002205_pt1 | contig 10307 bp, 8 predicted proteins | sample C1_bottom_MG_FD_204932 | JGI IMG/M metagenome (GOLD analysis project Ga0315270, IMG submission 204932) | Sediment microbial communities from Yellowstone Lake, YNP, Wyoming, USA - C1_bottom | ecosystem: Environmental > Aquatic > Freshwater > Lake > Sediment | place: USA: Wyoming | collected... | reverse complement strand
CATTGCCCACGCTGCAAAAGTGTGGCACAAAGCGCGTCCATAGTTTGGAAATGACCACCTGACAATCGGTATGGATCATCCACTTGTTGACCGATGCAATGATGTCCGGGTCGGCATGTGACGCCAAGATATATTCCAGCTTCTTGGGCGGAAAGAAATTATGCATTTCCATCAACAAGCCGTTGTAGGTCATGTTGCCGCCCGGGTCTATCAGCGCACCATGGCCGTTGTCCACAATCAGAAACTGGTTGGCCTGCACCGCAGCGCCCATGGAATCATCCACCAAGTCATCGAACATCAGGCACAGATGCTTGCCGTTATTAAATAATTCTATTGCCATTACTTTCCCCTGCCCTTAGATATTATTAGTCAAAAGTTTTTGTAAGCGATGGCTGTGTTTAATCACAGTTTCTTTTATGTGGGCGTCATGATAAACGTGCGCGCCGGAAATAGCCATAGTCATCATAAAAAATGGAATATTTGCTTTCCTCTGACCAGCCGGGAACGCCCAGCAACGGCACCGGCGCGAGTTCGCGCGGGGATTGTCCATGCTCCGGCGAGGCCAGATATTCCGCGAGCAACTCATCCAAACGTACTAGGCATTGCCCCTGCGACAGAGTAAAGAATTCCGGTTCCACCGCCAGCAGCAACCCCTGCCCGGTCATGCCGATATATGGCTGCAACGCTTTCTCATGCAAGCCATGGCCGAACACATAAAAACCCATGGCGCTATTCACCCGTTCGCGCTGATGCCAGAACAACTCTTTCCATTGAAACCCGCGCAACATGCCCGCCAATTCCGCATCGGCGTAAACCACCAGCACGCCGGACTCATCCAGCAGGGTCAGCATATCGCGCCCGCTGCCGCGTTGGCTGGTGCCTACGACAGGAGCGCCGGTAAGATTCCGGTAGTGCCGCGCATTGATGGCGGCTTTGGCTTTGGGGAAGGTCAGCCATACCAGCGCATTGAACAAGTCATGCCAGTTATGCTCGCGCGTCTGCACCTCGCCCCTCTTGTAACAGCGCGGCTCGTATTGCGCCTCGAACGGCAGCTTGCCCGGCTCCTGTTCCACAAAGCGCAAGGGCATACCGCTGTGTACCGCAATCGGCGGCCGATGCTCCGCAAGCAGCGCATTGCAATCTTGCAGTGTAGGAAACTCACCACCTTTCAGGCGCGCAAGCACGGGATGCAGTGGCGCGAACAGGGGTGATTCGAGCAAAGTCAGGGGATTCCATTCCGTTGAAGATTTCATGCCGCGAAGTGTAAACCAGCCCCAAGTATTAATCATGCTTTGCGCGGGAAAATATCGTAAGATGAGGGCGTTGATTAACTGAGTTTGGCAGAGGGCGACTGGTAACACGGCTAGAATAAATCCTTAAGGGGGATAGCATGGCAAAGAAGAATGCTTTTTATGCGCAGTCCGGCGGCGTGACCGCAGTGATTAACGCTTCCGCCTGCGGCGTGATCGAAACCGCGCGCAAACACAAGGACAAAATCGGCAAGGTGTATGCCGGACGCAACGGCATCATCGGCGCGCTGACCGAAGACCTGATAGACACCTCCAAGGATTCCGCCACCTCCATTTCAGCGCTGCGCCACACGCCATCCGGCGCATTCGGTTCCTGCCGTTTCAAACTCAAAGGCCTGGAAGAAAACAAGGCACAATACGAACGCCTGATCGAAGTATTCAAGGCGCACAACATCGGTTATTTCTTCTACAACGGCGGCGGCGATTCCGCCGACACTTGTCTCAAAGTCTCGCAGCTTTCCGAAAAAATGGGTTACCCCTTGCAGGCCATCCACGTGCCCAAGACCGTGGACAACGACCTGCCCATCACCGACTGCTGTCCCGGCTTCGGCTCGGTGGCGAAATATGTTGCAGTGTCGGTGCGCGAAGCCAGCTTCGACGTGGCCTCCATGGCCAAGACCTCGACCAAAGTGTTCGTGGTGGAAGTGATGGGACGCCATGCCGGATGGATCGCTGCGGCAAGCGGGCTGGCATCCGACAAGAAATGCGAACTGCCCATCGTGATATTGTTTCCCGAAATCCCATTCGACCAGAAGAAATTTCTCGCCAAGGTGGATGCCATGGTGAAAAAACACAGCTACTGTTCCGTGGTGGTGTCGGAAGGCGTACAAGGAGCTGATGGCAAGTTCCTCTCCGACCAAGGTTTGCGCGATGCCTTCGGCCATGCGCAACTGGGCGGTGCGGCACCGGTCATCGCCAACATGGTGAAAGAGGCGCTGGGATATAAATTCCATTGGGCGGTCGCCGACTACCTGCAACGCGCCGCGCGCCACATCGCCTCCAAGACCGACGTCGAGCAGGCTTATGCACTGGGCAAGTCAGCAGTGGAACTGGCGCTCAAGGGGCATAATTCGGTGATGCCCACGGTGGATCGCCTGTCAGACAAACCGTATAAATGGAAAATCGGTGTCGCTCCGCTGAGCAAGGTAGCCAACGTCGAGAAGATGATGCCGCGCGATTTCATCACTGCCGATGGCTTCGGCATCACCGAGAAATGCCGCACCTATCTCGCGCCGTTAATCAAAGGTGAGGACTATCCGCCATACAAGGATGGTCTGCCGCAATACGTTCGCCTTAAAAATGTAGCCGTACCAAAAAAACTGGGCAGCTTCAAAGTTTGAGTGGATTACGAATTTTAACTTCGGGGCAGTTTAACTTCTCAAGGAGAAAATCATGTCAGGTGGCTTGTGGCTTACGCTATTATGTGCCGTTGCGGCAATCGTATACGGGGTGATTTCAATTCAATGGATATTGGCCAAGCCGACCGGCAATGACCGGATGCGCGAAATTGCCGCCGCCATCCAGGAGGGCGCGACGGCCTACCTGAACAAACAATACACCACCATCGCCATCGCGGGCGCGGTGCTAGCGGTATTGATCGGTATCTTCCTCGGCGGCAAGACTGCAGTTGGCTTTGCCCTCGGCGCGGTGCTCTCCGGCGCCACCGGCTTCATCGGCATGAACGTATCAGTGCGCGCCAACGTGCGCACTGCCGAAGCGGCGCGCGGCGGCATCGCCCCGGCGCTGAACGTGGCTTTCCGTGGCGGCGCGATCACCGGCATGTTGGTGGTCGGCCTCGGTTTGCTTGGCGTCACCGGCTACTACATCGCGCTGAAAATGATGGCCGGGGGAAGCGCCGATACCCACGCCATCATCCAGCCGCTGGTCGGCTTCGCTTTCGGCGGCTCGCTGATCTCCATCTTCGCGCGTCTCGGCGGCGGCATATTCACCAAGGGCGCGGACGTCGGCGCCGACCTGGTGGGCAAGGTCGAAGCGGGCATACCCGAAGACGACCCGCGCAATCCGGCGGTGATCGCCGATAACGTCGGCGACAACGTCGGCGACTGCGCAGGCATGGCCGCCGACCTGTTCGAGACCTACGCGGTGACCATCATCGCCACCATGCTGCTCGGCGCGCTGATGCTGCCGAGCATAGGCGAGAATGCGGTGATCTATCCATTGGTGCTCGGCGGCGTTTCCATCATCGCTTCCATCATCGGCTGCTTCTTCGTTAAAGCCAACGAAGGCGGCAAGATCATGAATGCGCTGTACCGCGGCCTCGCCGTTGCCGGTGCGCTGGCGCTGGTCGCCTTCTACCCGGTCACCAAATGGCTGCTCGGCAACAGCGTGACACTGGCCGATGGACATACCATCACCAGCCTGGCGATTTATGGCTCCGCCGTGGTCGGTCTGGTGTTGACTGCCGCGCTGGTGTGGATCACCGAGTACTACACCGGCACCGACTTTTCCCCGGTGCGCCACATCGCCGAAGCTTCCACCACCGGCCACGGCACCAACATCATCGCCGGTCTCGGCGTCTCGATGAAAGCGACCGCATGGCCGGTGCTGTCGGTGTGCCTCAGCATTTTCCTCGCATATAAATTCGCCGGGCTGTACGGCATCGCCATCGCCGCGACTTCCATGCTGTCCATGGCCGGAATCATCGTGGCGCTCGACGCCTATGGCCCAATCACCGACAACGCGGGCGGCATCGCCGAGATGTCCGATCTGCCCGATAGCGTGCGCGCCGTCACCGACCCGCTCGACGCGGTGGGCAACACCACCAAGGCGGTGACCAAGGGCTATGCCATCGGCTCGGCGGGCCTGGCTGCGCTGGTGCTGTTCGCCGATTACACCCACGCGCTGGATGCCGCAGGCAAGCATGTGACTTTCGACCTCTCCGACCACATGGTAATCATCGGCCTGTTCATCGGCGGCCTGGTGCCTTATTTGTTCGGTGCGATGGCGATGGAAGCGGTGGGACGTGCCGCCGGTTCGGTGGTAATCGAAGTGCGCCGCCAGTTCAAAGAAATTCCCGGCATCATGGAAGGCACAGCCAAGCCCGATTACTCGCGCGCGGTCGGCATGCTGACCACCGCCGCGATCAAGGAAATGGTGATCCCTTCGCTGCTGCCGGTGCTGGTGCCGGTGCTGGTCGGCCTGATCCTCGGCCCGAAGGCTTTGGGTGGATTGCTGATGGGCACGATTATCACCGGCCTGTTCGTGGCGATCTCCATGACCACCGGCGGAGGCGCATGGGATAACGCCAAGAAATATATTGAGGACGGCCACTTCGGCGGCAAGGGATCGGAAACGCACAAGGCTGCCGTCACCGGCGACACCGTGGGTGATCCCTACAAGGACACCGCAGGCCCGGCGGTAAACCCGCTGATCAAGATCATCAACATCGTGGCACTGCTGATCGTGCCGCTGCTGGGTTCATCGCTGCTGTAAGCTGCGAGAGGTAAGCAAATAAAAAGGGGCGCGCTGCGCCCCTTTTTATTTCTTCCTGCTCTGTGGATGGATTGCAACAAAGTCAGGCAATCTGCTATCGAGCAAGCTCTATGCAGAATTGACACAGCGCAAGTAATAGCCATCCACATGCTGACTTCTGTGTAAGTGAGTTTGCATATTCCTCCCGCTCGATCCATGCGTTTCGTATCTCACCGCATCTTGTATCTTATCGGACACTGGACTGCGCGCCCTCCCGCGCGAGCAGCGCAGATTTTCTGCCCAGGCCCCAGCGATAGCAGCCAATTTCACCGGATTCGCGGATGACGCGATGACAGGGGATGAGCAAGGCGATGTTGTTTTTGCCGATAGCCGTGCCAACGCTGCGGCTGGCCTTGGGCATCCCGGCCATGTGCGCGACTTGGCTGTAAGACACGATCTCGCCGGGCGCGATTCGTATCAGGGCCTCCCACACCTTGATCTGAAAATTGCTGCCGCGCAACATCAGGTGCAGCGGTTGCGTTGTGGCGCTCGCGGTAAATATTGTAGCCGCCAGTTTATATGCGCCGTGCGGGTCATGCACGAAGGTCGCGGTCGGCCAGCTTTGTTTGAGGTCATCCACCGCATTTTCAGATTGTCCATCTTCCACAAACCATAAGTGGCAGATGCCGCGCCGGGTCCAGGCAATCAGGGCGTAGCCAAACGGCGTGGGGGTTATACCGAACCTGATTTCGAGCCCCCCACCCAAGGATTTTATTTCGCCTGGCGACATGGCTTCACAGGTCACCATCAGGTCGTGCAACCTGCCGGGACTCGACAAGCCTGCTTCCATCGTGACCGATAACAAATCTTCCGAGCGGCGCAGCGCCTGCTTGGCGCATTCTTTCGTCACATATTGCAGGAACCGTTTGGGCGAGACGCCCGCCCATTCCGAAAAGATTTTTTGCAGGTGAAATTCGCTCAGCCCGAGGCTATCGGATATTTCGGCAAGAGAAGGTTGGCGCTTGGCATGGCCGCGTATGAATTGAATCGCGCGCTCGACCAGTTCATATTGCCTGGCTTGGTCGGCAAGCGCATCACGCATTGCTTGGCGCCTTGCGCAAAAAAAACGTCGCGGAATTGAAGCCAGTGACCAATGCCGTGCCGACGATCACGATGCATGATCCGACCATCATCCCCGTGGTGATGACTTCGCCGAGGAAGAGGCTGCCCCATAAAATTCCGAAGACGGGAATCAGGAAGGTCACCGTCAGTGCGGGGGTGGCGCCGATGTCGCGCACCAAGCGGAAATAAAGCAGGAACGCGATTCCGGTACAGATGACACCCAGAGCAAGGACTGCCAGCATGACGCCCGTGCCGGGAGTCGCCGCAAACGATGCGAAGGGGACGGCAGGTGCGATGACCAGACTGGCCGCCCACATGCTGCCGTACGCATTTGCAAAACCATCCACCGGCTTCGCGGTCTTCACATAATTAGTGGCGATGCCGAAGGAGAATGCGCCCAGCAGCGCTGCGGCTACCGCAATGCCCGCGCCGTGTTCCGCGGTCAAATGGTCAACCCCGACGACGAGGCTGACTCCAATGACGCCCAGCACCAAACCCAGCATGGTGCGTCCGCTCAGCGCGTGGCGATGCCACGCCGCGCCGATCACCGCGCCCCAGATGGGCGAAGTGGCGTTGAGAATGCACAGCGCGGATGCCGTGAGCGTCTGCGCTGCAAAACCGAACAACAGGAAAGGCAATGCCCCGTTGAAGACGCCCAGCATGAGGTAATGTTGCCAATGGAGCTTGGCGTTAAGCGGCTTGTGCAGAAAGAAGGCGACGAACATTAAAAATGCCGCCGCAAGACCGACGCGGAATTCGATCAGGATCACCGGCCCCAACACCGGCGCGCCGATGCGCGTGAACAAAAAAGAAGCGCCCCAGATGGCGGCGAGGGCGAATAGTCTGACTATGCTGGCGAGGTTCACGGTTTATCCTGAAAGTTGAAACAAGCGCAGTATCGCCGAGTCCCGGACAAGCTACCACCCGATTCTTGCGGTATTGACGAGAAATTGAAAATTGCAGGATTTCCCGTCACACAACTGTAATTAGCTCCACATCCCCTTCCGGGCAAATACCAGCCCGACTTTGAACAGCATGACATTTCATGCAATCCGTCGTCAGTGGTACAATTCGCGCCTTTCATTTTTCACGATTAAGGCCATCGCACCATGAGCTTGAACAAAGTCCCCTCCGGAAAAAACCTGCCAGACGATTTCAACGTGATCATCGAAATTCCGCAACACGGCGAACCGGTAAAATACGAAGTGGACAAGGAGTCCGGCGCAATTTTCGTAGACCGCTTCATGAATACTGCCATGCACTATCCCTGCAACTATGGCTATATCCCGCATACGCTCTCTGACGACGGCGATCCGGTGGACGTGCTGGTCATCACCCCGGTGCCCTTGAACAGCGGCGTGGTCGTGCGTTGCCGCCCGTTGTGCGTGCTGAAGATGGAAGATGAGTCCGGGTTTGATGCCAAGGTATTGGCCGTGCCGGTGGACAAGCTCTCCACGCTGTATCGCAACCTGAAGAGCCACACCGAATTGCCCGAGATCGTGCTGAAACAAATCGAGCATTTTTTCGCGCACTACAAAGACCTGGAACCCAACAAATGGGTCAAAATCGGCGGCTGGGAAGGCGTGGAAGAAGCACGCAAAGAAATCATGGCTGGCGTCGCCAACTATCAGAAAGCTGACGTCAAGCCCGAGTTCTAAATTTCAGGAGATCACAGATGACTGCACGCATCATAGACGGCAAAACCATTGCGCAGGAAGTACGCGCCGAATGGAAAGTGCGTGCCGATGCGCTAAAGGCAAACGGCGTCACGCCAGGGCTGGCAGTCATCATCGTCGGCGAAGACCCCGCTTCCAAGGTGTATGTCGCAAACAAGGTGAAAGCCTGCGCCGAACTGGGCCTGCATTCCGAACACATCGTCATGTCTGCCGACACCAGCGAAACCGCTCTGCTGGCTAAGATCGCCGAGTTGAATGCCGACCCCAAGATACACGGCATCCTGGTGCAGCTGCCGGTGCCCAAACACATAAACAGCGACAAGGTGCTGAACGCAATCAGTCCGGACAAGGACGTGGACGGTTTCCATCCGATGAACGTTGGCGCACTGATCACCGGCAACATGCGCTTTGCCCCCTGCACACCTTACGGCGCGATGAAGCTGTTGGAAAAGAGCGGGGTCAGCATCGAAGGCAAACACGCCGTGGTCGTGGGCCGCAGCAACATTGTCGGCAAACCGATGGCGCTGCTGCTGTTGCAGGCCAACGCCACCGTGACGATCTGCACCTCCAAGACTCAAGACTTGGCCAAATTCACCCGCGATGCCGACATCCTCGTCGTCGCCACCGGCAAGGCGAAGATGATCACCGGCGACATGATCAAGCCGGGCGCTGCGGTAATCGACGTCGGCATCAATCGTATGGACAACGGAAAACTGTGCGGCGATGTGGACTTCGATACAGCAAAGGAGGTGGCTGGCTGGATCACCCCGGTACCCGGCGGCGTTGGTCCGATGACGATTACAATGCTGGTAGCAAATACCGTGCAGGCAGCGGAACGCGCGGCAAAAAAATAGCCGCTACCGCAATGTCAGGCGTTGCGCTCGTGCCTCTTCTCCTGCTCGACGGCAAACAGCACCGCCGCCTCGACCCGCGAAGTCAGGTTAAGTTTGGTAAGGATATGGCGCACATGCTGCTTGACCGTATCGTTGCTGATGCCCAGCGTCTTCGCGATGCCCTTGTTAGATTCGCCATCTGCCAGCAATTGAAGTATTTCGCGTTCGCGTTCGGTCAACAGCTTGAGTGAATTGCGGTAGCCCGGCTCCTTTTCCCCGTGCTGCAGGATGTCTATCATCTTGATGGTCATCGCGGGGGCCACCACCATTTCGCCGCCCGCCACGCGCTTGATCGCATCCGCCACATCGTCCGGTGCCATGTCCTTGAGCAGATAGCCGCGCACTCCGGCGCGCAAGGCCGCCGCCAGATCGGATTCGGCATCGCTCATGGTGAGGATCACGACAGGCGTATTAAAACCTTCCTTGCGTATCTGCCCCAACAGGCTCAAGCCATCCACCGGCTCCATACGCAAGTCCATCACCAGCAAATCCGGGTTATGTTCGCGCAAGATGGTTTTCAATTCCTGCGCGTCCCCGGTCGCGCCGACCACGGTAATGTTGTAGCGATGGGTGAGCAACTCGGTCAGTCCGCGCCGACACAAACTATGGTCGTCTACCAAGGCAACTTTTATGCTTTCGGCCATCAAATTACATCTCCTGTTAATTCACTGAGATAAACCCCCGGCTTTGCCGGGGGACTCACAAAGGTTTGACCGTTCCGGCGGTCGTTAAACGGCAACATTAAATTCAGCAACATCATCCCCTCCCCCTTGCAGGGGGAGGGCTAGGGAGGGGGTAGAAACCAAGCATGAACACAGTCGAAATTTCTACCCCCATCCCAACCTTCCCCCTGCAAGGAGGAAGGAGTAAAAAACCCGCCGCCTTCAGGCGGCTCACGGTTTTATCGGCCCCTTTGAGGGACTCACCCAATAAGCCCCCGGCTTTGCCGGGGGTAATTTAACTGGTGGGCAAACTCAAACGCACACAGGTACCCGATCCGGCGGCGCTCTCCACTTTGATCTGCGCGCCGATGCGCTGCGCGCGCTCGCGCATGATGGTCAGCCCGTAGTGCCCTTCAGGCGCTGCGCCAGACATGCCGGCGCCATTGTCCTCGATGGTAAACAGGCAACACCCTTCCTTGAGCTCTACCCGCAAGCTGGCACGGCTCGCGCCTGAGTGGGTGGCAATGTTGGCCAGCACTTCGCGCACGATATGAAATACCTGCAACTCGTGCTCCAGCGGCAGTCCAATATCCGCCACCCGGTTGGAGTACTCCAGCGCAATGCCGGTACGCTCGCCGAATTCATCCACCAGGACTTGCAGCGCATGCTGCAAACCGAGCGGATCCAACTGGCAGCGGAAATGCGTAATCAATTCGCGCACCGACTTCTGCCCGCTACCCAGCGCCTCGTTCACATCCTGCAAACATTTATAGGCAAGCAAATCATCATCGGTGCGCAACGCCTCTTGCAACATGCTCAAACGCATCCGACTATACACCAGGGTTTGCGCCAGCGAATCGTGTATCTCATTGGCGATGGCCTGGCGCTCGGCCATCAGATTCATGCGCCGGTTTTCGCGCGCCAGCCGGGCATTCTCCAATGCAATGCCGATCAAATCCGCAAAAGAACGCAGGGTGCGGGTGGCATCGTCGGCAATTTCGCTGCCGCTGTCGAAAAAAAGATTGAACACACCGATCAGTTTGCCGCGGAATTCCAGCGGCACGGCCACGATGCGTTTGCAGTTAGCCCCGAAAAAAAGCTGCTCCGTGCGCCACGCGCAATTGACCGCCTCCGTACTATGGATGCCGCCGTCGCGCACCACCTGCCCGCACACCCCGCAATGCAGGTCAACATGGCTCTCGCACTCCAGAA
>Ga0315270_10002204_pt1 | contig 10308 bp, 10 predicted proteins | sample C1_bottom_MG_FD_204932 | JGI IMG/M metagenome (GOLD analysis project Ga0315270, IMG submission 204932) | Sediment microbial communities from Yellowstone Lake, YNP, Wyoming, USA - C1_bottom | ecosystem: Environmental > Aquatic > Freshwater > Lake > Sediment | place: USA: Wyoming | collected... | reverse complement strand
TAAAAGAAATTTCTGATAACCTGGATGTTTGGCGAAAAGCATTACCTCCCGAAACATTGCACACTACTGAAACAGGCTGGCAGATTACAGATAAAACAATTGTTGAACTCTATTTAATCTGGCACATGACGGGCGTGATGAAACTGATTGAGGGTATCGATGATGGGCTGTACATGATTTTAGTAGATGTGATGGAAGAAAGGCTGGCCGATGCTGGCTATGACGATGTATCTTTTGATTAACTAAATAAAAAATAATATGATTCATTTACCAGTAGTAAAAGCGGTCGATCGGAAGTTTGAAGCAAATCCCGATGAAGCGCCAACCGAAGATATCCGCGAAGCCGTTTTGCAATTAGAGAAAGAAGGAGAATGGATTGTTCCCCGCGTTCCGGAACCTTTCATGGAAGAGAAAACCAAATATGGAAGGATAAAGAAAATCCCGGTTGAAAAAACCTGGCATCATAAAAGTTGTGGGCAGTGTGGGCATATCCCTGGCTACTCCACATCCATCTTTTGGTTGAACCGCGCCTTCGGGTTAGACTATCACGACCCTACCGATCAGACTTCATGCACAGCATGGAACTACTATGCTTCCGCTACGTCAAATCCTGAAGCACAGGCAGCGGTAGCTATGCGCAATTTTGCAGCAGCTTATGAAGTAGGGTATTTTCCAATTATTCATTGCGGTACCAGTTTCGGTCATTACAAGGAAGTGCGTCATGCACTTGTCCATCAACCCGAACTTCGCAGAAAAGTAAAGAAGATTATGGAGCGTTTGGGTAAACCGATGGTGATGCCCGAGGAGATTATTCACTATAGTGAATGGGTGCTGGCCATGCGCAAACGAATAGCTGAACGTCAGGTCATTGATATGAGTATGATTACTGCTACGGTACACCCTGCGTGTCACTACCATAAGTTGATTGAAGAGGATGCTATCTATGACAGTGAGATATACGGTGCACAACGTAGTGCCATCATTACTTCAACACTGAAGGCACTGGGTATAACTGTGGGTGATTATTCTTCCTGGTATGACTGCTGCGGATTTGGTTTCCGTCACATTTTGGTTTCGCGCGATTTTTCACGTTCATTCTCTGTGCAACGTAAAATTGAAGTGATGATAAAGGAGGTAAATCCTGATCTAACAGTAACCCATGACACGGGTTGCGTGACCACACTTGATCAAAGTCAGTTTGCCGGCAAGGCGCATGGTATGAAAGTGGGCTTGCCTGTATTGGCCGATTCTCAGGTTGCTGCATTGGCGATGGGGGCGCATCCCTACAAGGTGCTTCAGTTGCATTGGCATAATACAGATAATACCAGGTTCCTTGAAAAAATAGGGATTGACCACGAAAAAATGTGGGCTGAATTTCAAGTAGAAGCCAATAAGATAAAAAATGGTGAAATGCCCTTCCTCACGTGGGCAGATGCAGAAAAAAAATAATTCAATCATAAAAATCAGATCAATATGGCCAGTGATAACATACTAGTAATCGGAGGCGGACCAACCGGAATGGAAGCAGCAAAGGGAATTGCCTCGCTCGGATATAAAGTTATTCTTGTAGAAAAGCGGGAACGGTTGGGTGGCACGCCAGATGCCTCGGGATATGCGGCTCTCACTCCAGACATGCGTAATGCTGATGAGGCAATTGCTGAAATGGCAGGTGCCATCACTAACAATCCTAATGTAACCTTGATGTTCAACACAATGGTTATGGATTCTTCCGGTAGTGAAGGCGATTTTAAAGTGAAAGTTTTGCAAGATGGAAAGGAGTCGATAATCGAAGCGGCTTCTGTAGTGGTCTGTACGGGATTTACTCACTTCGATCCAGGACGCGAAACACAGAAGTATGGTTATTACGAGCATGACGATGTCATTACGTTAGTAGATGCTGAGAAAATGTTGAAGGCTGGAAATTTTGTTCGACCATCCAATGGCGAAAAACCTAAACAGGTTTGTTTTATTCAATGTGTTGGCTCACGCGATCGCCAGATAGGTAATGAATATTGTTCAAAAGTTTGTTGTGGAATTTCCAGTAAGCAAGCCATTGAAATTCGCCAGCATGTTCCCGATTGCAAAGTGTTTATCTTTTATATAGACATGAGAATGTATGGATATTGGGAGAATGAAATTTATTGGCCAGCCCAGGAGAAATACAAAGTGAATTATGTAAAAGGAATAGCTACTGAAATTGTGAAGAAGGGCGATCGTCTTCTGGTGAAAGGTGAGGACACTACGATGAGAAGACCAATGGAAGTCCTGATGGACATCGTTATTCTGGCTGTGGGTATGGAACCTAGTGAAGGCACGAAAAAAGTAGCCGATATGTTTGGTGTTAAGAAAAATAAATACGGATTCATCGAAACCATTGGCGGTGCTTTGAATACGGTCTCTACTTCTGTTCCTGGTGTTTTTGCAGCGGGTGCAGCCACGGGCCCTGCCGATTTAGAGGATTGTGTTTCCAGCGCAGGAGCTGCTGCTATGAAAGCCATTGCGTCACTTCGTAAAAGCGCAGTACCTGCCTGATTTGAAACTATGAGTCAGTTGATTGATTTAGGGGCAGCAAAAGAATTCATGAAGGAAACGCTTGAACGCGTTAACCGTGAAGATTTGATTGCTATCGCTGCAGACTTGGAAGTGAAGAGCAATCTTTTTCAACGCCATCTGCACGCCAACCAAATCAGTCAACTAACAAACGAAGGCCTTGAGGAGATACTTCGTAATATTTTTGCAACTCGCAGAAGAATCAAAGATGTTTTTGCTTCCAATTCACCCGAGAAGATTAAAACGTTAATAAAGAATTTGTTATACGGAGATGGAAAGATAGAAGACCGTTTTCAAATCTTTGTGAGAAGCCTGGATGGATTGCATGATAGTTTAAAAACCGATGTAGCAGGAGAGATTCTTCATTTTACCAACCCGGATTTGTATTGGTTGTGGAGCCGTTGGATGTGGGATCCTCAGAAGAAAACAGGAGCCATAGCTTTAGTTACCGAAGAAGGATTCGACTTGCAGGGTGACACACACGGTGAAGTATATATGAAAGTGGGAAAAGGAGTGGCTTTCGTGCATTCTATTGGTGAAGCAGCTGATTTCCAATTTATAAGCCGAACACTTTTTGGCACCGATGTTTACTTGTCATGTGTTTATGTAGTGTATGCTTACACGGTGTTGCGTATGCGTATGACAAAAGAGTTTAATAAAGTTATGCCTGGCCTGCCTGAGTTTTCAAGGCGATTATTGGGAGTTTTGAAAATGAAAGAAGAAGCAGTGATATAAATTTTCGATTTCAGATTGCCGAATTTGGATTTAACAGCCGGCATTCTAAAATCGGCAATTCAAAATATTAGTAGAAAACAAAAAAAATGATTTAACGACTCGATTATGCCGGTAGATAAAAAACAAATCGTTGAAAAGGAAAGTGTTGTTGTCGATGGAGTAACACTAACCTCCGAGTGGAACAGAATGTTCGAACAGCGTGTCATATTTGATTATGATACAAGCACGCTCGACAAAGTAACAGACATAGCAGGTGCCGAATCTATGGGTTGGTGTTACCAGTGTGGTCAGTGTGTTCCTGTTTGCCCGGTGAACAATGTAGGTCATTATGGGCCGCTGCGTATCTTCCGTGACCTTCAGATGGGCAAGGATTTGTTAACATCAGATACGTTATGGGAGTGTACCACATGTATGAATTGTTTGAGGGTATGCCCTAAATCAGTGGACATGATTAAGATTATGCCGGCAGTAAGAGAGCAAGCCGTGCTGGCAGGACATGTTCCTGATGAATTACAGCAAGCATTTACGAATACATTTGAATACGGCAATCCATTAGGTGAGTCACAAAAGAAACGTGCTGATTGGGTTCAACAGGCAGGAGTTCCTGTTCCCATTATGAAAGACATTAAGCGACCTGTTGATATTTTATGGTTCGTTGAAAGCTATCCCGCTTATCATATCCGTGGTAAGCAAGCCAGTGCAGCGTTAGCTAAAATATTTAATACGCTTGCTGTTGACTTTGGTATTTTAGGAATAGAGGAGAAAGATACATGCGATTCTCAACGCTTAGCGGGTGAGGTAGGCTTATTTGAAGAGTTTGCTGAATACAACATTAAGACTTTAAAGAAGTATAAGTTCAATAAGTTGTTGGTGACTGATCCTCATGCACTCAATGCCTTCAGAAAAGAATATCCTAAACATGGAGGTGAATTTGATACTGTGCATTATACAACATACCTCGCCCCGTTGATGAGTAAACTAGATTTCAAAAATAAATTGAATTATAAAGTAACCTTCCACGATCCATGTTACTTAGGCAGACATAACGGAGAATATGAGGCTCCTAGAGATATTATGAAAGCACTTCCTGGTCTTGAGTTGATTGAGATGGGCAGATGCCGTGAGCAAAGCTATTGCTGTGGTGGTGGTGGCGGTGGTATGTGGCTAGAGGGTTTTATGGCTGATCAGGTTACTGAACGCCTTTCTGAAAATCGAGTAAAAGAAGCAGTTGCCACAGGAGCCGATGTGTTAGCTGTGTGCTGTCCATACGAAGTATCACGATTTGAAGATGCTGTTAAATCAACAGGCAATGAAGGCAAACTTTTAGTAAAAGATATTGCCGAGTTGATAGTTGAGGCGATGGGATAGTTTGATTTTAGATTGCCGGGTTTAGATTGGCGAATGATAATCATTTAATGCAATCAACAGGATAGACTTTAATTTAAAAAAGAGTGGAAGCTATAAATCAAAAATAGAAATGAAGCAGATTGACAAATACCAAATTCGAACCGATTTATACTATGATCCACAAAATCATTTTTGGTTAGATATTTCTGGGAATAAAGCAATCATTGGCATGAGTCCTTTGGTGCAGGAAACGAGCGGCTCATTCGTAGCTATTCAGTTGGCCAATGCCGGAACTACTTTTAATAAAAGTGAGAGCATGGGCAGTGTAGAAGCAGAAAAACATGTCGGCCCCTTAAAAGCTCCTGTCTCTGGAAAAGTTATAGCGGTAAATGAAGAAGTCATTCAAAAGCCAAGATTGATCAATGATGATCCTTATGGTGAAGGTTGGATTATGGAAATTGAGCTGACCAACGCAACTACTGAAATTCCAGAACTAGTTTCTGGTGAGGAATCAATCACCTCTTGGTTTGAATCTGAAATCAAAAAATTTGATGAAAAAGGATGGATAGCGCAACCTTAGAATTAACCGGCCGGGCCACTCAGGCATTTGAAATTAGGAAAATATATTTCAACAATGAGATTACGTTTCATGCTCCTGGTCTGAAGCATTTTTCTATTCCAGGTTTCGAACAAAAAAATCCTAAAGCCTTTCTTCCTATTAGTATTACCGGTGGTGGCTGCGCGCTAGACTGCGATCATTGCGATTCCAAAATTTTGGAACCTATGATTCCACTCAATCTTAAAGAAGGCTTATTTAATTTGGCAGAGCGACTATCTAAAGAAGGTACCGAAGCAGTTTTAATAAGTGGAGGTTCTCAGCGAAATGGTAAGGTTCCTTTATTGAAACACATCAACGATATCGCCCGCATAAAAAAAGAGCTGGGTATGAAAGTTATGGTTCATACTGGCTTGGTAGATGAAGCCATGGCTCGTGGATTAAAGGAGGCTGAAGTGGATGGCGTGGCGCTTGATATTATTGGATCGAATGAAACCATCAGGAAGGTTTATCATCTGGATTCCACCATTGAAGACTTTGACTTCTCTTTAAAAGTTCTTACCGATTATGGGTTAAGTATTCGACCCCACATCATTTTAGGTTTGCATTACGGAAAAATATTAGGGGAATATCAAGCCCTTGAAATGATTAGCAAGTATCCTGTTCATGCGTTGATCCTTGTAATCTTCATGCCTTTGCATGGAACTAAGATGCAGCAGGTTACTCCTCCGCCAACAGAGGAGGTTGCAGAGTTTTTCCAACAAGCGCGTATTAAAATGCCAGATTCGAAAATATTAGTTGGGTGCGCGAGACCTTCGGGAGAGTATAAAAAGATTGTGGATATAGCTGCGGTAAATGCAGGGCTAAATGGAATAGCTTATCCGGCCGAAGGTGTTATAGAGCATGCTCAATCAAAAGGATTGATTCCAAAATTTTTTGAAAATTCTTGTTCTTGTGGTGTAGATTAAAAGATGAGTAAGCTGGTCTGGCGACATATTGAAGAGAGTGAAGTATCCGCATCTTATGGACTGGCTAGCGATGAGTTTTTAATGAACTCGCATAACCAAGAGAGAGCCTTTCCAGTCTCATTAAAATTATATACCTATAAAAATTATTGTGCGCTTTGTGGGCGGTTTCAGAATCTACAGGCGGAAATTGATTTGGATGCCTGCAAGAAAAATGATTTTGAGGTTGGTAGAAGACTTACCGGTGGGGGAGCAATCATAATGGGCAACAACCAGCTGGGAATTTGTCTTAGTACGAATGCAACTCAGTTTAAGTGGACACACATTCGGGAGCTATACCAATTATTCTCTGCACCAATAATAAAAGCACTGGAAGGATTTAATATCCAGGCTACGTTACGAGCCAAGAATGATCTTGAAGTGAATGGTAAAAAGATTGCTGGCCTCGGTATACATATTAGTCCCGAAGGATGTATACAGTTTCATTCCAGCTTGTTGTTGGATTTAGATGTACCTTCGATGTTGAAGGTGTTGAACATACCAATCCAGAAATATTCAGATAAAAAAATGATTCAATCCGTGGAGCAACGCATGACTACCGTTCGGAAAGAATCTGGTCTCCAAGTAAGTCTCGCGGAATTGAAGCAAGCAATACGAAATGCGTATTCAGAAATGTTTCAAATTTCCTTAGAACCTAATCCATTTTCTCAAGAAGATAAGTTGCTAATTAATGATCTTGAGAAGCAACGATATCAATCAGAAGAATGGTTGTATCAGAATAGTCCGCAAGAAGATATGACGGGCATGAGTTTAAAGAAGACAGCAGCTGGATTGTTGAGAACTTATATCGGGCTTAAGGGTGACAACATTAAAAGTGTATTGATTACCGGGGATTTCATGGATATGCCTGAAGCGTTTGCCCATATTGAAAGACAATTAAAGTGGAGTTTGTTAGATAAGGAAAAAATTGATGAGGTTGTAAAATCAACATTACAACAGTATCCTATCTCCGAAATAGCGAGTGAGGAAATTTCCGAAGCTATTTGGTTATCTGCACAAAAAGCAACTGCTATCCATAGGCACACTTATAAGGGGTCTTGCTATTACCCAGAGAATGAAATAAAAACAGTATCAGTATAAAATCAACTTATGATAACAGCTGTAAAAGTTCAAGAGAAAGTAGAAAAGAAAATTAGTCCGGAATTTGTACGCATCAGCGCAGCGAGTGCTATTGCCTTGCGGTTGCAATCCGGTAGATTTTCGCGTGAGTTTGATTTTGGCGGCATAAATATTTTATTGAATTATGAGAATGGTTGCTTAAGTGATTGCAGCTATTGTGGCTTAGCCAGAACAAGACCAGGTGCTTACGAAGAGAAATCATTTATTCGGGTTGAGTGGCCTTTGGTCGACACCGATATGCTGGTTAACCGAATGGCTGAGCATAAGAAAAAACTTACACGACTTTGTATCTCCATGGTTACACACGGCAGTGCTTATCGCGATACAGTGGAGATCACTAAAAAACTAAATGAGAAAGTAAGCACGCCATTATCTATACTGGTAGCGCCACCAACTTTAAACACAGAGAAACTTCAACACTTTAAAGATTTAGGTGTAGATATGATTGGTGTAGGATTAGACGCGATCACAGAAGAAACATTCAGGAAAAATCGCACTGATGTGCCGAACGGATCTTTGCGATGGGATAACTATTGGAATATCATCAATGAATCCCGAAGAATTTTTGGGCCTTGGAAAGTGAATATCCATACCGTGGTTGGATTAGGAGAAAATGATAAAGACATGGTCGATATGTTTTTTCATTTAAAGGAAAAGCAAATCTTGCCGTACCTTTTCTGCTTCAATCCGGAACCTGATTCCCGAATGGGCTTAGCAGAAAAAGCCAGCATGAAACGCTGGAGAAGAATTCAATTAGTAAAACATTTAATTGAAAAGCATGAACTGTCTCCCGATGTAGTTCTCTATGATGAAAATAATGCCATCCGTAAACTGGAAGTAAAAGTAAATTCAATTGCCTCTGCCATCGATTCGCTAGATGCTGGTATTCCATTTATGACAAATGGTTGCCCCAGTGAAGGAGGAGAAGAAGCAGGATGTTCACGCCCTTATGGAAGTTATAAACCTAGCGAATCGTTCCGTGATTTCCCTTTCCAACCTGAGGCGGATGATCTTACTCTCATACGTCAGGAGTTAGCGTTGGAAGAGATAATCAGTTAATAGAAAATGTAAATCGTTAGTAGTAAACACAAAATCTAAAATCGTAAATCTAAAATCTAAAATAGAATATGAATATTATCGTACCCATTAAACAAGTGCCTGATCTTGTTGAAGAACTTGAAATCGATTCTTCAGGCAAAGACCTTGATCGGTCTTCACTCAAAATGAAATTAAGTGAGTTTGATGATCATGCGCTCGAAGAAGCCTTGATACTGAAAGATGAAGGAGGCGCAACCGTAACAGCTATCGCTATCGATGGAGAGGACGTTGATAAAATGCTTTTCACTGCTGCGGCAAAAGGAGCCGACAAGATTATTAAAATAACCGGGTTGGAAAATCCATCGGCACATCAGGCAGCTCAGGCTATGGCCAATGTAATCAAAGGCATGCCTCATGATTTAGTGATGACAGGTGTTCAAGCTGTAGATGATCGGGATGGACAGATTGCAGTTTTGCTGGCTCATTATTTAGGAATTCCACACGTGAGTGTAGTTACCAGTGTAAAGGTAGAGGGCGGAGGCGTTACAGTGAGCAAAGAATATGGTGCAGGCTTATTAGCCGAGTTTGAAGCCAAGTTGCCCTTGGTAGTTGGTGTGCAGGCGGCTCGTCAATCTCCGCGTTATGTTCCAGTGGCTAAAGTAAGGCAGGTTATGAAGTCTGCAACCTTAGATGAAGTAGCAGCGGGTGAAACCAATGCGAATGTTGGGTCAACCGTAAATCGGTTTTTCAAGCCTGAAAGTGGAGCAGGGGCAGAGATGATTGAGGGTTCGGCAGAAGAGCAGGCCGCAAAAGTTATTCAATTGATAAAAGATAAAGGAATAGTAAAATGAGCAATCAAATATTTGTAATCGCAGAACATATTCAAGGTAAGTTTGATGATATCACGTTCGAACTACTTGGAAAAGGAAAAGAGATAGCTTCTCAATTGGGAGGAGAACTGGTAGTTGTTTTAGCGGGACACAATGTGAAAGCATTGGCAAGTCAACTGGGAGCAGCATCAAAAGTGATTTGTGTAGAATCGCCACAACTTGAAAATTTTTCACCGGAAGCATACGTAAAAACCGTTAATGCAGTAGTAGCTGCCAATAAGCCAAAGTTGGTTATGACGGGCTACACATCAATTGGTATGGAGTTAAGTCCTGGCATATCAGTGGCTAACAATATGCCGTTGCTTTCATTTGTTTCCGAACTGTCAGCGAATGGAGGTTCTATTATTGCCGTCAGTCAGCTTTATGGAGGCAAGATGAATGTTGAGTCACAATTAGATGGTGACACTTTAGTGGTGAGCGTTTTGGGAGGTATGTTCAAAGCAGATGCAGGCAAGGTAGACGGCTCACCAACTGTTGAAGATTTTGCCGCACCTGATTTTAGTAATCTTTCGGTTACGTTTAAAAAATTAATTCAACCAGAGGGTGGCGATGTCGATATTACTACACAAGACATTTTAGTAAGTGTTGGTAGAGGCATTCAAAGCGATGAGAATATTCCGCTGGCTAATGATCTGGCTGCAAAATTAGGCGGAGCTGTTTCTTGCTCTCGTCCTTTAGTGGATAGTAAATGGATGCCTAAAACAAGACAGGTGGGCAAATCAGGGTTGAAAGTGAAACCCAAACTTTATTTAGCACTTGGCATTAGCGGAGCGCCAGAACATATCGAGGGCATGAAAGATGCGGGGCTTATCATTGCTGTGAACAGCGATCCGAAAGCTCCCATTTTTGATTATGCTCATTATGGCGTAGTAGGCGATGTACTTGACATAATACCTGCCTTGACCTCTAAGCTATAATTGCCGATTTCAGATTTTCGATTGCCGAATCACAAACTCAAAATTATCATCCAATCAAAAATCTAAATTCCAAAATCTAAAATTCTTATGATTGAGACCCGTGAAATCTACCGCCACTTCCCTTTCGTACT
>Ga0315270_10002203_pt1 | contig 10312 bp, 7 predicted proteins | sample C1_bottom_MG_FD_204932 | JGI IMG/M metagenome (GOLD analysis project Ga0315270, IMG submission 204932) | Sediment microbial communities from Yellowstone Lake, YNP, Wyoming, USA - C1_bottom | ecosystem: Environmental > Aquatic > Freshwater > Lake > Sediment | place: USA: Wyoming | collected... | reverse complement strand
GCGAGATCAGCATTGCGCCGATGATCACCGCCGTCGAGTTGACGTTCAGGCCGACCGACGCGATCAGGATCGCGAACATCAGCACCCACAGGTTGGTGCCGCCCACCAACACGCCTTCGCGGATGGCACCGTCGATCGTTTCGGGGCTGGCTTGGCCCTGCCGCAGGTTCAACAGCCCGCGCAGGGTCTGGGTGCTGGAGTCAAGGTTCATTGCGTAATGTGTGTCCGCGGCGCGCCGAGACTACCCGATCCGCATGGACTGCGCACAGCCCCGAAGCGGCGGCGCTGCTCGCCGCGTCGGCCATCGCAGCCAACCCGCCCGGCGCTGAAGCGGCTGCCGATGTCCCGGCCCACGGTTGCTCGCCGATGCGGCAGGCTTTTCGCTGGACGCTCAACTTGGAGGTTGGCTTTCAGGCGGCGAATTTTGTGAAGCGAGCTTGCCTCGCGATTCAAAGTCGTCTGTCCGCGCAGGGTCAGCATGCCGACGTCGTGGCGGCAGGGCGGCGGCGGTGCCCCCGTTCTCCGGCCCACGCTCGCGGGCGGCCGTCGCGGACTGCAATCTGCAGCCGCATCAACACCGCAGTGCCCTGCAACCATGGGGGGCGACCGCGAATGGTGCCTGCGCCCGGGGGCACCACCACCGCCCTGATGCGGCCGGGACGGCGTGCCACGCGCTCGCATAGCGCCGGCGTGCATGGGCCAGCTGCCTTGCCTCGTGTTTGCTCGCGGCCCGCCACGGACATCGGCAATCGGCCGGCCACAACCTGTCGTGGCAGGCGGCTCGCCGGACGCTCAGCTTGGGGGTCGGCTCTCCGGCAGCGAACTCTGTGAAGCGAGTGGCGCCTTGCGACCCCAACCGGACCTTCGATACGCCACTTGGACATCCTGAATGCAGTCATTGGCGGACATGCCGCTGCACACAAGATGGAAGGGTCGGCACCAGCGCCGTTGTGGACGATCTCGTGCCGCTATTTCCCATTACTTGGAACAACCGCGCGCATCGGCGCCTCATTGACGTTCAGCTGAAATACGTCCGGTCGGCTGTAGTGACCAACGACGTCGAAATCGAATTTCCCGCGCCCAATCTCGCCCAGGTCAAGAGTCGCCGTTAGGATCGTTTCACCCTCGAAGTGCGGTCCCGCGAGCACCTTGCCCAGTGGACTGACGATCGCGCTGCCGCCACGCATCAGCACCGAGTCTGGCGAATCGCCGAGGGAAACGCGCACCGTGTCCGGAAAGTCCTTCTTTCGGATGAACTGACATGCCGTCAGTACAAAGCAGCGTCCTTCGAGGGCAACGTGCCGCATCGACGATAGCCAAGTGTCCTTGTCGTCGGCGGTGGGGGCGCAATAAAGCGCGACGTTCTTCGAATACATGGCCATCCGCAGCATCGGCATGTAGTTCTCCCAGCAAATCACCGAGCCGATCCGTCCGTACGGGCTATCCACGGCCGTCAAGGTTGAGCCGTCGCCGAATCCCCAGATCATTCGCTCCAATGCGGTAGGCATGAGCTTGCGGTGTTTTCCGAGTAGGCTGCCATCTGGACCGAAGAAAAGCACCGTGCAGTAGCAGGTGCCAAGCTCCCGCTCGATGATGCCCATCACGACGTAACACCCATGCGCCGCAGCCGCCTCGCCTAACCGCTGAGTTTGCGGGCTCGGCACCTCGATGGCTGCGTCCAGGTAAATCCGAAACTCTTCACGCCCTGCCGCATCGCGCGCACCCACGACAAGGCCGTAACCGAGCCCCTTCGGATACCCGACGATAAACGCCTCCGGGAAGACGATGACCTTCGCGCCCGTGGCGGCTGCTTCACCGATCAGACGGACTGCCTTGTCAATGCACGCTTCGGCATCGAAAGGAATTGACGCCGCCTGTACTACGGCAACGTGAACCGATGTTTCCTTCGTGTTTGATGTCACTGTCTAGTTCTCCTGCTGCGGGTTCCTGATTTCCACATTGCTACTTGACCGCGATCGCGGAAATTTCCACTTGGGCGTCACGCGGCAAGCGCGCGACTTCCACCGTCGCACGCGCTGGCGGGTTGGACTTGAAGTAATTTGCATAGACGGCGTTCATCTTGGCAAAGTTGTTCATGTCTTTGAGGAACACCGTGGTCGAGACGACGTGGCTCATATCCATGCCATCGGCCTTCAACACTGCCTGCAAATTGTCGAGTACCAGCTTGGTCTGCGTCTCGATGTCCGCTGTCGCTGTGAACTGCTTGGTCTTCGGATCGGTTGCGATTTGTCCCGCGAGGTACAGCGTATTTCCAACGCGAATGGCTTGCGAGTAGGGTCCGATGGCTTCAGGTGCATCTGGCGAAAAAACCACCCGCCTGTCATCTGGTCCAGCAGTGAAGCCGGGTAGAGACAAGCCGCACAGCAAGACAGTCAAAGCCAACTTGGATTGATCAACCATGGTGATATGTCCTCAGGTAGATAACGACACAGAGTCACAAGTGCATCGAGCCTCGGGCTGGCTTGCAGCCCGGACCCACTACGACAAGCCTTTGATTTTGACCTCCACCTTCTCCAGCCAGAACGCCATGTCCATCTCGCGATACAGCGCCGTCGCGGCGGCGAGATGATCTTGTGCCTTCTCGTGCCGGCCGGCAGCGGCGTGGAGCTCGCCGAGGCCGAATCGGCAGTGGGCCTCGAGTGGGCGCATGCCGAGTTCGGCAGAAAGAGCCAACGCCTGAAGATAGCGGAACTCTGCAGCTTCGACATCCGGTGGATCGCGCCACGCGGCGATCTGAGCGAGCAGGTGCGCGGCGTGTGCCTCACCGCCCCGCGTCAGTTTTCGGCGGAAAGCCTCGATCGCATCTTCGGCGAAGTGAGTGGCTTCGTCGAAGTTGCCGGCGATCAGGTGCGTCGTCCCAAGGTGCACGAGGTCCAACTCGGGAAGAATGATCCACGGTGCGCGTGCCCTCCCAGCTTCCGCCGCGAGCGCGAGTGCTTCAGCGGTGTGCCCAGCCAGGCTCAGGACGTGGGCGAGGGACGCTGCCGTCCACCGAATCACGAGCGTGAACTGTGACGTTCGGGAAAGCTCCACGCCTCGCTCAAGGGCGGCGATCGCTCGAGGAAAGTCCCCACGCGCCGCGTGCACCAACCCCTGGAAGACCCACGCGGTGGTGAGGGCGAAGCGTTGCCCGGCGTCTTCGGCGATCTGCACCGCTTCCTCGGCGTAGGAGATCGCTTCCGCGAACCGGCCAAGCTCCGCGAGGGTGAAGGCCAGGACGCTTCGTGAGTAGCTGGCCATGATGTTCGCCTGTCCGAACCGCTCATGCAGCAGATCGCCGGTGAGAAGCTCGGAGTTGCGCTGGAGGTGCCGGACGGCCTCGGCCAGTTCGCCTCGGTTGACGTAACCCGTACCCATGTAGGCATTGGCAGGCGCCTCGATCGAGATGTCGCCAAGCGTCACAGCAATGTCGAGCGCGCGTCGTCCGAATCTCAACGCCGCTTCGTAGTCGCTGTCGAACAGCGATTGGATGACCATGTAGTTCGACACGCGTCCGAGTCGTTGCTGGTCACCGAGTGCGGCGGCCAGTGACTCGGCCTCGCGCAGATGGTCCCGCATGCGCTCGGTCTCGCCGAGCGGAAAGAGGGAGGTACGCAATTCGAATCGAACATCGATAGCGACTTCGGACCTTTCGCGACTCGGAGGCAAATGCTGCAACGCTTCCAGCGCCCCTTCGAGATGGCCAACGGCTTCGCGATAGGCCGCGCGCGCCATCGACCGCAGGCCCGCCAGGTGAAGATACGTGGTGGCCTTGTCCCAGACTTCGCCGCGGAGCGCGTGATGCGCGAGCCGTTCCACGTATTCATCCAGCCGGTCCGCGTAAAGTCGTTCGAGCGCTGCCGCGATCTGGCCGTGCAGCTCACGGCGCCGCGCTTGCAGCAGGCTGCCGTACGTGACTTCATGAGTGAGTGCGTGCTTGAACGTGTGCTCGAGATCTGGAAAGACCTGCGTCTCGTAGAGGAACTCGGCCTCTTGCAAATGCGCGAGCCCATGCCGCAGGGCTTCCTGCGGCTGCTCCGCAATCGCCGCCAGCAGTGCGTCGGGTACATGTTTGCCGATCGCCGAAGCGGCCTGCAGGATGTACTTCTCCTGCGGCGGCAGCCGGTCAATTCGCGCCGCCAGGATCGCTTGCACAGTGGCTGGGACCTGAAGCGCTTCCACCGACCGCACCAGCTGGTACGCACCGCGCTCTCCCACGAGCGTGCCCGTTTCCACCAGGGTGCGCACTGTCTCCTCTAGGAAGAACGGGTTGCCTCGTTTGACCAGCATCTGCATCAGCGGCGCCAGGCCAGGGTCAGGGCCGAGCAGCGCAGCCAGCAGCTCGGCCGTGCTCGCGGCAGGAAGGCTGTCCAGGCGCAGCTGCGAATAGGCCGTCTTGCTGCCCCAGCGGTGTTCGTATTCAGGGCGGTAGTTGACCAGCAGCAGCAGGCGTGCTGAGCCGAGACTTTCCACGAGGTTGTCGAGCAGGGCTTGCGTCTCACCATCGACCCAGTGAAGATCCTCGAAGACGACAAGCAGGGGTTGCACGAGGCTCTCGCGTAGCAACAGGCGCTTGACCGCGTCGAGCGTACGCTGGCGGCGATGCGGCGGGTCGAGGTTCTGCCAGGCCGGGTCGTCGGCTGGCACGTCGAGCAGGGCGAGCAGCGCAGGCAGCAAGGGCTCGAGCGCGCGGTCCAGGCCCAGCACACGCCCCAGCACCTTGTCGCGCATTTCACGGTGGTCGTCCCGGATGCCGATTCGGAAGTAGCCCTTCAGCAAGTCGATCACCGGCACGTAACTCGTGGCTTTGCCATACGAAACGGAAGGAGCGTCCAGGATCAGCCAGTCCTGCACTCGATGCGAGTGCGTGAACTCGTTGACCAGGCGCGACTTGCCCACGCCGGCCTCGCCGACGATGGCCACGACCTGCCCGTGGCCGGCGCCGGCCTGACTCAGCACTCGTCGCATGTGTGCGATCTCGGCGTCGCGGCCGACGAAGCGCGTGAGGCCACGGAGCGCCGAAGCCTGCAGACGCGTGCGCGCGATGCCCGACCCCGTCAGTTGGAAGACCTCGATGGGGTCGGGCAGGCCCTTGACGGGAATGGGACCAAGCGACTTGACCTCGACGTAGCCCTCGGCAAGGCGAACCGTCTGTGCAGTCAACCAAGCCGTCCCTGGCGGCGCCAGTTGTTCCATGCGGGCGGCAAGGTGGGTGGTCTGGCCGACCGCCGTGTAGTCCATGCGCAGGTCGCTGCCGACTGAACGAACGACAACTTCGCCAGAGTTGAGACCGACGCGGATTTGCACTTGCACGCCGTACGAGCGGCGAATGGTGTCGGCGTGGCGTGCTATCGACTCCTGCATCCGCAGTGCGGCGTAGCAGGCGCGCACGGCATGATCCTCATGAGCCAGCGGCGCGCCAAACAGGGCCATGATGCCGTCGCCCATCACCTGGTTGACCGTGCCTTCGTAGTGGTGCACGGCCTCCATTAATCGTTCGATGACGGGATCGAGGATCTTGCGCGCCTCTTCGGGGTCGCGCTCGGCCAGTAGCTCCATCGAGCCCTTGAGGTCGGCGAACAGCACCGTCACCTGCTTGCGTTCGCCTGCGAGCGCCGTCTTCGAGGTGAGGATTTTTTCGGCGAGGTGCTTGGGGGTATAGCGATCTGGTGCCGTACCCGAGGCGGTCATCACCGTCATAGGCGAAGGCGCTGCAGGAGCGGCGTCAAGCGCCAAAATCGCTTCCAGCAGTTTCTTGCGGTGCCCGAGTGCCGAGACGCCGATTTCCTTGAGATCGTCGTTGGTGAGCCGGAGCAACAGGTCGCCGTCGATCTCATTGGAGCGGAACAGCTGCGCGTACTGCTCCAGTCCAATGCTGCCGAGCCAACGGTCAAGATTCAAGATCACCTCACTCGGTGAATTTCGTGCAGGGTAGCAAAATTCAGTGCGGGTACAACCTCGAGCGGCGAAATATTGGCTCTTGGCGGCGCTCGGAAACGAGGTATGCGAGTTGGCCTGGAACGACATCTGTCCGCGAGGCCAGTTAGCGCAATCGATTCGATAGACGGCTTCGGTTGGTTCAAATATCTGACTCAGCCGACGAGTCTCGACCCACTGCAGACGTAGCGCCTGTAGATCTGAAAGCCACAAAACGGTCTTTGGATGTGCCGCTCCGTGAACTCCATCGGCGAAGTCATTGGGGCTTTGGCACGGTGAGGTCCCTGCCGAATGACCCCCCAGCGCGAGGCAAGACCTGAGCGGATGCATCGGCGGCCAGGTTCAGCAGAACACGCCCGCCAGCACTCCGCTCCACCTGCTCGTGGGCCAGCGCGATGTCCTGCAACGGCAGCCGCGCTGCTATGGCCGCGCGCAAGCGACCTTCGAGCAGTGCGGCCGTCAGCTCGCGCGCTGCCTCGGCCTTTACCGCCGGCGGGAAGTCGTCGCTTCCCAGCAGGCGCAGCGAGACGTCGGCGAAGGCCAGCTTCCAGTAGGGGATGTCGGGGCGGTCGGTGGACGAGTAGTAGGCGCTGATGACGCCGCCGGTCGCCATGACCTGGGCATTGACGTCGATGTGTGCGGCGAAGTCGACCTCTGCGACGCGATGCACACCCTCGGGGGCCGCATGGCGAATCTGCTCCACGAGTGCCGGGTCGTCGGCGAGCCAGGACTCGGCTGCGCCCATCGCACGCACCGATGGCAACTGTTCCGCACGGCGCACCACGGCGAACACGCGCGCGCCGGCACGGTGGGCCATCTGCAGGGCCACCGTACCCACGCCCGACGCGGCGCCCCACACCAGCACGTTGAGCCCGCCCACCGGGCCAGCTGCAAACACCGCGCGATGGCCGGTGATGCCGGCAATGCCCAGGCACGCAGCCTGTTCGAGGAGCGAGGTTTGCGAACGAGCCGCCTCGGGCAAGGGCACGGCCTGCTCAGCGGGCACGATGACGTGTTCGGCTGCGGTGCCGAAGGCTCGATAGGACTGGGCGCCGTAGCACCAGGCCGTTTCGCCGACACGAGCAGCCGGCACGCCTTTGCCTACCGCGTCGATGACACCTACGCCGTCGCTGTGTGGCACGACGCGCGGGAACGGCATCGGCGAACCTTGCCAGCCGCCGCGCTTCTTCACGTCGCCGGGGTTGATGCCGGAGAAGGCCAGTCGGATGCGCACCTCGCCCGCGCCGGGCTCGGGGGTGGGCATGTCGCCCACCGTCAGAACCTCGCGCGCCGGCCCTCTTCGCTCATACCAGGCTGCTCGCATGATGGTCCTATCGCTGCACGGTGGTGGCGACGTCGGCGGGGTCGATCACGCCCACCAGCTTGCCGAAGACACGATTGTGTTCGAGGTCCGCATGTGCCCGCGGGATGACGTCCAGCGTGTAGGCGTGCAGCGGCCCGATGTCCAGGTCGCCTGCTGAAGTTGAAGTTGAAGCGGAAAGGTCTGGCGCGGTCCTGAGCTGATCATCCCTTGAGTGCATGGGCAACGGGCCAACGTCGTGCCCCGATCCGGCCGAATCCCATCATCGCAGGAGATGTCGGTCTTTGGCGCTTGCCACGCGACCCTGGCCTGGTGCCAGCGCTTCGCGCAACGGTGACCTGCTGTACAGCAGCAACAGCCACATGCGTTCACTGATCGTCGCTGTTACCAGCGCCTCCGGATTCGCGGCGATGGCTTCTTGCACGCCACCCACAAGCAAACAACCGAAGAAGGCTGCAAATGGCCGGGACGCGGTGTTGGCGGCCGGCGGCTTCATGGCGGTCCGACGTGACCGACCGGTTCATGGCGACCCAATCGAATCAACGAGGATCCGCCCTCGACCCAAACGAGTCATACGACAGCCGAAATTGATAGCCGCGAAGCGGTCATTGGCGTCTGCAGCTGCGGCGTCGGGATCAACGCCGCCAGCCGCTGAATGAACTCCGGTGGACTCATCACCGGGTGCGTGGCGCTGGCGCGCGGCATGGGGGTGGATGGCGAACGCGTGGAGACGGCGCAGCGGTTCAACGCCGTGCTGGCTGCGGCGCTGAAGGGAGGAAGGGTCGTTTGTAATCGAGGCGCGAATCTGAGACTCGTGCAAGGCCGCAAGGCCAACGAGACCACAGTGAGACCAGCAAGGCCTATGAGGCCCGCGTGGCCTACGCCGTCAACACCACTCTCCCCACCACCTTGCCCGCACGCAGATCGGCCAGCGCCGCGCCCACTTCATCGAGTGGCCGCGTGCGGATCGGCACATCGGGCATGCCGGTGCGGTTGGCGAGCTCGAGCAGCTCGGCGATCTCGCGGTGGTTGCCCACGTACGAGCCGCGCAGCGTGAGCGCGCGCATCGGCAGGAACGGCGTGGGCACCGTGACCTCGCCGCCGTAAAGGCCCACGACAACGACGCTGCCGCCCTTGATGGCGGCGCCGATCGCGAGGTTCACGGTCTGGCCCGAGCCGACGAAGTCGATCACAGCCCAAGCGCCGCCGCCGGTGGCCGCCTGGATTTGCGCCAGCGCGTCGGGCGCAGCGCCGTCGATCGCCCGCGTCGCGCCCACACGCAGCGCCGCCTCGCGCTTGGTCGCGTCGATGTCCACCACGACGATCTCGCGTGCGTCCATCTTACGCGCCAGCGCCACGCCCATTAGCCCCACGCCGCCCGCGCCGATGATGACGAGCGCCTCGTCCGCGAGCGTGGCGGCGACCTTCTTCAGCGCCGAAAACGCGGTGACACCAGAGCACGCCAACGGCGCGGCGTCGCGCGGCGAAAGCCCGCCGATATCGAACAGGTGGCGCGCGTGCGGCACCAGCATGTGGGTCGAGTAACCGCCCTGGGCGAACACGCCCAGGAACTGCGGCTTCACGCACAGGTTCTCTTCGCCGCGCCGGCACACCTTGCACTGGCCGCAGCCGATCCACGGGTTCACGAGGCGTACGTCACCCACTTTGACCCCGCTCGCCTCGGGCCCGAGCGCCACGACCTCGCCGACGTTCTCGTGGCCCATCGTCAGCGGCAGGCGGATGCCGCGCTCCGTGAGGTTCAGCCGCTTGCCGCCGCCGATCTCGTAGTAGCCGTCCCAGATGTGCAGGTCGGAGTGGCACACGCCCGCGGCCTGCAGCTTCATCAGCACTTGTGCACCCTGCGGCCCGGGCGCCTCGCCATCGTTCAGCCGCAGCGGCGCACCGCATTCACAGACCTGCCAACTGCGCATTCTCATGGTGGGTTCTCTCGGGGATCGATGTTCGACGCACAGTGAGTCTAAATCGGCCGCGGAGCCAGCCCGGAAGGTTGTGCATCGCGACGACAACGAATGAAATGAGCTGCCCAGGAGAAGCCTGTGATCAGCGACTCCTGGTGGCCGAGACTTCGTTCAGCGGGTAGCAGCTTCTATGCCGCTTAGTTTGAACGTCAGCTCGCAACCTTCGGAATCTGATTCACGACAGTTCGCAGTCGACCCATCTGCGACACCGACGGCCATCGATTCGCTGGCCCGAGGCGGTTGTTCGAAACGCGGTGTGCCACTCGGATATTCGCCGCCCGCACCCCTAGGCCGAAGTTCCGGCGGCCGCCGGAACTTCGGTCTAATCGATGCGCGTCAGGGCCGCACCGCCGGCGTTTCAAGCGGCATGCCCGCGGCGCGTTGCATCAGGTAAAGCTCCAGCGCCGTGAGTTCGTCGCTGCCAAAGGCATAAGGCTCGGCGCGCACGCCGCCCATGCACTGCCGCAGCCGCCGCTGCAGCGAGCCCACGGCCTGCCACTCCAGCCGGTACAGCGGGTAGCCCGTGGGGTGGGCCTGCGGGATGGTGCTGCCCCCCAGGCGCCGGCCGGCCAGTTGCTCGTGGCATTGCGCGCAGGACAAATCGAGCTGGCCGATGCGCTGGTTGAACAGGCGCTGACCCTGCTGCAGGAAGGGCGCGAGTCGCGCATCCGCCGGCGCCTGCACCGGCATGCCGCGCGACTGGTGCGCGATGAAGGCCTCCAGTCCCAGCAGCGCGTCGCTCTCCGGCGCGAAGGGCGTGGCCTTGACGTGGCGCACCTGACACAGGTTGATGCGCGCCGACAGCGTCACCGGCTTGCCCAACTCCGTGTCCCACGCCGGGTAGCGTGTCGCCACGCCGCGCTGGCTGCCGGGGCTGTGGCAGCGCGCGCAAGCGGTGTCGAATCGCTGCTGGCCGTCCAGCATCCACAGAAACGCGGGGTTCTGCGTGTCGTCGTTCTGCAGCGCCTGCGTCGCGGGGCTCATGAACGCATGGCCCGACAGGCGCTGCGCCTGCGCCGCCAGTGCCGCGCACAGCAGCAGCGCGGGCCAGAGTTTCATGTCGCCGAGATCTGCA
>Ga0315270_10002202_pt1 | contig 10316 bp, 9 predicted proteins | sample C1_bottom_MG_FD_204932 | JGI IMG/M metagenome (GOLD analysis project Ga0315270, IMG submission 204932) | Sediment microbial communities from Yellowstone Lake, YNP, Wyoming, USA - C1_bottom | ecosystem: Environmental > Aquatic > Freshwater > Lake > Sediment | place: USA: Wyoming | collected... | reverse complement strand
CCCCCTCAGACCTGGCCTCCCGAAGTAAAGATGACAATATCACGCACTGACACCGTCAATGGAGTCATTCTTCATAATTCTTCCTAGTTTTGCGTTTCTCGAGCAGGATTGCCAAAAACGGAACCATCAGGATGAGGAATACACCCCCAGCCAACCCGCGTCGCATCCAGAGACGCCGGGTTGCACTAGAGGACATTGTCTTCCGCCTCTCCGCGAGGGTCCGTTGGAGTTCCGGACTGTTGGTAGGCAGTGCGCTACGGTTTGTGGTTAAATAAACAATCCCCTTTATTCCCATGGCGATCTCGCTGAAGCGCCAATCTACGACCGAGGGGTGCAACTCTGGCTCGATCACGCTTTTCGGGCTTTCAGTCGCGCAGATTGACGTGACCTTTCCATGTCCCAACGGGATCAGTTTCCCGGTACCGGGAATATTCAGGGACCAGGAGAATTCAAGCGGCAGTATCCACCCTTGGAAATTCGTGGACTGGGCAACGGTATAGCGAAACCGGAGAGCCCCATCGGGAATGTCCCACTTGAACCCCATGGATCCCCGCTTCCACAGTTCAACATCACGTTTCCCCTCGAAAGGTCCCTTCATGACAGAGTACTCAAAAAGCGCGTCCGAGGCCGACAAATCGATGTTCCGGGGTAATCCCAACTCATCGTCGAATGCCTCTGTAGTATCGGAGTAGGCGAAACCGTCAGGTGAATGCCGCAGGTCCACAATGGGCAGTGGCACAATACGATTCGGGCGCCTCAGGTAGCTTCCAGAGCAGAAGGCCAGCCATGGGATATTCACCCCTTGCGTATCAAGCGGACATCCATCGATTGATGGAAAGATGTGTACTCCAGCTTCAACTCCCTCGGCCTTTTTCGTGGCCGTCAAGGTAGAGTTGTTCGAACCGTGCTTGGCAGGCTGAGTTCCTATTAAGCTCGGGACGCTGTTGGTGATATGAATCGCCATGTACACGTTGGTGCCATCGTACCACCATTGGCTCGCCGAGTCCCTTCCTGGGACCTGAAGATCAATCCGCCACTCATTGGTTCCCGCGGTGCAGGCAACCAAAATATTTTGGCGGTTTGGGTTTGCCCCATCCCGAAGGTCAGCCTGCTGATAATGAAAAGTCTCTATCTCTGCCCTAAGTTCAACATAGGATTGTGCGTCACTCCGATAAGACCCAAGCAATATGCCTGCGAAAGTCAACCAGACCGCGATGTGTTTCCTACCCTCCATTCGTAACTTCAGTTTTGCCTGAGTGCGACCCGCCTCAATGCCCTGGCGTGGATCCCTGGTTTCAAATGAGCGCTTCGTCCAAACATCTGCTCTGATTTGACCATGTGTCGCGGAGTAACACCAGCGCCGCGATAGTATACTGAGGGTATAGCCCGGAAACCACCTACGGCTGCCGCGTATAGTTCCGCACGGGCAATGTGAAAGATTGCAGGCGGCGCAGATCGGCGAGATCGGCGGGGCTTTCCGCCTTCTTCCAATAGCTCTCCTTCCGCTTGAATTGTTTGGGATGTTTCCATCGCAAGCGTTCCGCATGGCCATCCGCAAACGTCAACACCCCCGTTTGCCCGTGCCGCTCCGCCGGCATGTTCACCCAGCGATCGTCCGGATCCGGCCAGGTGAGGAAATGCGCGTCGTCAATGCTGTCCTCATTCTCATCAATGAAGACAAACAGCCGGCTCGGAACGAGAATGTTGCTGAAGCGGTCAACCGTGTTCTGCACTTCGTTGGTCCGGCCTCCCAGGCAACCGCTCATCGAGTAACTGCGCGTGCGCGGCAAACCCGTTGCCCGGCCGTCACGCTGCCGCACCGTCGAGCGGTCCGCCGGGCAACGGTAACTGCCAAAGGTCCGGTTATAATCATACTTGAACAGCAGCCCCTCCTGGATCGGCCGGGTCGTGGTGTAAATTAACCAATTGCCTGAGTCCCGAAGGTCACAACATTCATCATCGGCACTTGGTGAAAGTCATATCGAAAGGTGGGCCAAAATAGCGACAATAACATGTATCAGGCCCATAATCGACAATGCATCCGTGCTCGTCCTGCCCGTCTCCGTAATAGACTTTCGCGGGCACTTCGGTGCCGCTGCAACTGCAATAGGTAGTGTTGCACGAAGTGCAATAGTAGCCCTTTGGCATGTCGATCGCGGTGCATGGTGCAAAGTCACAGCCACTGCCCAGGCAGGAATCAAACTTATGGTTTGCATCCTGAGTGCCCTCGTAGGTGCATTGCAACCCTGCGGCTCCAAATGCCTGGAGGCACCAGAACGCAAGAGGAAGGACGGCAGCAATAAGGGCTACTGTCGAAAGAAACCGAACTGGTGATTGATTTGCATTCATAGAATCGTTAATGGATGTTTTTGTTTCCGTATTCGGTGGCGCACAAGGGATAGGACTAAAGGGGAAACGCCGACTAGAGTGAGCGTGGTGAGAACCATTCCCCGGGACGCTCTTGGCAAGGTTTTCGGGGGAACGGCTGCCGCGCTTTGCCGCAGCAATTTTTGCAGCGCAGGATTACTGGTTGGCCACAGTATGCTATTTGTAAATTGATAAACAATGGCGTCCACACCTTTCGCGGGGTTGTGAAATCTGTAGTCGACAATCGTGTGCTTGGCGTTGGCTGTGAGGGGGCTTGAAGGCGGTTCTGAGGCGCCGATCGATAGAACTTTGCCAATTGCTCCATACGCAGCGACCGTGCCATCTGTTGGAGTCCTTTGGAACTGGAGAAGATGGAACTCCAGCGGCAGATTCCATCCAGCAATATTCGTGGCCACGGTAACGACGTATCTCAGTAGGAGCGACCGATCGACCTCGGATACGATCTCGATCGCGCTTGGCAAACCGAGGTTATCGTCGTATGTGACCACCGCATTATTCGTGGCAGGGGTGTCATGTCGACCGAACTCGGGGAATGGTAAGGGGATGCGCCTGTTGGTCGTTCCGAGGCGGCTGCCCGAGCAGTACGCCAGCCACGGAATATTCACGCCCACATCTCCCAAGGGCATTCCCGGTGTTAAGTTATACACCCGGAACATGGAATTACTGCTGGTTCTTTCCAGCGGCGATGGAGTTAGGCGGAATCTGTCCCGCAACGCCGAGGAGAGCTCAGGGGGCAACGCTTTGGTAACGTGGCTCGTGTTCAGGACGTTCGAACCATCAAAGTACCAACACACATCGGCGTTGCGTGAGTAATTGTTATCGATGCGCCACTGGCGTGCGCCAACAATGCAGTCCGCAAGGAAGACAGCCCGACCGCTAATCTTATTGGTGTCCCCCAGGCGGTATTCGTGCGTCTCGACCTCGACTGAGATCTTTAGGTACTGCTCGGCGTGGATCAGGGTCAGTCCGGCGAAGAACAACACCACCGCAGCAATACGATTTCTTGGCATAGATAACCTTTGGGGACTAAATTCTGTCACGTCGTCGCCCCGCCAAACAGTGGGCAGGTGGGACAATTGGTGGTCAGGCGAGAGTCGTAAATAAGCCCGAAGCGTATTCACACAAGAACTTTAGCAAATTAAGGTGGGAAGCGCCAGTTTCGCGAAGGTATAACAATGGTATAGTCCTAATGCTCTCTCTGAGTATGGCGGCCACATACAATTGCCAGCACACCTGTAATTGTTTGAGGTTATTGAGGCAGACGGCCCCGCTGGCTTTGGCCTTGGCCGCGCTTAGAGACGGCAGGAGCAAAGCAGCCAAGATGCCGATAACAGCCATGACCACCAACAATTCGAGGAGGGTGAAAGCCCTCAAGTGCGAAACTTTTCCGGTGCTGCGCTGTTCGTGTGGCCACATGGGCAGTAACAGTTCTCTGCACTTTCTCGTGTCTTTCGATCCTTTCAAGCCGTCTGATGAAATTACCATCACTTAGCCTGCCCAGCGGAAGTTTACGAAGCGCCACAGGAGAAAAACGTGGAGACCGGTGAACATCGCCAGCAAGGCGTATCGCGGCCAACGCCGCTCGCGAGGGCTTAGGAAGACACCTAGGGCGATGAAGACAGGGAAGGCGCATGACATGTAGCGTGTGAACGAAATGAAGCTGCCGCTCATGGCAGGAAGGATTGCCAGAACGTAAGTCCAGACAATCGCGGTCTTACCGAGGCGCCAGATAACGGGGATACAGTATAGTAACAGCACGAATGTCGTGCGTTCGAGCACAGAACTCCCGTACGTGTGCCAATCGGTGGGTGTGAAGAAGCTGGCGACAAACTTGGGCAGATTGCAGAGATTGGTGATCGAGTGGACGCCCCAGTATTTCTGGGCGGCGAACCCCTCAAATGGGTTGCCCGTCCATTTCCACATGAGTGCTAGGTAAACCACCCAGCCCAGCAACGGGGCGGTTAGAAGCCAGAGCGGTTGAGCAGTCATGAAAGTACGCAGGTTGCACCCGCTTCCCCAATGCTTGTCGTCGGCTTCGCAATTGATCTTTCCCGTGGCTCGGACCTGAGGACGAAACAGATTTGTCAAACTCTCGAGCAGGGCCTCGACTTTGTCGTGCGAAAGCCTCCATGGCTTTTTAAGGATGTGGAAGGCCATTGGCAATACCATGAAGACACCAATGGGCCGCGTCAGCGGCAGCAGGCAGCCCGCCAGCCAGATACACGTCAGTTGATGTGCATCGAGAGCCCACCATAGAATCATCAGCAGCAAGAAGAATAGGCTTTCGGTGTAGCTGAACTGAAAGAAAAGGGAGCCTGGAAAGACGATGAGAAAAACCAATGACCAATTCGCCGCCGTCTCGCCCCAACGCCGCATCACCAAGCGGTGGAACAACATCCAAGCGGACAGCGAGCAGGCGTTGGATAGTAGTAAACCAGTCAGCACCATTTTCCCGGCGAGGAGCGGGGATAGCCATCGCACCAGTAAAGGCCACAGTGGATAAAAGGCGCAGGCGCAAGCGCCGCTGCTGTAGCCAACTTCACTGAGGTATAGGTAATGGGCAGTGTCCCAAGTGGCGAAGTGACTGGCAGGGATGGGACCCCCTTCGCGGGGCCAGCGCTGGAAGGCGTTGAAGAACTCATGTTCGTCTAGGTCTGGCCAGACGGAGACTGCTCCGAGCACGGCCAGTAGATACGTGGTCTTGAAGAGGAACAGCAGAGTGAGAATTCTTCTGTTCTGAGCGAACTGCGTTTTCCAGTGGACGAAGATGCTCATGGGTCGCGAGCATTTCTGGCAATTGCCGCGATAAGTGGCGGAAACGCGCGCAGGTCGGTGGATAGATTTATATCCATTGCGGTAATACTTACGGCTGCCGCGTATAGCTCCGCACGGGCAATGTGAAAAATTGCAGGCGGCGCAGATCGGCGAGATCACCGGGGTTTTCGGCCTTTTTCCAATAGCTTTGCTTCCTCTTGAATTGCTTGGAATATTTCCACCCCAACCGCTCCGCATGGCCATCCGCAAACGTCAGCACCCCAGTTTTCCCGTGCCGGTCCGCCGGCATATTCACCCAGCGATCGTCCGGCTCCGGCCAGGTGAGGAAATGGGCGTCGTCGATGCTGTCCTCATTCTCATCAATGAAGACAAAGAGCCGGCTCGGGACAGGAATGTTGCTGAAGCGGTCAACCGTGTTCTGCACTTCGTTGGTACGGCCTCCCAGGCAACCGCTCATCGAGTAACTGCGCGTGCGCAGCAGGCCGGTTGACCGGCCGTCCAGCTGCCGCACCACCGAGCGGTCTGCCGGGCAACGGTAAGTTGCAAACGTCCGGTTATAGTCATATTTGAACAGCAACCCCTCCTGGATCGGCCGGGTGGTGGTGTCATAGGGTGCGCTGCTGGAACCGATCCAGGAATTCGAGGAGCTGCGCCAGATCCCATCCTGGCCGCGGATCGATTGGTTCAACGGCACATACCCCCGGAAATCATCCACATACAATTGCCAGCAGACCTGCAATTGTTTGAGGTTGTTGAGGCACACCGCCCCGCCGGCTTTGGCCTTGGCAGCACTGAGGGACGGCAGGAGCAGCGCCGCCAGGATGCCAATCACCGCCACCACCACCAGCAACTCGATCAGCGTGAACCCCGCCCACAACTGTAGGCCCGGTAGGTATGGAGTCCCGCCTTTAGGCGGTCTGGGCGCCGCACCGCCTAAGGGCGGGACTCCATACCTGCTGTTCCAACGCTTTCTAAATAACCGCATAGCTCTGACACCTTCCTGCGCGCTTGACTCCCTCGTAATCTCCGCGCCTGAGCTTCCGCCACACCCGCCCCATGCCCCTCAGATCCGCCATCGCCGTCGAAACCAGACACACCCGGCTGTCCGTATCCTCCGTCCACCGCACCGGCTGCTCATGAATGCGGTAGCCGCATTCCTCTGCGATGACCAGCAGCTCCGTGTCGAAGAACCAGCCGTTGTCCTCCACCACGGGCAGGAGCCGCTCCGCCGCCGAACGCGTAATGGCTTTAAATCCGCATTGCGCGTCTGAGAATTGGACGCCAAACACCAAGCGCAACAGGCGATTGTAACACCGGGAAATAGTCTCGCGCTTCCGGCAGCGCCGGGTCACGGAATCCGGGTGCAGCCGGCTGCCGATCGCCAGATCGCACCTGCCGGAGGCGAGGTTTTCGATAAGCGGGGGGAACGCGGACAGGTCGGTCGAGAGGTCCACGTCCATATAAGCGAGGATATCGGCCTCCTGCTGGCTCCAAACCGCCTTGAGCGCTCTCCCACGCCCCTTTAGATCTAGGTGGCAGGAATGAATCATCGGATGCCGCCACTCCAACTCGCGCGCGATCTCCCTCGTGCGGTCGGTGGATCCATTGTCGGCCACCACTACTTGCCAGTCCCCAGGCCAATGCTCCCCGAGGAAGTGAACCAGAGTCGTCACGCTCGCTTCCAATTGCGCTTCTTCGTTATACACTGGTATGACCACCGCGATGTTCATGGGAGGGATGGGGCTGGAACCGATGATTGTCCGGTGACAGATGGACCCCGAGAGCGGGCTCTCGCCAGGTCCAATATTATCCATTCAATAGCCAACACGGTGGCTGCAGGCAGGAACAACTCCGGAACGGGCTCCTTGCCGAAAAGAAAGGGGCAGTACGCAAACCCGGACGCGAACTGCATCAATCCCACCACAAGCCATCCGCGCGTCAGGGCCACCGCATAGACCACCGGCAAAACATCCGCCGCGAAGAAGTACCGCTCGTGCATACCCGGCAGGAAGAAGGGCGGGATGAGCACTGAAAGCAGCGCTGCAGTGACAAGCCATTCAGGCTCTCTCTGGCCGTGTCGGGGCCCCCGCTTGATCCAGCGAACCAGCCCGGCAACCGCCGCACCCGTAAGAATCCAGCCAAGGACGCCCAAGGCCGTTGACTCGTTGACAGAGACCCACTGGTACCAATTGGGGGCGTGCAGAGTCAGCCCTGGCAGATTCTTCACCATTGCCCAGTGGCCCAATACTTCGATCACCGACCGCCCGGCCAGCATCGCGGGCAGGCCCGCCCCGGCGTAAACCGCCCCTGGCACCCACAGCAACCTCCAAGGCACGCGGCCAGATAGGATTAAACCGAAGAGCAAAGGGCACCAAAAGATCGCCTGCGGCTTGAGCGAGCAAGCCACGCCGAAAGCCACCAGCGCGGCCATTGGCCGCCGTTCGATAAGATAAAACAGGGAAGCCAGGAAGGCCGCAGTGTAAAGAATGTCGCACTGGCCCCACACAGCGCTGTTCAATACCACCGTCGGCAAGCATAAGAAAATGATCACCCCGAGGCTCCTGCGAAGAACATTTCCTGGTGCCAATTTGCCAGCCAACCGCCAAATGAACCAGGCGGCCAAGTAGTCTCCCGCAACCGAGAACAGCTTGATAGCATACAGCTTCGGCAGCGGCAGCAGTGTGCTGAGGCTGATGCAATACAGATAAAGCGGCGGGTAATTGGCAGTCTCGATTGTTATCGTCCCCAACCCACGCCAACGCCCTTGCTGGAGGAAAAAGTCATACCACTGGCTCAGATACATCCGGTAGTCAATCCCTTCAAAGTCGAAAAAACTCAACCGCAGTGCTAAGGAGGCAATGCAGCACCACCATAGCAGAGCAGTACTGCGAAAGGGACCCAACCAAGAGTCGCCCGGAACGGCGCGAGCAGAGTTGACCGCGGGCTGTGAGTACTGCCCTGACTGAATCGACAAATGAGCAGCAATCCCCCGCAGCATGTCGGCGGCGCGATCCCAAAGGGCATACCTCGCGAGGCAGTACAGCGCCCGAAAACCGTCTCGGAGCCCGATTTTCTTACCCAGTCGGCGAGTGCGCGGGTGATAGGACACCGGCACTTCCATGAACCGCAGTCCAGGCTTCCGGGCCAATCTGGCGGTAATCTCGATGCAGATGCCGAACCGGCTTTCCTCCAGTTCAAGCGATTTGAGGACATTCGTTCGGAACAACTTCAAGCACGTGTAAACGTCGGTGAGAGGGAACCCAGTGAACCACCTGGCCAGCGCGGTAAGCACCCAGTTGACGAATCGGTGCCAGGGCGTTGTCACACGGCTTCGGGAAAGAAAGCGCGAGCCATAAACGACGTCTGCTCCTTGGTCCATGAGGGCTTCGAGCATTCTTGAATAGTCGCCCGGATCGTACTCCAAATCCGCGTCCTGGATAATGATCGCGTCGCCTGTGCAAGCCGCAATCCCGAGTCGTACGCTAGCACCCTTGCCGCAGTTGATGAGTTGCGCGATATACCCAATTTTGATGCGATCCCGGTGGGTGGCAGCAAACGCCTGCGCAACGCGGTCCGTCTCATCCGTTGAACCGTCATTCACGATGATCAACTCTTTGTCCCAGCCGGATGGGAGGGCACTTTCGTAGATACGGTGCAGGACTTCCGCCAAAGTAGGCGCTTCATTGAAAACCGGGACGATGATTGAGAGCGTTGGCATCGGCCTTACCTCTTAAACGATTCTTCAACCACCGACGCCCTGCCTTTCTCATTCGCTGCGGAGAGTCCCGAGGCAACGGCTGCCGGCTCTCCCAATTGCGGTTCGGCCGAGACATCCGCCTTCCGAAGCCACATGTCACCGCCAGCCACCTCATACTGCCGCTCCACGAATGCGACGAGGCGGTCCGACAACAGCCTGAGGTTGTTGTCCATCACAATCAGCTTGGGCTTCACTTCTCCGGATTCCAGGCGGCTCAGGAAAACCGCCAGTTCGGCTGGCGGGAGCATCCCGCGCACTTCCGGATGGAGGAAATAGTAATACCAGGCGTGAGGCCGAAAGACGCCCATTCCCCGCCATCCATCCATCACCATGTCGTTTGGCGTTGTATTTGCTAAAACGAATTGCAGGGCGGCAATTTGACCGTCGTTCCTCCAGTGGCGGCATCCGAGCGCGTAAGAAACCGGGGTGGCTTGGACGAGAACGAGCACCAGGCCGATATAAACCGGCCGGGCCAGATTTGGCACCTGATGGGCCAAAAAAACCGTAAACCGGCCGGCGAACAGCGCCACGAGGGGAAGAATCGGCAGGAAATACTGAGCAAACGCCACCGGAATCACCAACAGGCCGAGGAGAAAACTGGTAAGGCTGCCGAGCAGAACCACCCCGAACCAATCGTACGCTTTTCTCCTGATGAAGTTCAAACAAAGAACCACCACGCCGCCCCACGCCAGCAACAAGACCGGCCAACTGCTCTCGGCGAGCCGGGCAAGCAAAGGCTCCGGCGGCTCGGCTGACCGCCACCGGGCGTTGAGAAGAAAGTTATTGTAAACGAAAACATAGCCGGCCCGATGCGCGGCGAACCAGGCCCACGTCAGGAGCGGAGGAATCAGCCCGGCGGCGGCGGAAAGAGCCGCGCAACGCAGGCGGCGCGCCCGCTCCTCGTCGGCGCCTCCAAACAGCACCCATAGCAAACCCCCAAGGACAAACCCTGGAACAGCGAACAGCAGCTTCTGCGTGCACATGATTGCGCCGCCGAGACAGAGACCGCTCACGACAAAGGACATGCCGAGCGATTCTCCCTGCTCATAGTCCCTGATTCCTCGGGCGAGAAAAGCGAGAGCACAGGCCCACAGAAGCACGGCAGGCACGTCGGGGCGAATCTCCATACTTTTATCCAGGAACATCGGCATGCCGGCCAGTAGGGTCGCAGCGACCAGACCTGCCAAGACACCACTCGCTGCAACGCGTTGGGGGAATGCCCGCGGCTCCTCCGTAGTTTGCGGCCTCGATGCTCCCGACCTTCCCCACAGCACCCCGATGCAAACCACGGCGCCGAGAGCAGTGGCCGTGAGAACCACGCACAATCCGCGTGCGAGCAGCACAGAGCGAACCGCCATATCCGGGCCTTCGTGGGCCCCCTTCACCAGTGGCAGGA
>Ga0315270_10002201_pt1 | contig 10319 bp, 5 predicted proteins | sample C1_bottom_MG_FD_204932 | JGI IMG/M metagenome (GOLD analysis project Ga0315270, IMG submission 204932) | Sediment microbial communities from Yellowstone Lake, YNP, Wyoming, USA - C1_bottom | ecosystem: Environmental > Aquatic > Freshwater > Lake > Sediment | place: USA: Wyoming | collected... | reverse complement strand
CGGCATAGACGATGTCGCGGTCGCGCGGATCGAGGGCGATCCAGGCCGACTCGCCGCCGCCGACCGTGTGCCAGTCCGTCGCGCCGATGCTCGAATCGGGGACGCCGCTCGGAATCGCGATCGTCGTGTTGTCCTGCTGCGCGCCGTAGACCCAGTACGGGAAGCGGTCGTCGGTCGTCACGCGGTAGATCTGCGCCGTCGGCTGGGTGTCCTCGGTGGTCCAGCTCGCGCCGCCATTGTTGGTGATCTCGGCGCCGCCGTCGTCGCCGAGGATCATGCGCCGCGGGTCGTCGGGGTCGATCCAGAGGTCGTGCGTGTCGCCGTGCCGGACCTTGATGGCCGAGAAGGACTTTCCGCCGTCGGTCGAGCGGTGGAACTTGATGTTGGTGGTATAGACGGTGTCGGCGCTGACCGGGTCCGCGAAGACCCGGTAGTAGTACCACGCGCGCTGGCGGATGCCGTGGGAGTTGTTGACGCTCGTCCACTTCCCGCCGCCGTCGTCGCTGCGGTAGAGGCCGCCTTTGTCGCCCTCGGCCTCGATCATCGCCCACACGCGCGCGGGGTTTGCCGCCGAGACCGTCACCGTCACCTTGCCGACGATGGTCTCGGGGAGCCCCTCGGTGAGCTTCTTCCACGTGTCGCCGCCGTCGGTCGACTTGTAGAGCCCGCCGCCCGCTCCGCCGCTCTCGATCGTCCACGGTGTGCGGTAGACCTGCCAGACGGCGGCGTACAGGATGCGCGGGTTCGTGGGATCCATCGCGAGATCGGAGGCGCCGGTCCTGTCATCGACGAAGAGGACTTTCTTCCACGTCTTGCCGCCGTCGAGCGTCCGGAACACGCCGCGGTCGGGATTCGGGCCCCAGACGTGGCCCTGGGCCGCCACGACGACGATGTCGGGGTTGCGCGGGTCGATGCGGACGCGCGAGATCTGCTGCGTGTCTGCGAGCCCGACGTTGGTCCAGGTCTTCCCGGCGTCGGTGGACTTGTAGACGCCGTCGCCGCGCGACACGTTGCCGCGAATCGGCGCCTCGCCCATGCCCACGTAAATCACGTTGCGGTCGGACGCCGCGACGGCGATCGCGCCCACCGATCCGGTCTTCATGAAGGTGTCGGAGATGTTCTGCCAGGTGAGCCCGGCGTCGGTCGTGCGCCACACGCCGCCGCCGGTCGCGCCCATGTAGTAGAGGTGGCGGTCGCCGCGCACCCCGGCCACCGCGGTGACGCGCCCGCCGCGGAACGGGCCGAGGCTGCGGAAGGCGAGGCCGTCGAACTGGTCGGAGAAGGACGGCGGTGCCGCGGGTGCCGGTGCGGCGGCGGGCACGGCCGCCGGCGGGGTGGCCGTAGCGGCGGGTGCCGGAGCCGCGGGCCGCGGCAGTGGCGGGGGAGGCTGCTGCGCCAGGCCGGACACGCCGGCGACGGCGACCATGACGAGTCCGACGAGCAAGCGGCGACCGCGCACGGAGCACCTCCCGGGGACACGGGCGGGGCCGGCGTCTGCGCCGGCACGCGCCGAGGTCCGACAGTCGAGTCTACCACGGCGGCTGGCGGGGCCGGCGGCCGGCGGTGGACTGTCATATCCACGCATGGATATATCTGTATTTAATGTCTTGACATCCCGGCAGCGGCTCCGTAGAATGCCTCCGAGATGACGACGCGACACGTTCATTCGCCGTTTGCCATGTTTATGGCGATGCGCGGGCTGGTCATGCGGATGACCAGCGTCGGCGTCGTCGTCGCGTCCGGGCCCTAGCAGCACTCAGCCACACACGGACTCCACGAACCCGCCGACCTGGGCAGCCAGTCGGCGGGTTTTTCTTTGAGGTTGGAAGATGGCACAGCAGGGATGGGACGTCGGAATTCTCGGGGCGACCGGCATGGTGGGGCAGCAACTGGTCCGCCGCCTGGCCGGCCACCCGTGGTTCCGCCTCACGTGGCTTGCGGCGAGCGATCGCTCGGCCGGGCGCCGGTTCGGCGACACCCGCTGGCTCCTCGCCGACGCGATGCCCGACGCGGTGCGCGACCTGGTGATCGAGCGGCCGATTCCGGGCCGCGCGCCGCACCTCGTGTTCTCCGCGCTGGACGCCTCGGCGGCCGTGGAGATCGAGCCGGCGTTCGCCGCCGCCGGGCACGTCGTGGTGAGCAACACGCGGACGCATCGTCTCGATGCGGACGTGCCGCTGCTCATCCCGGAAGTGAACGCGGACCACCTTGCGCTGATTCCCCTGCAGCGCCGCCGCCGCGCCTGGCCTGGCGCCATCGTCACGAACCCGAACTGCTCGACGGTGTTTCTCGCGATGGTGCTGGCGGCCTGCCGCCGCTTCGGGCCGCGCAGCGCTCTGGTAACGACACTGCAGGCCGTGTCGGGCGCCGGGTACCCCGGGGCCGCGTCGTGGGACCTGCTGGGCAACGTCGTGCCCTTCATCGACGGCGAGGACGAGAAGATCGAAACGGAGACACCGAAGATCCTCGGCACGCTGACGGCCGGCGGCGTGGTCAATCACCCCGTCACCATCAGCGCCCAGGCGACGCGCGTGCCCGTGGTGGACGGCCACACCGAGTCCATCTCCATCGGCTTCGACACGACACCCAGCGACGCGGACCTGGCCGAGGCGTTCACCGCGTTCGCCGGGCGTCCGCAGGCGCTCGCGTTGCCCACCGCGCCGCGCCGGCCCATCGTCTGCCGGACGGAGCCGGACCGGCCGCAGCCGCGGCTGGACGTGGAGCAGGAGGACGGTATGGCGGTGTCGGTGGGGCGCATCCGCCGCTGCCAGGTCCTTGACGCGAAACTCGTGGCGCTGGGCCACAACACCGTGCGCGGGGCCGCGGGCGCCGCCATCCTCAACGCGGAACTGCTGGCCGCCGAGGGCTGGCTGGTCGACGGAGTCACGCCATGGTAGTGCTCAAGTTCGGAGGATCGTCGGTCGCGACCGCTGCCGCGATCGCGCGAGTCGCCGACATCGTGGCCCGGGAGCGCCGCCCGCGCGCGGTCGTGGTGTCGGCGCTCGGCGGCGTGACGGACGAGTTGATCGCCGTCGCGCACGAGGCCTCGACGGGCCGTCTGCCAGAGGCATCGCGGAGGCTCGACGCCATCCGGGCGCGCCACCGATCCGTCGCCGGAGCCATTGCCGCACCCGCGCGCCGCCACGCGCTGGAGGCGGCCCTCGATGCGACGTGGCGCGAGGTGCAGGCGCTGGCCGAACGCCCGGATGCGGCTGGCGTCTGCCCGGCCGCGTCGCGCGACGCCATCGTCGCCAGCGGCGAACTGGCGAGCAGCCGCATCGTGGCGGCGTTCCTGGCCGAGCGCGGTGTGCCCGCCGTGTGGGTGGACGCCCGCCGCGTGGTGGTGACCGACGGCCGTCACGGCGAGGCGGCGCCTGACGTCCTGGCGACGCGCGGCCGCGTGCGCGCCGAGGTACGCTCGCGCATCCTGTGCCGCGACGTGCCGGTCGTTGGCGGCTTCGTCGGGGCGACGCCCGAGGGGGCGACCACGACGCTCGGCCGCGGCGGATCGGACTACTCGGCGTCGCTCATCGGCGCGTGCCTCGACGCGGACGAAGTGCAGATCTGGACCGACACCGACGGCGTCCTCACCGCCGACCCGCGCGTGCTGCCGCAGGCGCAGACGGTCGCCCGCCTGTCGTACCGTGAAGCGGCCGCGCTCGCGTACTTCGGCGCGAAGGTGCTGCACCCGGCCACCGTGGCGCCGGCGGTGGCCACCGGCATTCCGGTGCGGGTGCTGAACTCGCAGCGCCCGGAGTCGGCCGGAACCCTCATCACCGCCAGCCACGGGCAGCGCACCTGTCCGCTGGCCGGCCTTGCCTGGCGGACCGGGCTCAGCCTGATCACGACCGACCTCGGCCCGACAGCCAATCGCGCCGCGGCTCTGGCCGGCGTGATCGCGGAATGCGCGCGCGCCGGGGCCACGCTGCATCAGGCGTCCGTCTCCGACGAGGGCGTCGCGGTGCTCGTCGAGGGCACGCCCGCCGCCGACACCGTCGCGCAGTACGCCTCGACGATGGGCCGCGTCGGACGGCACGACGGCCTCGCGTCGATCACCGCCGTCGGCGACGCTCTGGCGCGAGACGCGACACTGGCCGCCGCCGTCTTGCGATCGATCGGCCGCGCGCCGCTGCACCTGGTGACGCAGACCCCGGGAGCGTGCCACCTGTCGGTGCTCGTGGCCGGGCGCCGGCTGCCCCGGGTGCTGGACTGCGTGCACGGGCGGTTCTTCGAGCGCGACGAGTACCGCCAGCCCGCAGGCATCGACGTGACCGACGGCGTCGTCCCGGCGATTGACCGTGCCGCGGGCGGGCAGGAGGTGTGGGCATGATCGCGACACGGGCGAAGACCGCGGACGGCGTGACGACCCGAGAGCGGCTGCTGACCCTGGCCGCGGGAACCGGCCGTGACACCCGATGTCGCGTGGGATTGCTGGGGTTCGGCACCGTCGGCCGCGCCGTCGCGCGCATCCTGTGCGAGGGACGCTTCCCTCAACTTCACCTTGTCGGAGTGTGCACGCGCCGAGTGGCTCACGCGCGTGCCAACGCGCCGTGGGTGCCGGCGCACGTGGTGTGGACCGATGACGCGGAGACACTCCTGAAGACGGGCGCGGATGTCATCGTCGAGGTGATCGGCGGCATCGAGCCGGCGCGCGCGTGGATCGCCGGCGCGCTGCAGGCCGGACGATCGGTCGTCACCGCCAACAAGCAAGTGGTCGCCGAGCACGGGCCGGCGCTCACCGCGCTGGCCCGGCATGCCGGAACCGCGCTTCGCTACGAGGCCGCCGTGGGCGGGGTCGTGCCTGTCGTGCGCGGGCTGCAGGACGGCCTCGGCGGCGATCACGTGACACGGATTGTCGGCGTGCTCAACGGCACGTGCAACTTCGTCTTGAGCGAAATGGCCGAGCATCACGTGACGCTGGCGCAGGCCGTGAGCGACGCGCAGGCGCGCGGCCTGGCCGAGGCCGATCCGTCGGCCGACCTGGACGGCCTCGACGCGCGCGCCAAGCTGGCCATCCTCGCGGCGCTGGGCTTCGCGGGCTACCTGCGGCCGTCCGACATCCCGACCGAGTCGATCCGGCCCGTCGACGGACAGGATCTCGACGCGGCCGCCCGCCTGGGCTGTGTCGTCCGCCAGGTCGCCTCCGCCGAGCGCGCGACGTCGACCGCGGGCGTCGTCACGGCCAGCGTACTGCCGGCGCTGGTCAGCGAGCGGTCCTGGCTGGCCCGCGCGAAGGGCCCGGAGAACGTCGTGCTGGTCACGGGCGATCGCAGCGCGCAGACGGTGTTTGCCGGCCAGGGCGCGGGCGGCGACGCCACCGCGGTGGCCATCGTGTCGGACCTGCTGGCCATTGCCGCCGGCGTCGTCGCACCGAAGCCCTGGCGGGGCGACGCCCGCACGACCGTCGTCCGCGACTTCGACGCGCGCCACTACGTCCGCATCCGCGCGTCCCGCGGAGCGGCAGCCGCGGATCCGGACTCGGTGTTCCAACGAATCGGGATCCGACCCGAACAGACCTGGATAGACGACGACAGCGAGGGCACGCGGTGGCGCGCCATCGTGCCGTCCTGCAGCCACCAGCGCCTGACGCATGCGCTGGAGACGCTGGCGTCAGCGGCGCTCTCGTCGGGATCGGTGAGCCTGCCGATCCTCGAGGCCGGGCAATGAGCCGCGGGGCTGAGCGGCGCGCCCGCGAGGACGCGCGGGGCGCGCTCGGCCGTGTGACGGCTGAGTCGCGCCGGGTGTTCCGGGACGGATTGACGCTCCAGTCGGGTCAGCGGCTGCCGTGTGTCGATGTCGCCTTCGAGCGCTACGGCACGATCAACGCCGCGCGCGACAACGTCATCCTCGTCTGCCACGCGCTCTCGGGCGGGGCCCACGCCGCCGGCTGGCACACGGGCGCCTCCAAGCCCGGCTGGTGGGACCTCATGATCGGTCCGGGCAAGCCCTTCGACACCGACCGTTACTGCGTGATGTGTTCCAACGTCCTCGGCAGCTGTTACGGCACGACAGGTCCAGCCTCGATCGACCCGGCCACCGGCCGCCCCTACGGCAGCCGGTTCCCGACGGTGACGGTGGGCGACATGGTGGCGGTCCAGAAGGCGCTCATCGACGATCTCGGCGTGACCCAGCTTGCGGCGGTCGCCGGCGGGTCGATGGGCGGCATGCAGGCGCTGCAGTGGGCCGTGGCGTATCCGGACGCCGTGCGCGCCGTCGTCGCGCTGGCCACGACGCATCGCCACTCGCCGCAGCAGATCGCGTTCGACGAGATCGCCCGCCGCGCCGTGATGGCCGACGCGAACTGGCGGGGCGGCGACTACTACGACGGCGCGCGGCCGTCCGACGGTCTCGCCGTGGCGCGCATGGTCGGCCACGTCACGTATCTCTCCGACTGCGGGATGGAGCGCAAGTTCGGCCGCCGCCGCCGCGGCGGCCACGAGCGGACCAGTGCCGCGCCCTTCGAGGTCGAGTCGTACCTCGATCACCAGGGGCGCAGCTTCGTCGATCGGTTCGACGCGAACTCGCTGGTCGTACTGTCGCGGGCACTCGACCTCTTCGACCTCACGGAGGGCCGGGCGTCGCTCGCCGACGCGTTCGCGGCGTCCCGCGCCGCGTTCCTGCTGCTCTCGTTCTCGTCGGACTGGCTGTATCCGCCGCATCAGCTCGACACGGTGGGGGAGGCGCTGCGCCAGGCGGGCCGGCCGGTCACCTGCGAGACGCTCCCGAGCGACGACGGGCACGACGCCTTTCTGCTCGAGCACGACGCGCAGGCGCCCATCGTCCGGGCCTTCCTGACATCGGCCGCCGCCCCGCGCGGGTTCCACGCGACAACGGCCCCGTATCTGCCGGATAATCCCCTCGGTCCGATTTCCGAGGAGGAGCCGTCGCGATGTTCCCTGCCGCTCGCGCGTCCCGCTGGTCCGTTGGTGCCTTCAGCGTCCTGCTCGTTGCCCTCATCCTGACGGGGCCGGGTCTGAGTGCGCCGCCCCGCGCGGACGCCGGCACGGCCGTCGCGGCCGCGGGCGACCCGCGCCTCGACTGGTGGCGCGAGGCGCGTTTCGGCATGTTCATCCACTGGGGGCTCTACGCCGTGCCGGCGGGGGAGTGGAACGGCCGCACGGACTACGGCGAGTGGATCCGCAACAACGCGAAGATCCCCATCGACGTGTACGAGCAGTTCAAGGCTCGCTTCAACCCCACCGCCTTCAACCCGGACGAGTGGGTTCGCCTCGCGAAGCTGGCGGGGATGAAGTACATCGTCATCACGACGAAGCACCACGACGGCTTCGGCCTGTTCGACTCGGCCCAGACGGACTGGGACGTGATGGCGACGCCGTACGGCCGGGACATCCTCAAGCAACTTGCCGCCGCGTGCGCGCGCGAGGGCATCCGCCTCGGCTTCTACTACTCGATCATGGACTGGCACCATCCCGACTACGTGCCGCGTCGTGACTGGGAAACGGCATCGCGGCCGGCGGCGGGCGCCGACTTCGAGCGCTACGTCGGGTTCATGAAGGCGCAGTTGAAGGAACTGCTGACCGGCTACGGGCCGATCGGCGTGCTCTGGTTCGACGGCCAATGGGAAGGCACGTGGACGAACGCACGCGGCCGCGACCTCTACGACTACGTGCGGTCGCTGCAGCCGTCGATCGTGATCAACAACCGCGTCGGCCGCTCGGGAGGCAGTTTCGGCATCGACAAGAGCCAGGGCCAGCTCGGCGACTTCGGCACGCCCGAGCAGGAGATCCCGGCGACCGGCATCCCGGGCCTCGACTGGGAAACCTGCATGACGATGAACCGGAACTGGGGGTTCAACAAGGCGGACAAGGACTTCAAGTCCGCGGCCGATCTCATTCGCAATCTCGCCGACATCGCGTCGAAGGGCGGCAACTTCCTGCTCAACGTGGGGCCGACCGCGACCGGCGAGTTCCCGGCCGAGAGCATCGAGCGCCTGACGGCCATCGGCGCGTGGATGGCGGTGAACGGGGCATCCATCCACGGCACCGAGGCGAGCCCGTTCCCGTCGCTGCCGTGGGGCCGTGCCACGATGCGCATTCTCGATCGCGAGACGACGCGGCTCTACCTGCACGTGTTCGATCGGCCGAAGGACAACGTGCTCATTGTGCCGGGCCTGCTGAACCAGGTGCGCTTCGCCCGGCCGCTGGCGAGCGTGAGGTCGCCCTACAACCTGCCGGTGACCAGGCAGGGCGACGACTTGCGGATCGCGCTCGGCGCGCCCTCCGGCACGGCGCCCGCCATCGACGAGGTGTTCGTCCTCGACATCGCGGGCGAGCCGGATGTGACCATTCCGCCGGTCATCGAGGCCGACGCGCCGATTTTTGTCGGCGCGACCGACGTGCGCATCGCCACCGCGCGCCGGAACGTCGAGGTGCGGTTCACGATCGACGGCCGGGAGCCGGAGGCGACCTCGCCGCTTGTGGCGGGACCAGTGCGGCTCACCGGCACGGCGAGCGTGCGCGCGCGCGCCTTCCGCGGCGGGCGCGCGGTGAGCGGCGTGACCGAGGCGACGTTCACCGCCGTCACGCCGGCGCCGGCCACGCCGGCGAGCGACGCGGTGCCCGGCCTGCGCTATGTCGCGGTCGAGGGCGACTACAAGGTGCTGCCCGACTTCGCCGCCGCGCATCCGTCGGGGTCGGGCGCGGTCACCTCGTTCGACCTCACACCGAGGACGCGCGAGACGCAGTTCGCCATGCGCTTCGACGGGTTCATCGCGGTCCCGGTATCGGGCGTCTACACGCTCTACCTGCGGTCCGACGATGGCAGCCGGATGTGGGTCGACGGCCAACTCCTCATCGACAACGACGGCCTCCACAGTGCGCTCGAACGAAGCGCGCCGGTCGCACTGGAGAAGGGGCTGCACCAGGTCGCGGTGGCGATGTTCGAGCAGTCGGGCGGGTTCGAGTTGGAGGTGTCCTGGCGCGGCCCCGGCCTCGCGAAACAGCGCGTCCCGCCCTCGGCGCTGTTCCGGCGAGGCGTGATACCCTTGACCCGCACGCGATGACGGCTTATTCGCGCATCCTCCTGACCGGCGGCGGGACGGCCGGCCACGTGAACCCTGCACTGGCCATCGGCCGTGCGCTCGGCGACGAGCGGACGGCCTATCTCTATGTGGGCGTCGGTGGACGCGCCGAAGCCGACGTCGTCCCGCGCGAGGGGATGCCGATCACCTTCGTGCGGTCGTCGGCCTATCCCGGCGCGCGGCCCTCGGCGGCCTGGATCCCGTTTCTCTTCAACATCGTCGCGGGGACCGCGAAGGCGGCGTGGGTCATCCGGCGCTTCCGCCCCGACATCATCGTCGGCACCGGCGGGTTCGCGTCGGCGCCGACCATGTTCGCCGCGGCCCTCCTGCGGCGCGCGGGACTGTGCCGGGCGCGGGTCTACGTCCACGAGCAGAATGCCGCGCCGGGCAGGTTGAACCTGCTGGTCGGCCGCCTGGCCGACCGCGTCTTTGTTTCGTTCCCCGAGACGATGGCCGCGTTCGGCGGCACGGCGGTGATGGCGGGGTACCCGCTTCGCCGGCGGATTGCGACCGTAGATCGTGAGGCGGCGCGGACCGCGCTCGACATTACGGTGCCGACGGGACGGCAGGTGGTGTTCGCGTTCGGCGGGTCCCAGGGCGCGCGGACGATCAACCGCGCGGTCGTGGACGCGCTCGGGGCCCTGCTGCCGCATCGCGATCGCCTGTTCATCATCCATGGCACCGGGCTGCCGCGCGCCGACGGCACGTACGACGCGCAGCAGGAGGTGCAGGATCGCCTGCAGCAGCGCTACTCGGAGGAAGAGCGGCGGGCGATCGAGGAGTTCTACGTCGCCCGGCCCTACTTCCATAGCATCGAGCAGGTGTACGCGCTCGCCGACCTGGTGGTGGTGCGGGCCGGGGCCGGCACGCTGAACGAAGTGGCGTCGCTCGGCCTGCCGGCGATTATCGTCCCGAAGATCAACCTGCCTGGCGAGCACCAGGTGATGAACGCGCGTGCGCTCGCCCGGCGCGGCGGCGCCGTCGTGCTCTACGAGCAGACGCGCATCGAGGGCGGCCGTCGCGTCGAGGAACTGGACGGCGCGGAGCTGGCGGCGACCGTGCTGTCGCTGCTCGGCGACGCGAACCGGTTGCGGGAGATGGGCGCCGCCAATCGCGGCTTCATCGAGCACGATGCGATCGACGTCATCCGGCGGACGATCGCCGGCGAGCCCGTGACGGAGACGGCGGGGGCACAATCGGACGGGCTGGGCGCGGCCCTGCTGACCAACGGCGCGCTCCTGGCGTCGCTCGAGCGGGCGCGCGCCACCGAGGGCCGTGC
>Ga0315270_10002200_pt1 | contig 10322 bp, 9 predicted proteins | sample C1_bottom_MG_FD_204932 | JGI IMG/M metagenome (GOLD analysis project Ga0315270, IMG submission 204932) | Sediment microbial communities from Yellowstone Lake, YNP, Wyoming, USA - C1_bottom | ecosystem: Environmental > Aquatic > Freshwater > Lake > Sediment | place: USA: Wyoming | collected... | reverse complement strand
CTGAGTGCGGCGCTGGCGTCTTATCGCTGGTATCTGATTATGCGCCGTTTGCAGTTTGGCCAGGGTCCGCTGTTTTATCTGAAAAGCTATCTGAAAGGCAGCTTCTTTAACCAGGCTTTGCCCGGTGGCATAGGCGGTGATGCCTATCGCGTGCTGGAATGCGCGGCCCTCGGCAATGGCAAAAAAGCCGCATTCTATGGCGTGTTGCTGGACAGAATTTTGGGCCTGATCGGCATATTGCTGCTTAATTTGATTGCCAACATAGCGCATCCGGGTTTGCTGCCGGCGCCTATATTCCATCTGCTCAACGCGATTGCGCTGGGCGGCATCACGGCGGTGATCGTGTTTGCCATGCTGGGCAAAATCGACCGTTTCGCCGGTTACAAGCTGACCCGCCATATGCATGAAATTTCCGCCGATCTGCGCCGTGTCTATCATGACCCCAGCGCCATCGCCCTGCATAGCGTGATCTCGGTGCTGATCCACTTTGTATCCATGCTGGCGGTGTATTTTATCGGCATAGGTGTGGGCCTGAATTACAGCCTGCTTACCTTTCTGGTGCTGGTGCCGCCGGTCATGCTGCTCACCATCGCGCCAATTTCGCTGGCCGGCTGGGGCGTACGCGAGGGCGGCATGATAGGATTATTCCTGCTGATAGGCGCGGATAAGGCGCTGGTGCTGTCCATGTCGGTGTTATACGGGCTGGTGCTGCTGGCCGCATCCCTGCCCGGCCTGTATTTGTTTTTAATGTATCGTCCTAAAAGTGAGCAAAAATGAACGTTGATCTGATGCGCAAAGTTGATTACTACGCCGGTGTGCCGCTGTGTTTTTTGGCCACTTTTATCGTCAAGCTAAGCAATCTGTTCACCACTACTGCAAAACCCAAGCGTGTGCTGCTGGTTGAGCTGTCGGAAATGGGCAGTGCGATTCTGGTCGACCCGGCCATGCAAAAGCTGAAAAACGTCGCTGGCGCTGAATTGTTCTTCGTGATTTTTGACAAAAACAAACCCAGCCTGAAGCTGCTCAACAGCGTGGAAGATCAAAACATCTTCACCATCCGCGAAACCGGCATCCTGCCCCTGGCACTGGATACCCTGCGCTTCTTCTGGTGGTGCCGCAGCCGCCAGATCGATTCGGTGATCGATCTGGAACTATTCTCGCGCTACAGCGCCCTGCTTACCGGCCTGTCCGGTGCGCGCAACCGCGTGGGCTTCCATGCTTTCCACAATGAAGGCCTGTACCGCGGCGCGATGCTGACGCACAAGGTGTCGTACAACGCGCACCAGCACATCGCCAAAAGCTTTGTCGGTCTGGTGAACGCATTGTTATCGGACAAGCCGGAAGTACCCTATTCCAAAACACTGGTCAGCGAGGACGAAATCAAACTGCGCCAGGCACCTGTCAGCGCAGAACAGAAAGCCGCCATCATTGCCAAAATTCGCGAAGACTTTGCCGAGTTTGATCCGGCCCTGCATCAAGTTGTGCTGATCAACCCCAATGCCAGCGAACTGCTGCCACAACGCCGCTGGATGAAGGACCGCTATGCCGAACTGATGCGCCGCATACTCGCCCATAGCAAAACGGCCGTGGTGCTGATTACCGGTGCGCCGGCTGAGCGTGCCGAAGCAGAAGTACTGCGCACCTCGGTGGCGAATGCGCGCTGCATTAACTTTGCCGGCCGCGTCAAATTTACCGAGTTGCCGCCGCTGTACTGTGTGTCGCTGCTGATGGTGACAAATGACTCCGGCCCCGGCCACTTCTCTTCGGTAACGCCATTAAAAACTTTTGTCTTGTTTGGTCCGGAAACCCCAGCGCTGTATGGCTCACTCGGCAACTCCACGCCGATTTTTGCCGGCCTGGCCTGCTCGCCCTGCGTGAGTGCCTCCAACCACCGCAAAACAGCGTGCAGCGATAACGTGTGCCTGCAAGCCATTACCGTGGACACCGTGTTCAATACCATTTCGCCCTTGCTACCGGCCTGAACTTACACATCTACAACTTAAGGAACACATACCATGTCCGAACAAAACAATGAATGGGAACGCGGCGTCCTGGAAAAACTGGCACTTGCCGCCATACAGGAACAGCGCCGTTCACGACGCTGGGGCATCTTTTTCAAGTTGATGACTTTAGCCTATATCACTTTTATTTTGCTGCTGGTTAATGGCTGGATCAATGGCGAGTCCGGCTTGAGTACCGGTAAACACACTGCGCTGGTTGAGCTGGATGGTGTCATTTCAGACAACAGCCAGTCCAGCGCGGACAACTTGATCGCCGGCCTGCAAGCCGCCTTCGCCGACAAGGGCACCCAGGGTGTGGTGTTGCGCATTAACAGCCCCGGCGGCAGCCCGGTACAAGCCGGTCTGGTGAATGACGAGATACGCCGTCTGCGCGCGATGTATCCCAATATTCCGCTGTACGCGGTAGTCGAAGACATGTGCGCCTCAGGCGGTTATTACATCGCTGCCGCAGCGGACAAGATTTACGTCAACAAAGCCAGCATCGTCGGCTCTATCGGCGTGCTGATGGATGGCTTTGGTTTTACCGGCACCATGAACAAACTGGGCGTGGAGCGCCGCCTGCTTACCGCCGGCGAAAACAAAGGCTTTATGGATCCTTTCTCACCGCGCAATGCCAAGCATGAAGCGTTTACCAAAGCGATGCTGGAAGAAATACACCAGCAATTTATCAGCGTGGTCAGAGAAGGCCGCGGCAAGCGTTTGAAAGAATCGCCGGAAATATTTAGCGGCCTGTTCTGGAGCGGCCAGAAGAGCATAGACATGGGTTTGGCGGATGAACTCGGCAGCCTTGGCAGTGTGTCACGCGATGTCATCAAGGCCGAAGACATCGTTGATTTCACCACCCATGAGGGTCTGGCTGACCGTCTGGCCAAGCGCTTTGGCGCCGGTGTGGCCAGCGCCTTTCCCGGTTTTTCTTCACAGCTGAACGGTATCACCCTGCGCTGATCCCCATGTCTTATACAGACACACATCTGCAAGCTGACTTTGGTGTAACGCTAGCGTGACCATGAGCAAACTTTTCAAGTTTTCCGTGTTTGCCACGCTGGCCCTCAAGCTGCTGTTGGCCTGGGTAATCCCGATGTCCGGCGATGAAGCTTATTTTATCGTGTGGGCCAAACACCTGGATTTCGGCTATTACGACCATCCGCCCATGGTGGGCTGGTTCCTGCACCTGATGCTGTATCTGGGCAACACGGAAGTGATTTTGCGCCTGCCCGCGATCCTTGCCTCCATCGTGACAGGCACCATTATCTACCGCCTGCTCAAGCCGCTGGATGAAACCAAAGCGGCACTGGTTGCCACGCTGTATCTGGTGTCACCGATCAATATTTTGAATGTGCTGGTCACCACCGATACGCCGCTGATCCTGTTTGCCTTCTTCTCCATGGCCGCGCTGTATCAAGCGCTGCAGCAGGGAAAGCTGTCCTGGTATGCGCTCTCAGGCATGTTCTTTGGCCTGGCCTTCCTCTCCAAATATTTTGCCGTGCTGCTGGGCCTGGCTTACCTGCTGTATTTTATTTTTTCGCACAAGAATCGCGAAAAAACCGCCGGTTTTGTCTTGCTGTATCTGGTCTCGCTGCCGTTTGCACTGCTCAACATTTACTGGAACTACACCCATTGCTGGGACAACATCCTGTTCAATTTGTACACCCGCAATGAAGACGCGCACTATTCGATTGCCACCATCGCGGCCTATCTGGGCGTGCAGCTTTATCTGCTCACCCCGCCCCTGCTCTGGCTCATATTCAAACACCGTACAGGTCTGTGGCTGAGAATCCGCCGCGATCAATTCCAGATCTTCCTGTTTGTATTTATCGTGCCGATGGCGGTGTTCCTGCTGTTGTCCTTGAAAAAGACCGTGGGCTTGCATTGGGTATTGGCGTTTTACCCGGCACTGTATTTGTTGCTGTTCCAGATACTGCCGGCGATAGCCCTGGAGAAACTGCTCAAATTTATGCTGGCATTTAGCGCGCTGCATCTGCTGGCGATAGTCATCATTGCGGCGCTGCCGATGAGCACCTGGCAGCACAACAAGCTGTACGGCGGCATTGTGTTTATGTTCGAGCCGCAAAAAATTGCCGCAGAAATACGTCCCTACGAGCAGCAAAATTTCCTGCTGGCCACCGATGGCTATTCACCTTCCGCCATTATTTCCTACCATTACGGCAAAGATTTCTTTGTGTTTGGCGAAGGCGGTTTGCATGCACGACAGGACGACATGCTCACCGATTTCCGCCCTCTGCAGGGACGCAATATATTGATCCTGTCAAAAGCCGCTCCCAATCTGCAGGACTACACGCCCTACTTTAACCATGTGGAAACCAAAGCGTTTAACGTGCGCTCAGCCACCTTCTATCTGGTGCTGGGCTACGATTTTAACTATGCGCAATACCGCACTGGCGTGCTCAAACCGATCAAGGACAAGTACTACCGTATCCCGGCCTACCTGCCGCACGCTCCCTGTTACTTTTGCGACAAATATTTTCCCGGAGAATGCAGCCCCGCGCTGACACAAAATGCCCACCTTAACTAAACCCATTTCCGGCTGGGGCCGTTATCCGCTGCAAGTATGCGAGCTGGAACGTCCCGAACGCTATGCCGATTTGCGCCCCACCAGCGACACGCTGATTGCGCGCGGCCAGGGGCGCAGCTATGGCGACGCCTCGTTGAATGAACATGGACGGGTGCTGCTTACCGAGCGCATAGACCGCATGCTGGAACTGGACGTACAACAGGGCATACTGCGCGCCGAAGCCGGCGTCACGCTGGCGGATATTTTGCCGGTGATCGTAAAACAGGGCTGGTTCCTGCCGGTTACACCCGGCACCAAATTTGTGTCGCTGGGCGGCTGCGTGGCTTCCGATGTGCACGGCAAAAACCACCACCATGATGGCGGCTTTGCCGAACACGTGCTGGCGATAGAGCTGATTCTTGCCGATGGCAGCCATATAAAATGTTCCGCCACAGAAAATGCGGATATTTTCTGGGCCACCGTCGGCGGCATGGGACTGACCGGCATCATCGGCGAAGTTACGCTCAAACTGATCCCGATACAAACTACGCAAATCAGCGTGACTAACCATGCTGCAAAGAATCTTGCCCACTTGTTTGAACTGCTGCAAGACCCGGCCCTGGACGACCGCTACAGCGTGGCCTGGGTAGACTGCCTGGCCACTGGCGAGCAGCTGGGACGCGGGGTGGCGATGTTTGGCCACCATGCCAGCAGCGCCGAATTCAGCGGCTCCAACCCGCTACAGACGAAACCAAAACGCACGCGCTCCCTGCCCTTTGACTTCCCTTCCTGGGTGTTGAATCCGCTAAGCATCAAGTTGTTTAACAAACTGTATTACTACAAGGAGAGCCGCAAGACAGCGCCGTTCCTTAGTGATTACGACAGCTATTTTTACCCGCTGGATGCACTGGGCAACTGGAACCGCATGTATGGCAAACGCGGCTTTGTGCAGTACCAGTGCGTGCTGCCCGAAGCCACGGCACTGGCCGGAATGACAGCCTTGCTCAAAGAGCTCTCCGCCAGCCGTCGCGCCTCTTTCCTCGCCGTGCTAAAGCGTTTTGGCGCGGCAGGCAAAGGCCTGTTGTCCTTCCCCCTGCCCGGCTATACCCTCGCGCTGGATCTGCCGCTGCACGACAAAGCCCTGTTCAGCCTGCTGGACAAGCTCGATCACATCGTGTTGCAGCATGGCGGCCGCGTTTACCTGGCCAAGGATGCGCGCATCTCGGCAGAATCTTTCCGCAGCATGTATCCGCACTACGCCGAATGGCTAAAAATCAAACAGTCTATCGACCCCGCAAATCGCTACAGCTCCAGCCTGTCGCGCAGGCTGCACATTGCAGGAGAAGTTAAATGAGCGCCAATGTGCTGATCCTCGGCGCCACTTCGGCCATCGCGCGCGGTACCGCGGCCGCCTTTGCCGCACGCGGCGACAATTTGTATCTGGCCTCGCGCGATCTGGCAGAACTGCAGCGCATCGCTGCCGATTTGCAAGTGCGCTATGGCGTCAAAGTGCATTACGGCCTGTTTGATGCTGCCGCTACCGATACTCATCCCGAGTTTTTTCTAACGGTACTCAAAGACATGCAGGAGCTGCATGGCGTAGTGCTGGCCTTTGGCCTGCTGGGTGATCAGCAAGCCGCGCACGAATTCAGCGTGGCGGAAAAAATTATCGCCAGCAACTTTACCGGTGCCGTGTCCATTTTGAGTATCTGTGCCAATTATTTCGAACCGCTCAAGCGCGGTTTTATTATCGGCATTTCCTCGGTGGCGGGCGACCGCGGCAGACAGAGCAACTATGTTTACGGCGCAGCCAAAGGCGGCTTAAGCCTGTATCTGCAAGGCCTGCGCAACCGCCTGTTCCCCAGCGGCGTGCGCGTGGTGACGATCAAGCCCGGCTTTGTCGACACCGCCATGACCTTCGGCCTGCCCGGCCTGTTTCTGGTGGCATCGCCACAAAATATCGGCAGGCAGATTGTGCAAACACTGGGGAAGTCGGCAGACATTGTGTACCTGCCCGGCTTCTGGCGTTTCATCATGCTGATTATCAAGCATGTGCCGGAAGTAATTTTTAAACGGATGAAAATGTGACGCAGGCTAGCGACTCAAAACCGGTGGTTGCCGCTTTTGATTTTGACGGCACGCTCACCCGCCGCGACACACTGTTTCCCTTTTTGCTGCATGTGGCGGGCCCGCTTAATTTCTCGCTAAAGCTGATCTCGCTGCTGCCCACCCTCACCCTGTATGCGCTGGGCTTGCTGCGCAACGATGTCGCCAAGGTCATCGTATTGCAGCGCTTTCTCGCTGGTATGGACATGGCTCCCTTGCAACAACTGGCGCTAAGCTTTGCCGCAAATCGCCTGCCCAGCCTGTTGCGCAAGGAGGCGATGCAGCGGCTGGCCTGGCACCGGCAACAGGGCCATCGCTGTGTGGTGGTTAGCGCCTCGCTGGAGCTTTACCTGCAACCGTGGGCAAGCGCGGCCGGCTTTAATGATGTGCTGGGCTCGCGTCTGGAAACCCCGGATGGGGTGCGCAGCAGCGGCAAACTGCTGGGCGAAAACTGCTTTGGCGCGGAAAAAACACGCCGCCTGCAGGCCCTGCTGGGCACGCGTGAAAATTACACGCTGTACGCATACGGCGACAGCCGTGGCGACAAAGAGTTATTATCCGCGGCAGATTATCCCTATTACCAATCCTTTACCACGCAAGGACACTACAAATGATGGTCGATTTATTTCGCCTGATGCGCCCCCACCAATGGATTAAAAATTCCTTTGTACTGACCGGCCTGCTGTTTGGTCATGCCTGGCACAGCCCGCATCTGGTGGTGCAGGCGCTTATCGCCTTTGTCGCGTTCTGCCTGATTTCCAGCACCATCTACGTGTTTAACGACATCGTCGATATCGAGCAGGACAAACTCCACCCCACCAAACGCAATCGACCACTGCCCTCGGGCAAGCTCAATATTGCCACCGCAAAAACCTTTGCGCTGATACTCGGTGTCACTGCCTTGGCAATCGCTGCACTGGCCTCAGGCACGGTGGTCATTATTCTGCTGATCTATGCCGTGATGAATGTTGCCTATTCGCTCAAACTCAAGCATGTGGTGATACTGGATGTGTTTATCATCGCCACCGGTTTTATGCTGCGCATTCTGGCCGGCACGCTGGGACTGGGCATCCCGCCTTCACAATGGCTGTTGCTGTGCGGTTTGATGGTGACGCTGTTTTTGGGCTTCAGCAAACGCCGAGCGGAAATCATCGCGCTTAGCGATGACAAATCCGCGCACCGCAAAGTGCTGGAAGACTACAGCCCGGTACTGCTGGACAAGATGATCGTGGTCACCGCTGCCGGCCTGATTATGAGCTATAGCCTGTACACAATGAATCCGGAAACCATACGCATCCATGGCACGGCCAACCTGATCTATACCGTGCCCTTCGTCATCTATGGCGTGTTTCGCTACATCTTCCTGCTGCATCATCAAAGCCGCGGCACCGACACCGCCCGCGATCTGGTGCGCGATCCGCATATGCTGATTGTGCTGCTGGCCTGGTTAATCACCACCATCGTCCTGATCGCCCACTAATGGGCACGCACACAACTCACCCCATGCTGCACGGCTGGCGCTTCCACGCCATGCTGCTGATCATTTTGCTGAGTGCGATCGGCTATCTCGCCTTTTCGCTGTGGGGCGGCTGGCATGAAGTGGTCGCCGCACTGGGCAAGGTTGGCATTGCCGGTACACTGATTGCGCTGACGCTATCACTGGTGAATTATTTAGTGCGCTTTGTGCGCTGGCAGAAATTTTTACACAAACTGGGACACAGCGTTTACTGGCCGGAGAGCCTGCGCATTTACCTTGCCGGCTTCGGTCTCACTATTCTCCCCGGCAAGGCCGGTGAAGCGATACGCAGCGTGTTCCTGAAAAAACACCAGGTGTCGTATCCGGAAAGCCTGGCCGCATTTTTCTCCGACCAGCTCTCCAATCTCATCAGCATGATGTTACTGGTCTCCGTGGGTCTGTGGGCCTACCCGCAAGCCAAACCGGTCATCATTGTACTGGGCAGCCTGATACTGGTAGCGTTGCTCCTGCTGCAACAAACCAAATGGCTGCACGCATTTGAAGCCCTGGCAAAACGCAAATTCCCCGCCAAAATCGCTCATCTGCTCAACCACAGCATCGAGATCGTGCTGCATTCCAAACGCTGTTTTAGTCTGCCCATGCTGGTCTACGGTATTGCACTGGGCTTGATTGCGTGGGGTGCGGAAGGTGTGGCGTTTTACTACATCATGCATGTGCTGGGCAGCGACATGAGTCTGCAAACGGCCTTGTTCATTTACGCCTTCTCCATGCTGGTTGGTGCCGTCAGCTTCCTCCCCGGCGGACTGGGCGGCACCGAGGCAACCATGGTGGCCTTGCTGATACTGAATCACATAGACCAGCCCCACGCCGTGGCGGCCACCGTGCTGATACGCCTGGCAACCCTGTGGTTTGCAGTGGCGCTGGGCGTTGTTGCAATGACGCTGCCGGAACGCAGGCCACGCGCCGGGTAAACTCTGGTGCGACTATAGGTGCTGGATTATTGATCTTTTCATAAATCATGACAATAAAAAGCTTAAACGAATACTGTTCACTAGCCTAAAACCCCCTCCGGCTCCCCCTTGACAGGGGGAGAGACGGGCGCGCTCCTCCCCTGTTAAGGGGAGGCTGGGAGGGGTTTGGTAGTGTCATGATTTATGAAAAGATCAATAGCTACAACACAGGAAGATCACAGCGCCAACAAATCGCCGGGCTGGTCGATATCGACAACAATGCCTTTATTGCAGCCATCTATCCTCGCTACGTTCGCACTATCCCGCTGCAGCAAATTGCGCGCGCCCTGATCCCCCGTCAAGGTTAGCAATTCATCGCGGTAGTGCGCGGCAAAACCCACCGGGTGGCCGCGTTGCCCCTCGTAATAAGGCACGGCCAGTTTCCCCCCCTGCAACAATGCTTTGCGCACATCGCCTATCACCGCGGACGAAATTGCCGGCATATCCGCCAGACCGATTAACCAGCCAGCGGCATTAAGGTTAGCCCCCACACCGCAGGCCAGACTCGCCGCCATGCCCTGGGTTGCAGTTGCACATTCCACCCAGCGTATAGCCGCAGCTTTATCGGCGCCCAACGCCGTTTCCATGGCCTTGCAAAACACCGCCGGCTGCGGCCTGACCACCACCGTAATGTGAGAAAAAATTTCCAGCCACGGCAGCAGGCTGTGCGCAGCCAGCGGCAAAGTAACGCCATGCAAAGTTAAGGGGTGCAACAGTTTGTTTGCGCCAAAGCGCGTAGATGAGCCCGCGGCCAGCACAATGGCGGCGATAGCGCCGGGGATAGCGCCAGAGCCATGCATTGCACCAGAGCCAGGGGTTGTTGCAGACCCGGAAGAGACTGCCGCTTTAGACAAGCGTTTCCTTATCCAGTGGCAAACGGCGTATGCGCTTACCCGTCAGTTTGAACAATGCATTAACAACCGCAGGTGCAATAGGCGGCGTACCCGGTTCGCCTATGCCGCTGGGGGGCTCGTGGCTGTTCACAATATACACATCGATCTGCGGCATTTCGGCAAAGCGCAACGGCGTGTAATCATGGAAATTGGATTGCTCGACACGCCCTTTATCAAGCGTGATTGCGCCATGCAGCGCCGCAGACAGGCCATAAACAATCGCACTCTCAATTTGCTGTTTAACGCCGTCCGGATTGATCACCATGCCGCAATCCACTGCCGCCACCACCTGATGCACACGCA
>Ga0315270_10002199_pt1 | contig 10326 bp, 12 predicted proteins | sample C1_bottom_MG_FD_204932 | JGI IMG/M metagenome (GOLD analysis project Ga0315270, IMG submission 204932) | Sediment microbial communities from Yellowstone Lake, YNP, Wyoming, USA - C1_bottom | ecosystem: Environmental > Aquatic > Freshwater > Lake > Sediment | place: USA: Wyoming | collected... | reverse complement strand
GCCGTCGAGGTCGACGATATGGATACGGCGCGCGCCCTGCTCCACCCAGCGCGTTGCGACCGCCACCGGGTCGTCTGAGTACACGGTGTTGTCTTCCATGCGCCCCTGCCGCAGCCGCACGCATTTGCCTTCTTTCAAATCAATGGCGGGTATCACCAACATAAGCGACCTCAACTGTTTTCAGTTACACCGTTCCGTTCCAACGTAAAAAATTACTATAAAGCTGCAAGCCGGCGGCGGCGCTTTTTTCCGGATGAAATTGCACCGCAAAAATATTGTCGCGCGCGATTGCCGAGGTAAAGTTCGCGCCATACTCGGTAGTCGCGGCGCTGACGCGGGCATCCACTGGTTGCGTGTAATAGCTGTGCACAAAATAAAAGCGCGTGTCTTGCGCGATACCTTCCCACAGCGGATGGGGTGCGTGCTGATGCACCTGATTCCAACCCATGTGCGGTACTTTCAAACGCTCACCCGTGCGCGCGTCGTGCATATTCGAGTCGAATAATCCCACGCGTCCGGCGATGATACCCAAACACGCGATGCCATTATTCTCTGCACTGAAATCCATCAATGCCTGCATGCCCACACACACCGCCAGCAACGGTTTACGGCGCGCCTGTTCGCGCACTACCGCATCCAAACCGCGACGTTGCAGCTCACCCATGCAGTCACGCATCGCACCCACGCCCGGGAACACGACCCGTTCCGCCGCGGCGATAAGTTGCGCGTCAGACGTCACACGCACCGACGTGCCACGCGGCGCCACGCGCTCCAACGCCTTCGCGACGGAGTGCAGATTGCCCATGCCATAGTCAACAACTGCTACTGTACTCATAACTTGGCGGACAAGGCGCAGCCAATACTGCAACGCAGCGATTGCCTGCTCCACTTGTGTGCGTCGTTGACTGTCGTTCCGAACTTAGACTTGAGACGCTTCAATGTTGCAAGATGCAACACGACCGATAACGGTACGGCGAAAACCGGCACGAGCACCAAGGGGAACGCCGTAATTAATTCATTGGGCGTTTCAATCGCCAGCGTATGAAAGGGACCAGGCGAAGAAAGAAACCCAACCGCCACCGCGACTACAAGATCAAATATGCCGGCGAGATTCCAACCCAACACCGCGAGACATGACCAACGATTGCCCTTGTAAAATAGGTAACCGACCACCGGGGCGGCAACACCCACCATGACATCCCCAACCCCCGCCGGAATGGCGAATTCGGCAGGAAGATGACCGGCTGCATACAGCGCGAGAAAAATCAGACCGAACGCTCGATACACTTGGATACCGACCAGCCATTGGATGGGTATCGCGTCTAAAACGCTGTTGATTGACGCCGACCGCCGCAGCAACAAAATCCCCATCAGAATCGGCAAGGTGACTCCAACTGCTATTGCTGGAAACACCGAAGAAGATGTTGTTTGAAACACGCCACTCGCACCAAGCACTACAGCCGCCAGCCACCAACCGGCGAAATAGATTGCCGACCTGATCCCGAAGCGCATGCGCATATGATGGCTTAGCGTCGAACGACGGGCGTAGAACTGCATCAACCCCCACACGGCAGAACCGAGAAAGGCCATGGAGATCACGATGATCCAGGTTAGAACTGACGGCATGGGTTACTTCCTTTTGAAAGAGCGGGCAACCTATTAACGTGCTGACTGTGAGAAATGTGCTCACCGTCGTCAGGGCCTAACGCTGCGCGAAACCTACGAGCCGAATCGGAGAGAAGCGACGCATTGGTCAAGTCCGCGTTGACGCGCTGGTTAGGTTGAACTCTCTTCACGCATTCGACCTCGTAGTGTTATTGCGGCTAAACACGCAAGCGGTACTTCGAAAAGAAAACCTACGTAATGAAGACCAAGCTCGCCGCTAACGAGTATTCCAACTCCTCTAAACACAGCTACGCTACTGCAGATCAGTAGCAATGCAACCAGTCCAGTCGATATTCGTACGTTTGACATTGCTGTCCAGAACAAGAACAAGGCAATACCCGCTTGAAGTCCGCCATATGTTGCCCGGATATCTGTTTCTCCGCTTGTGGTCAGGCTGATTCCTATTAGTGCCACCATCGCCGTTGGCGCAACAAGATATGCAATCGCGAACAACATAAAGATTGCTGCAGCAATATAGATCAACACACTTCCGCGCTTACTATATGGCTTCATTGAGACTCCATTAACTCAACGTAACGATCTTCACAGACTTCCCTTAGTCGACGGCATGATGCCGCTCATACGCGGATCGAGCTCCAGCGCCATGCGCAGCGCACGGCCGAAGGCTTTAAAAATAGTCTCGGCGATATGGTGTGCGTTGCGGCCGCGCAAGCTGTCGATGTGCAAGGTGACCTGGGCGTGGTTCACGAAGCCCTGAAAAAACTCACGCAGTAAATCGACATCGAACTCGCCGATGCGTGCGCGCGGATAATCCACGCCGTATTCCACACCGGGCCGTCCGGAAAAATCCACCACCACGCGCGATAACGCTTCGTCGAGCGGCACATACGCATGGCCGTAGCGGCGCACGCCTTTTTTGTCGCCGACCGCGCGCGCGATCGCCTGGCCGAGCGTGATGCCGACGTCTTCCACCGTGTGATGCGCGTCGATGTGCAAGTCGCCTTTGGCGACGATGTCGATGTCGATCATGCCGTGGCGCGCGACCTGGTCGAGCATATGTTCAAGAAATGGCACCCCGATCGCGAACGTGCCCTTGCCGGTGCCGTCGAGATTGACGCTGACTTCGATCTGCGTTTCGAGTGTGTCGCGTTTTACCGTCGCGGTCCGGTCAGCCATAACCTACTCCTCAATGATCCCGATACATCACATCTGCTGGCGCAATGACGCAACGAACCGGGTGTTTTCTTCAGGGGTGCCAATGGTCACGCGCAAACACTCCGCCAGCGGCGACGCGGCGCGGTGCAAATTCTTGATCAAAACTCCAGCGCGCTTCAACCCTTCAAAAATGGGAACGGCGCGGCCGCTCGGCACTCGAAACAGAATAAAGTTAGCACGGCTCGGATAGGGACGCACGCCATCGATAAGCTGCAATTCACTCATCACCTGCTCACGCCCGGCACAGATTGCGGCAGTTTGCGTATCGAACACGTCCACATGCTCCAGCGCGAACGCCACGCTCGCCTGGGTCAAGACATTAATGTTATACGGCAGCCGTACTTTTTCGAATTCGCGCAGCCAGTCCGGCGGCCCGGCCAGCAGGCCCAAACGCAAACCCGCCAAGCCCATTTTCGACAAGGTGCGCATCACCACCAGGTTATCCGCGCTGCCCAATTGCGGCATGTAACTGTCGCCGGCAAACGCGTGGTAGGCCTCGTCGATGACGACCAGGCCGGGACTCGCCTGGATGATCGCGTCGATCTGCGCGCGGTCGAACAGATTGCCGGTCGGATTATTTGGATAGGCCAGGAACACCACGGCGGGCTGGTGCTGTTTAATTGCCTGCAACATGGCAGGCGCATCCAAACTGAAATCGTCACGCAGCGGCACCCCGACGAAGGTCATGCCGGTGAACAGCGCGATCATGCGGTACATCGCAAACGTCGGCTCCGGTGCCAGCAATACACGGCCCGGCGCACTCAGTGCCAGCGCGATGATCTGGATCAGCTCATCCGAGCCGTTGCCGAGCATGACGTCCACGGCTGGCGGGATATGCATTACTGCGCGCAATTTTTGCTGCACCACACGCGCTTGCGGATCGGGGTAACGATTGACCGTAACGTCGGCCAACATGCCTAGCCACTCGCCGTGCAAATCTTCGGGCCAGGGGTAGGGATTTTCCATCGCGTCCAATTTGATCAACCCGGCTGAATCGGGCACATGATACGGCGTGAGCTCGCGAATCTCGGGGCGTATCCAGTGTTGAATTTTTTCGGTCGTCATGACGCGCGTTAATCTTTAATGCGGTAGCGCGCCGACTGCGCATGCGCTTGCAAGCCTTCGCCATCCGCCAGTGTCGCGGCAATTTTGCCTAAGTCCGACGCGCCCTGCGGTGAACACATGATCAGACTGGAACGCTTCTGAAAATCGTACACACCTAACGGTGAAGAAAACCGCGCGGTACGCGACGTGGGCAACACGTGATTGGGGCCGGCACAGTAGTCGCCGAGCGCTTCCGCCGTATAGCGGCCCATGAAAATCGCACCCGCGTGCCGGATTTTCTGCGCCGTTGCCTGCGGATTGTCGATGGACAGTTCGAGATGTTCGGGCGCGATGAAATTAGCGACCTCGACCGCTTCGTCAAGATCACACACCTGGATCAACGCGCCGCGCCGTTCCAGCGACGCACGAATGATGTCGGCACGCAGCATGGTGGGCAGCAGTTGTTGAATCGCCTGCTCGACCGCGTCGAGAAACTTGGCGTCGTGACTCAATAAAATGCTTTGCGCATCTTCGTCGTGTTCGGCCTGCGAAAATAAATCCATCGCAATCCAGGCCGGATCGGTTTTGCCGTCGCACACCACCAGAATTTCCGACGGGCCGGCGATCATATCGATGCCAACCTGGCCGAACACCGCGCGTTTGGCGGTCGCGACGTAGATATTGCCCGGGCCGACGATTTTGTCGACTCGCGGCACCGTGGCGGTGCCGTAGGCGAGCGCCGCCACCGCTTGCGCGCCACCGACGGTGAACACGCGATCAACCCCGGCGATGGCGGCGGCCGCCAACACCAACTCGTTCAGCACACCACCGGGCGTCGGTACCACCATAATCAACTCGCGCACACCGGCCACCTTGGCCGGGATGGCATTCATTAATACCGACGACGGATAGGCCGCTTTACCGCCTGGCACGTACAAGCCGACGCGGTCGAGCGCGGTGACTTGTTGCCCGAGCACGGTGCCGTCCGCTTCGGTATAGGTCCACGAGCTTTGCTTTTGGCGTTCGTGATAAACGCGCACCCGCTCGGCCGCACGCTCCAACGCAATGCGCTGTTCGGCGGGAATGCTGACGCGTGCCGCTTGCAAGCGTGCCGAGGGAATTTCCAGCTCGGCCATGCTCGTGGCCGTGACCCGATCGAAACGCCGCGTGTATTCCAGCAATGCATCGTCGCCACGCGCACGCACCGCGGCAATAATGTCATGCACCACCGTGTTCACCGTGGCGTCGGACACCGATTCCCACGCCAGTAGCTGTTCCAGCGCGGGCCAGAATTCTTGTGCGGATGAATCGAGGCGTTTGATGTTCATGGGATCACTGTACCGCCGCTGCCATGGCGTCGATCAATTGTTTGACCGCCTGATGTTTCATTTTCATCGCGGCCTTATTCACGATCAGGCGCGAACTAATGTCGGCAATCTTGTCGACCGGTTCCAGTCCATTGGCGCGCAAGGTGTTGCCGGTATCAACGACATCCACGATGCAATCCGCCATGCCGACCAGCGGCGCCAGTTCCATCGAACCGTACAGCTTGATGATTTCGACCTGCACGCCCTGGCGCGCAAAGTAGTCGCGCGTGGTGTGCACGTATTTGGTCGCGACCCGCAACCGTTTGCCCAACCGTTGAGTGTAGGCCTCGCGCGCCAATCCGGTGGGTGCAGCCGTCATCAAGCGGCAACGAGCGATTTTTAAATCCAGAGGTTCGTATAGATCCGCGCCGCCGTGTTCCATCAACACGTCTTTACCGGCCACGCCTAAATCGGCGCCGCCGTATTGCACGTAGGTCGGCACATCACTGGCGCGCACGATCACCAGTTTGATATTGGGCTGATTGGTGGACAGGATGAGTTTGCGGCTGGTGTCGGGATCGTCCACCGGCTCGATGCCCGCGTGCCGCAACAGCGGCAAGGTCTCTTTAAAGATCCGGCCCTTCGAAAGCGCGATGGTTAATGTCTGCAACATGGCGGTGGACCGCGAAAGTAAGCGAGGCGGTATTTTACTTGGGATCGCAGCGAAATGCGGTTTTTTGTTACACCTTTATACGTTTGATCTTCGCTCCCAGCTGCGACAGCTTTTCTTCGATGCGTTCATAGCCGCGGTCGATATGGTAAATGCGGTTGACGTGGGTGTCGCCTTCGGCCGCCAGTCCCGCCAACACCAGGCTGGCGGACGCGCGCAAGTCCGTCGCCATTACCGGCGCGCCGGACAGGCTATCGACGCCGGTCACCACGGCCGTGTTGCCCTCGAGGCGAATGTTCGCACCCATGCGCTGCATTTCCTGCACATGCATGAAGCGGTTTTCAAACACGGTTTCGGTAATCACGCCGGTGCCCTGCGCGACCGCATTCAATGCGGTAAATTGCGCCTGCATGTCGGTGGGGAACGCCGGATACGGCGCGGTGCGCAGCGTCACGGCTTTGGGACGCCGCCCTTGCATGTCCAGCTCCACCCAATCCGGGCCGGTGGTGATGTGCGCACCGGCATCGACCAGCTTGGACAACACCGCGTCCAGCAATTCCGGTCGCGTACCTTTGCATTTGACGCGGCCGCTCGTGATCGCAGCCGCCACCAAATAGGTGCCGGTCTCAATGCGATCCGGTAACACGTTGTACGACGCGCCGTGCAGGCGCTCGACGCCTTCGATGTGAATCACGTCGCTGCCGGCGCCGCTGACTTTCGCGCCCATCGCGTTCAGACAATTGGCCAGATCGACGACCTCCGGTTCACGCGCGGCGTTTTCGATAATTGTCACGCCCTGCGCCAGGGTTGCCGCCATCATCAGATTTTCGGTGCCGGTGACCGTAACTAAATCCATCACCAGCTTTGCGCCGCGCAGGCGGCCCTTGACGCTGGCGCGGATGTAGCCGCTCTCGACTTTGATATCGGCGCCCATCGCATGCAATCCGGCGATGTGCAGATTCACTGGGCGCGATCCAATTGCGCAGCCGCCGGGCAACGACACCTCGGCATGGCCGTGGCGCGCCAGCAGCGGCCCCAACACCAGGATCGACGCACGCATGGTTTTCACCAGTTCGTACGGCGCCAGAAATTCGTTGACCCCGGAGGCGTCCACTTCGACATTCATTTTTTCGTCGACCACCAGCTGCACACCCATGCGACCAAGCAACTCCATGGTGGTGGTGATGTCTTGCAGGTGCGGCACGTTGCCGATGGTGACGACCTCATCGGACAGCAGGGTCGCGGCAAGAATCGGCAGCGCGGCGTTTTTCGCGCCGGAAATCCGCACTTCGCCGTCGAGGCGTACGCCCCCGGTGATGATTAATTTATCCATACGAAACTCGAATTCAATTCGGAAATTATTTAGTTGGAACCTGACGCCTGCGCTTTCTGCCAATCGTCCGGAGTGTAGGTTTTTACCGATAATGCGTGGATTTCGCCACTGGTCAAACGGTCGCCGAGCGTACCATACACCAGCCGCTGTTGTTGCAGCAGCGACTTGCCGGCGAACACTTCGCCGACGACCGTCGCGTACCAATGTCGGCCGTCGCCCTCAACTGCGGCTTGGCATCCCGGCAAACCCTGTGCAATCAAATCCTGAATCAACTCGGCAGTAATCACCCTAGGCTCCCGGTGCCGTGGCTGGCGGCATTAAAATTCCGTCCAGCCCGCTGATTTTTGCCATGGCCAACATCTGTGGCGGAACGTTTTGAAACTCGATGCTTTTGTTGGCGTGGCGCGCACGGCGCAGCCACTCGACCATCAACGCCAAGCCCACGCTGGTGGTGCGGCGCACACCGCTCAAGTCCACCACCAGACGCGCACCTTCGTGCGTGAACATGGATGTGCTGGCGCTGAGCAACTGCGGAACATCGTCAAAATCCAGATCACCGGTCAGCAAGAAACGGCCGTCGCCCAGCGACTGGATCGCGTCGCTATTCATTCGCCGCCTGCTGATTGCGCTCGGTCAGTTTCTTGATCAAGTCGTCGACGCCGCCCTGCTTTACTTCATTGGCAAACGTGGTGCGGTAATTCTTCACCATGCTGATGCCGTCGATGTCGACATCGTAGACTTTCCAGGCGCCGTCCTTGAGTTCCATACTGTAGTTAATCGGCAGTGGAAAACCGCCTTGTTGCGGAATCTCGGTGTGCACCGTCACGTCGGTCGCACCCTCAGCAGCACGCAATGGTTGCGTGGTGATTTTGCGGTCCATGTTGTCGACCAGTGCTTTGGCATAAGTACGCACCAGCAGCAGCTTGAATTCCTGGGTGAAGCGTTTCTTCTGCTCGTCGCTGGCACCGCGCCAGTTCTTACCCAGCACCGAAGCCGACATGTTCGTAAAATCGAAGTTCGGCAAAACGATCTGCTCGACCAACTCGTAGACGCGTTTCGGACTCTTGGTTACCACGTCGCGTTCCGCGCGTAATTGCGTTTGAATTTTGTCGGCGGTTTGTGTAACCAGCGCCAACGCCGGATGCGCCGAATCAGCGCGGGTCGCCTGCACACCGATGCACATCAAGATCGCCAGTAGGGTGCCAAGATATTTCATTTGAAATCTCCGGTAACGAACTTCAATTGAGCGACATACATGTTGTAATCATTCACGGTACGCAAATAGTCGCTATGCGCCAGGATATAACCCTGGAACGCCGTCATCACCTTGGATGATTCTTCCAGCCCGGCTTCGAAGTCCGCATAACTGGAAATCATCCAGCGCCGCCCCGCGCGACTCGACTGCGTCATTTCCTCCACCATGGCACGGTGTGCTTGTACATGCTGATACTGTTCTGACACTTGAAATGGAATACCGTCGCGCGCGAAGCTGGATTTTTCCACCAGTGCATTGAGCTCGGATTGCGCTTGATTCACCCGTGCGGGCTGACGACCGCTGTCCCAATCCCACTTCAGACCCACGATGGGCGTCATCGCACCATGATTGAAAATGTCATAAATGTATTGATTATCCAGCCGCGCACGGCCCGGCGTATAAGCAAGCGAACCCACCACTCCCGCGTATAAATTTGGATTGCTCTCGGATTTTTTGGCTTCGACCAGCGCGCGGCGCGCGGTCATTCCGGCATCCAGCTGGCCCATTTCCGGACGTTGCGTCAGTGCGCGCGCTTGCAGATCCTTGAGCGTGTCTTTTGGGAGCTCCACCGGCGCCAGCTTTTTATCAGCCAATTCCAGCTCTTTACCGGGAGTCGCGCCGGTCAGCGTGCGCAATCCTTCCATGGTAATTTTCTCGTAACCTTGTGCCTCGGCGATGTAGCGATTGACCAAGGCACTGGCGGTTTGCAGCGCGAACAGGTCCGACTGTTTGATTTTGCCATTGCCGCTGTCCAGCCAGCCCTGCACCAGCGCGGTGGCTTTTTCCAGACGGCTCTTTACATCCTCCATCAGCAAGCGCGTGTCTTGCGCGGTCAGGTAGCCATAATAGGCACGATGTACATCAAGGATAATGGCCGCGCGCTGCAATGCAACATCACCCTTCTTGACATCAATATTGGCCTGCGCGGCTTCGCTGTAGTGCTTGATTTTACCGAAGGTCGCGAGGGGTTTGATCACGGCAAACTCAAAGTTGTACCAAGGCGCTACGGCTTTAATATCGAAGGCATCGCTGCGAATTTTTAATCCCGCGTTACTGTCTCCTGCCGATGGATCTTTTTCGAACAAGCTGCCGCGCGCTTTCGGCGCTAACCCGACAAATAAATTCGTGTCGTAAATCAGATGGCCCGCATCTTCGGCTTCTTTTTGCATGCCGCGCGCGACGTCGACCAATTGATCTTGCTCGCGGATGCGCGCGTCATGGCGTAAGGCGCGATCCACCGCCTGCTCAAGATTCACCACGTCCGCGACGGCGTCGGTGGCAAGCGCAACAGCCCCCATCAACAGCCAGCAACGCAGCTTCATTTCTTGCCCTCGGGGGTTTTGCCTTCTTGTGCTTTATTAAACAGGAATTGCCCGATCAGGTTTTCGAGCACCACGGCCGACTGGGTAAGCTTGATGGTATCGCCTTCTTTCAGGTAATCGTCCTGCGCACCGGCTTCCAGGCCCACGTAATTTTCGCCCAACACCCCGGCGGTGAAAATACTGGCGGAGGTATCTTTGGGCAGGGTGTTGTATTTTTCTGCGATGCGCATCGTCACCACGGCTTCATAGGTTTTGGCGTCGAAGGTGATGTCGGCCACGCGCCCCACCCGCACGCCGGCCATCGACACCGGCGAGCGAATTTTCAAGCCACCGACATTTTCAAAACGTGCTTTGACGCTATAGCCTGCGTCATCGGCGAACGCGGTCATATTGCTGACCTTCATCGCCAGCATAAACAAGGCCGCCAGGCCCGCCGCGACGAACATGCCCACCCCAATTTCTAACCCGTGCTTGTTCACCATGGTTATTTTTCCCCGAACATCAGCGCTGTCAATACGAAGTCCAATCCCAATACCGCGAAGGCCGTGTACACC
>Ga0315270_10002197_pt1 | contig 10327 bp, 10 predicted proteins | sample C1_bottom_MG_FD_204932 | JGI IMG/M metagenome (GOLD analysis project Ga0315270, IMG submission 204932) | Sediment microbial communities from Yellowstone Lake, YNP, Wyoming, USA - C1_bottom | ecosystem: Environmental > Aquatic > Freshwater > Lake > Sediment | place: USA: Wyoming | collected... | reverse complement strand
TCAAGCGCACGCGCGATGCGCGACACGCGCACAACATCGCTGCCGATACCGAAAATCACAACGAGCGCGCCTCGCGCATCAAGCGTTTCATTTCGCGGACCGCTTCCGGCAAACCGGCAAGCACGGCGCGAGCAACGATGGCATGGCCAATATTGAGTTCGCGCACCACAGGTATCGCCGCAATCGCCCCGACATTTTGATAGTTAAGACCATGACCCGCGTTCACCTGCAAACCTTGTTGCTCGGCAAAATATGCCGCCGCGACGATACGCTCGAACTCCTGATCCCGCTCATCGCCATCGCGACATTCGGCGTAATGTCCCGTGTGAATTTCAATTGCCGGAGCACCTATTGTCATCGCCGCTTCAACCTGGCGTAAATCGGCATTGATAAATAACGACACACGACAACCGGCCGCCGTGAGCCGCGCAATGGCGTCACGTACGCGATCAAGTTGCCCCACCACATCCAAACCGCCTTCGGTGGTCAACTCTTCACGCCGTTCAGGCACCAAACACACATCGGCCGGCTGATATTTTTCGGCGATGGCAATCATGCCGTTGGTCACCGCCATCTCCAAATTCATGCGCGTTTGCAGCGTTTCCGTCAGTAAAGCAACGTCGCGCTCCTGAATATGGCGGCGATCTTCGCGCAAATGAACTGTGATGCTGTCAGCCCCCGCTTGTTCGGCTAACATCGCGGCATGCACAGGGTCGGGGTAACGCGTGTGACGCGCCTGACGCAAGGTCGCGATGTGATCGATGTTCACGCCTAACAATAATTCGCTGTCGCTGTGCGTATTCACTTCGCCTCCACATGTACTACATTACGCCGTTGCGTTTCAAACGCCTGACGCAGCTCTCGACTATTGATTTGTTGTTGTCCTAAGTGATGCAAACGATGATCGATGGCTTGCCGCAATAAATACTTGGCGTGACGAAAATGTTCAGGCGTAACGAGCTTGTCATGCGCCAAGGCTAGCAGCGACTCACCACTCAGCTGATGATCATCCGAAGAATGCGCCGTGATCGGTATAGGCACCGGTCCAGAATCAAAGTCATAGCGATAACGCTGTTGCGGATCAATCGGTCGCCCAGTACGGCCATCGTGATCCAGCAGCAATCCGTAGCCAATTTCAGTCAACAAGCACTTCTCAAACAACCGCAAAATCCGCTGCTCCGCGATAATGTCGTTGGCCACCGCCTCGACCAACGCCGTCATCGTTTGCCGGTACGCATGAAACAGCGCTGGATGCGCATCGCCGCGCGCTAACAATTTCAACAACAATTCGTTGAGATATAAGCCACTCAGCAAACGTTCGCCGGCGAGGGGAAACGGCGCACTATCGGCTTCGGCGGCAGTTAAGGTGGGCATTTCGCCGCGACCTACCCAACTCACCAGCAACGGTCGAAAGGGCTGCAATAAACTGCGCATCGGCGAACGCGGTCTTTGTATGCCGCGCGCCACTACAGTGATGCGGCCGCACGATTCAGTCCACAACTCGACCGTCGCACTGGTGTCGCGAAACGGCCGTCTATGCAACACAAAAGCGGGCAGCAACCCCACCCTTGCACTCATCGCCTATTCCTCGTCCAAGCCCAAGCTGCGCAACAAACGGGCGTCTTCCGACCAACCTTCTTTGACCTTCACCCACAAATGCAAGAACACATGTTGACCAAACATTTTTTCCATATCGAAGCGTGCTTTGGTTCCGACTTCTTTCAGTACATCGCCGTGCGCGCCAATCACAATCCCTTTCTGACTGGTGCGTTCAACCCAAATGACAGCATTAATCTCAAATGTACCTTCCTCTTCTTGAAACTTTTCAATCTCAACGGTGAGGTGGTAAGGCAATTCTTTCGCCAACCGGCGCATGAGTTTTTCACGAATAATTTCCGCCGCCAAAAAACGCATGCTGCGATCAGTCACCTGATCTTCGGGAAAAATCGCTTCGCCCTCAGGCAGGTTCGCAATCAAAAGTCGCTCCAGGCTTTCGATATTGTCGCGCTTGCGCGCAGACAAAGGCACGATATCCCAGGCGGCGCCTAAACGCTCCGGCAACTGCTGCATATACGGCAGCAACAGTGGCTTGTCTTTCACCTGATCCACTTTATTGACCACGACAATAATGGGCGGCGACTTCTCCAAACCCTTCAGATCCAAACCCTTCAGGTGCTCCAACACGCGGTCGTCGTCTTCATTCCAGTGCAAGGCCTCAAGCACAAACACAATCACATCGACGTCGACCAAGGCCGCCACGGCAGCGCGATTCATCGTGCGATTCATCGGCCGCTTGCCGGCGTCATGGATGCCGGGCGTATCAACATAAATGATCTGCGCCGTTTCAGTTGTCTTGATGCCGCGAATGCGATGCCGTGTCGTTTGCGGCTTGGGCGTTGTAATGCTCAGCTTTTGTCCAATGAGAGCATTAAGCAGTGTCGACTTGCCCACATTGGGACGTCCAACCAACGCCACTTCACCGCAATGTGTTGTGGCGGCTGGCGTCGCGGGCGTTTCCGTCGCCGCGTCGGCAACCTTTTTCGGCGTCTTTTTGCGCGTCATAGCGGCTCCCGGGTTGGTTGTATATGAAAAAAGTTCAGCGCACCGCGCGGCGAAATGTACATTTCCGAAAAATCGGAAGTTTCATTCGCCCGACAATTGGTTGAGCGCCAACTGCGCCGCCATTTGCTCCGCATTGCGGCGACTACTGCCCGTCCCCAACACCGCTTCCGTCATACCGTCCACTTGGCACGAAACGGTGAATGTTTGCGCATGCTCGGCACCGCCGACGATAACGGTTTGGTAATTAGGCAGCGGTAATTTGCGGGCTTGGAGATATTCTTGTAGTTGGGTTTTTGGATCTTTGGCGACGGTTTCAGGCGTGCACGCTTCAAGAGAACTCGCCCACAAGCGCATTACCAACTCTCGGCAAGCTTCGACGCCGCCGTCCAAAAAAACAGCGCCTAAAATCGCCTCAAATGCGCCCGCCAAAATCGATTCACGCCGCACACCGCCGCTTTTTAATTCGCCGGGTCCTAATTGCAAAAACGGGCCCAAATCCAGCGCCGACGTAGCCAAGATAGCTAATGTTTGACCACGAACCAAGCCGGCACGCATGCGGCTTAGCTCACCTTCTGTCGCGCGCGGATGACGTTGATATAACTCCTGTGCAATGAGAAACCCGAGCACTGCATCACCTAAATACTCGAGACGCTCATTGTGCTGTCCGCCTACGCTGCGATGGGTGATGGCTTGTTGCAACAAAGCAGGATCTTTAAATCGATATCCCAATTTGCGCAACAACGCATCGCGATTCGGACTCAACGGCGCGCTACCTCAACATGAGGCTCGTTGAACACACCTACAATGTAGATGGGGCCCCAAAATTGGGCGCGCACTTCGTAGTCCACTTCAATCAGCGTTTTTTTCTTTTCTTCGTTGTAGGTAATTTTCAGTTGTTTGTCACCCACGCTGTCGACGTTGTCGACCTCGAGGCGTCGCGTAATCTTGGTATACATTTCCTTTGGTGTCAGCTTGCCGTTTTCCGGATCCGCGGCAAATTCTTTGATTTGCGTGGTGACTTTAAACTGGTTGTAAAGCATTGGATAGATGATCACGACGATGCGCACCAGAAACCCGATTAACGCGAGAACTACAAGCCAACTCAACATGGTCATCCCAGCTTGCTTGCGCGTTATGCGTAACATGAGTCGCTCCTTATTTGATGATAGTTCCCAATCGGCTCCAGCGCACACCCACTCCCTTGTCGGCGGGATCAAAATTCATCCAAATCATGAAAGCTCGACCAACAAGATTCTTATCAGGAACAAAGCCCCAAAACCGGCTATCGTTGCTATTGTCGCGGTTATCACCCATGACAAAATAGTGGCCCGGCGGTACGGTGACTTCATGATCCTGCGCTTGCCGCTCGGAACGCGCCAAAATTTGATGGGTCACATCACCCAAGTGTTCTACTCGCAGATTTGACCCCGTTTCTGTCAGCGCGCTGCCTTCGCCAATATAAGTACCGAGCAACTCTTGCTGCATCGGCTCGCCATTCACGTAGACCAACTTGTTATGGTAGCTGATACGGTCACCCGGCAAACCGATGACGCGCTTAATGTAGTCCGTGCTTGGATCTTTCGGGTAACGAAAGACAACGACATCGCCACGCGATGGTCCGCCTAAACTAATTATCTTGCTATTAAGGACGGGCAAACGAATTCCGTAGGTAAACTTATTCACTAATATGAAATCGCCACTCAGCAGCGTCGGCACCATCGATCCAGACGGAATACGAAAGGGCTCCACCAAAAAGGAGCGCAACAACAACACAATAAGAATCACCGGAAAAAACGCCTTGGCGTACTCAACGATGATGGGTTCTTTGTTGCTGTCGGCAGACTGCGCGCCAGCCGCCTCAACGGACGCGCCAACGTCACCGGCACCCGCCGTTGCAACGCGACGCTTAGGCGCCCACAACCAACTGTCGAGAGCCCAAATGCCGCCGGTAACCAACGTCGCAATAACCAAAATCGCCGCAAAATCCAGATTCATTTCGTCTTCCCCAAGTCGAGCACCGCTAAGAAGGCTTCTTGGGGAATCTCCACCGCTCCCACTTGCTTCATTCGCTTTTTGCCTGCTTTTTGCTTTTCTAACAATTTCCGTTTGCGACTGATGTCACCGCCGTAGCACTTAGCGAGCACGTTCTTGCGCAACGCCTTGACCGACGAACGCGAAATGATGTGCGAACCTATGGCAGCCTGAATAGCGATATCAAACATTTGTCGCGGGATAAGATCCTTCATGCGTTCGACCAGGTCACGACCACGGTAGTAAGCTTGATCTTCATGCACAATAATGGATAACGCATCGACTTTGTCGCCGTTAATGAGCACATCGAGCTTCACAAGCTTCGCCGCCTGAAAACGCTCAACCTGGTAATCCATCGAGGCATAACCACGACTCACTGATTTTAGCCGATCAAAAAAATCCGTCACCATTTCACTCATCGGCAATTCATATTCGAGCGAAACTTGATTGCCAGCGTAGAGCATTTTTTTCTGCACGCCGCGCTTTTCAATACACAACGTAATCACCGCGCCGAGATATTGTTGCGGGACTAAAATGTTCGCCGTAATGATCGGCTCACGAAACTCGTCAATCTTGCTGGCGTCCGGCAGCTTGGACGGATTGTCAACTTGGATAACATCGCCGCCGGTCGTCAAAATTTCGTAGATCACCGTAGGCGCCGTGGTGATCAAGTCCAAATCGTATTCGCGCTCCAAGCGCTCTTGTACAATTTCCATGTGCAACATGCCAAGGAAACCGCACCGGAAACCAAAACCTAAAGCCTGCGATGTTTCAGGCTCATAAAATAATGCGGCGTCATTAAGCTTGAGCTTTGCCAACGCTTCACGCAGCTTCTCGTAGTCGTCGGATTCGGTGGGAAACAAACCAGCGAATACCCGTGGCTTGATGGTCTTGAAACCTGGCAGTGGCGCGCTGGCCGGATTGTCGGTTGAGGTAATGGTATCGCCGACCGGAGCACCGTCGATTTCTTTGATACCTGAAACGACAAAGCCCACTTCACCGCACGCGAGTTCGGCCCGATCCATTGGCTTTGGCGTAAAAATACCCAGCTTGTCGACTTGGTGACTGCGCCCCGTCGACATAATTTTGATTTTTTGCCGCGTGGTGATGCGACCTTGCTTGACCCGCACCAGCGAAACAACGCCCAAATAGTTATCAAACCAAGAATCGATAATGAGCGCTTGCAACGGACCGTCGGGATCGCCCTTTGGCTCCGGAATGCGAGCAACCAGCTCTTCCAACAGTTCAGGAACGCCGACACCCGTTTTTGCGCTCACGCGTACCGCATCGAGCGCTTCGATGCCAATGATCTCTTCAATTTCTTGCGCCACGCGATCAGGTTCGGCGGTGGGCAAGTCAATTTTATTGAGAACCGGCAAGACTTCCAAACCCTGTTCAAGCGCCGTGTAACAGTTCGCCACGCTCTGCGCTTCTACGCCCTGTGATGCGTCGACGACGAGCAACGCGCCTTCGCACGCGGCCAAGGAGCGAGAAACTTCGTAGGAAAAATCCACGTGCCCGGGCGTGTCGATAAAATTGAGTTCGTAAGTAATACCATCCTTCGCGACGTAGTTGAGCGTAACGCTCTGCGCTTTGATGGTAATGCCGCGTTCACGCTCCAAATCCATCGAGTCGAGAACCTGCGCGGACATTTCACGCTCAGTCAAACCGCCGCAGAATTGAATCAAGCGATCGGCGAGCGTGGATTTACCGTGATCGATGTGAGCGATGATGGAGAAATTTCGTATGTGCTTCATTGATAAAGTAAGTCGACCCCGGCTAACGAGCGCCCAATTCTATAGGATTCTTAGGGCGACGAGAATCGATTTCCAACGAAAGGGCCGCAGAATTAACGATGCGGACGACCAGGCCGACGCCCATGGCGGGATTGGATGAAGCCATTACGCCGCGACAATGTTCGTTGCCAAGCATTAAGATCGCGCCGCACAGCGACGCTCCTACGACAGAATCTTCGTAGGAGCGGGCCTGTGGACCGCGATTCGCGTTACGGCATACAAGAACGCGCCACCGCGATGCTATTCCTTTGCTTTAAGCTTCATTGCCAGGAAGACCGGGCCATTGCGACGCTGAACCAAGACCGCAATGTTTTTTTCCTCCGGCAACCCAATGACCAACTTACCAAACTGTTTCGCATCCTTGATCTCTTCATTGTTGAGCTTGACGATGACATCACCGGTGCGGATACCAGCACGCATAGCAGGTCCGGGCTGCACTTCATTAACGACCACGCCATTGTGCGCAATCTCCAACTCCTTGCGTTGCTCTGGCGTGAGCTCGGCAACCGAGATTTTCAACCGATTAACATCCGCTTTCTTGGGCGCGCTTGGCGTTGCCTGCGCGAGCTTTGCATCGTCATCCGCGGGCAATTCTTCGATCACCGTTTTTAAGTCCACCCGCTTGCCATCACGCAACACGGTAACGATCGACTTGGCCCCGACTTCCGTCGCGCCAACCATCGGCGGCAAATTCGCCGAATTGGTCACCGGCTTGCCATTGAATTCGATAATGACATCGCCAACGTGGAAGCCCGCTTTCTTGGCCGGACTTTCGTCCATCACTTGTGACACAAGTGCGCCACCTGGCTTGTCCATGCCAAAGGATTCAGCTAACTCGCGCGTCACATCTTGAATCAAAACACCGAGCCAACCACGCGCGACATGGCCCTTGGTACGCAACTGATTGACGACGTCCATCGCCAAACTGATTGGAATGGTAAATGACAGACCCATGAAGCCACCGGTGCGGCTATAAATCTGCGAGTTTATGCCCACCACTTCGCCGTCGAGGTTCAGCAATGGCCCACCCGAGTTGCCGGGATTAATAGCAACGTCCGTTTGGATAAACGGAACGTAGTTTTCGCTCGGCAGATTGCGGCCCAGCGCGCTAACAATGCCAGCGGTAACCGTATGATCGAAATCGAACGGCGAGCCGATTGCAAGCACCCATTCACCAACTTTCAGCTTGGACGAATCGCCCACTTTTACCGTAGGAAGTTCACTGGCTTCAATTTTGAGCAATGCCACATCGCTGCGCTCGTCGCTACCAACGACCTTCGCTACTAATTCGCGACGATCACTTAAACGAACGATGATTTCGTCCGCATCTTTGATAACATGATTATTGGTAAGCACGTAACCATCGGCAGAAATGACAAAGCCGGAACCTAACGACTTAGCATCCAACTCACCACCGAAATCGCCTCCGCCACCGCCGCCCCCTCCGCCACCGTCTTCGCCAAAGAAGCGTTTAAAGAACTCATCGAAAGGTGTGCCTTCCGGCATTTGCGGCATTTGTGGCGCGCCATGTGGCCGAGCCTGTCCTTTCTGTTTGGCCTTTTGCGTCGTACTGATATTTACCACCGCCGGACTCACATCCACCACGACCCCAGTAAAATCGGGCAAGGTTCCGGCTTGAGCCAACTGCATCGACCACAAGCACGTGACCACCGAAAACAACCCGAAGGCACGCAACCAACGACTCGTCATAAATTTCCTTTTCGTAAAAAATTCGCAACCTCGCATCGTACAGATTATCTGTCCAGTCGCAAGATCACTGGTTGATAAAAGGGATCGACGCTAACACGACTTGCATGACGACGTAACCAAACAAACGCCGAAAACAAGCCAATAAAACCACTCACAATCGCAAGCCAGTCCCCATCTATAGACCAAGCACGCGCGATTAGTTCCCCAATCAATGCGGCGGCGATAAAGACGCCAAGCGGCACGCCGTACAGCAAAAGAGCTCCGCGCAGAAAAGCAGTTTCCGCCAGTCCCAACACCACTTCGTCACCCACTTGCGCCGCCAAGTTATTCACAACACGAACGCGAGAGATAGACTTACCGAACCATTGGGACAACGCTGCCGTGCCGCAACCTTTCTGCGACCGACAAGATCCACAACTCGAAAGGCGCTGCGTTTCCACCCAGGCGAGCGAACCCTCGATGGCGACGACGCGTCCACGTTCTTCGATCATCGCATATCCCTCGGCAAAAGGAGACAACTGACTAGCCTGGCAATGGGCGCACCCGATCAAAAGCTCACTCGCGGCCAACGTTTTTTCGGCCAAAAAAAGGCACACAGAAACAAAAAATTTTGCCACTGCACCGCTGCTGTCCGAGAATCAGCAGAAACAACCTGGCGGGATCAAGGAACAACTGATCAATGAACTTGCACGATCGATTGCCCAATCATTTCAACTGTGGCTATCGGAACTTCCCCTACTACCGTGACCTGGCGACCATCCACCGTCGTGCCAAACGCATTGACGGCGCCACGATGCGTTTTCCCCACAAATGATCGTCGTGTATTCGCAACCGATTCGATGAAAACAGAGACTGACGCCAATCCGTCAGACAAAACCAATTGTTCATTACCATGCGGATGCGTCGGCGACCCCGTATGAACGACACGTCCTACCACACTAAAACCCATTGGCGCACGGTCAACCCGCCACGCCACGGTACTGCCGGCCTCTGCCGCAATAGGAGCGGTTCCAGGCGAACCCGTTTTAGGCGCAACGGCGGCGGCCGACGGCGGCGTTTCAAATTGCGCGCTCACGACCTCTTTTGACATGAATTCGACGGAGACAAACATGGTTTGCTCAACCACCTCTCCCGTGTTATCCAGCATATCGGACCGCAACGCCAACCCCGTTTCGCGGTCAAGCCATAAACGATACCCGTAGCGAAAATGATCACGCGGCGCAATGGAAACGACATCGGTCTCGCGACCGGCAATTCGATCGCCGTGGTGCGTTACGGCGGTGTAATACTGATCAATATCACTACTCGCGCTAACGCCACCGGGAGCACTGCCCGCCACACCATTTCGACCCAAGTGAGGATGTCCCTCACCGCCAAAGGCCGAACCGAACACCGACGCATTTTGAATCAACTCGCGCTGAGGGCCGGTTAACGAAGTCAGCTTTCCGCGCGGCGAGCGCTCATCGCCCAAATGCAATAACGTCAGCGCATTAAGCTGTTTGTCGCAATGATAGACAAATGTCGCCTGGTAGCTGTAGCGCTGGTTGGCTTCGGCAATTCTATCTAACCAACGGCGCACGGTTTGCGAAGAACCATCAGCTCCCCATGACAAGGCGGGGATTACACACAATACGATCAGCCACTCCGTCTGCTTCACCCGCAAAAATCGAGACGAAAATCGAGACACGTTATCTATCCTGCGCATTGTGTGGAATCTACCACTGAAAAAATTACCGCGCACCGCTGACGCTCGACAGTTAAGGCTGGTCTGCGGAGAACGTTACCACGCGCACATTAGGCACGACCGAGGGCCGCATCATGTTGGTCGTTGCCTGTTCATGGCTCATCATATAAGACCGCAGCGCTTCCTCTGCCGCTGGATCTGCATCCGGAATTGACGCAGCCGACCCGGCTGCCACCACCGTGGGGACAACCATTGGCACCGCTAGCGGCACGGAGACTGTTCCCGCTTGCTGTAGTGAGTTGCTGGGCACGACCAACGTCGAAGGCGCATCCGCGATTTGGACGTTTTCGTCCACGCCTAATCGTTGCTGAATGAGACCAACGGTTAAGAACCCGACGATAGCAACTGACGCTGCGACCCCGTAACCAATAAAAGTCTTTTCGCGCGCTTTCTTAGCGCGGGTCTGCAGCGATGTTGGACTCAGGATGGTCGGCTCGTTTTGTAGTGCGGTGGAAATTCGGCTGGCCAGATCATAGGAGAACGT
>Ga0315270_10002196_pt1 | contig 10328 bp, 11 predicted proteins | sample C1_bottom_MG_FD_204932 | JGI IMG/M metagenome (GOLD analysis project Ga0315270, IMG submission 204932) | Sediment microbial communities from Yellowstone Lake, YNP, Wyoming, USA - C1_bottom | ecosystem: Environmental > Aquatic > Freshwater > Lake > Sediment | place: USA: Wyoming | collected... | reverse complement strand
ATGGAAAGATGGCGCAGTACGGCTACTCGACCAGAGCCGGTTGCCGGAGTCCGTCGAGTTCCTGGATTGCCGCGATTATCAGACCGTGGCCGAGGCTATTCGAAGTCTTAAAGTCAGAGGCGCTCCGGCTATCGGTGTGACCGCGGCGATGGGGGTGGCACTTGGCGCTCAATCAGTCACGGTTACCGATTATGAGCCTTTTGCCAAAGAGATCCTGGTAATTTGTGATCATCTCGCGGCGACTAGGCCGACCGCGGTCAATCTGTTTTGGGCAATCGAGCGGATGAAGCGCCTGCTGGCCTCGTTACGCACGCAGCCAATTGCATCCATCAAATCCTCTCTGCTGAAGGAGTCACAAGCTATTCTCGATGAAGATATTGCCCTCTGTAAGGCGATGGGCCGGCACGGAGCAGAACTCATTGTGAGCGGTCAAACGGTTCTGACTCATTGTAATGCCGGCGCGTTGGCGACAGCCGGCTATGGCACGGCATTGGGGGTCATTCGCGCGGCATGGGATCAGGGAAAGAAGATTCAGGTCATCGCAGATGAAACCAGGCCGGTGCTGCAGGGCGCGCGGCTCACGGCCTGGGAGTTGATGCAGGACAAGATTCCCGTAACCCTCATCACGGACAATATGGCCGGCACGCTCATGCGGCAGGGGAAGATTCAGCTCTGTATCGTGGGGGCTGATCGGATTGCCGCCAATGGGGACGTAGCCAATAAGATTGGCACCTATTCGGTTGCCGTGCTGGCGAAAGCCCACGGGATTCCCTTCTATGTGGCCGCGCCCTATTCCACAATCGATCTGAAGACGAAAACAGGAGCGGGCATTCCCATCGAACAACGGAATCCATTAGAAGTCACTACCATCCACGGCAGTCATCCTATCGCACCAGCCGGAGTCGCGGTCTACAATCCCGCATTCGACGTAACCCCGGCCGAGCTGATCACCGGCATCATCACCGAACGAGGCGTTTTCAGGCCAGCCGACCTCGCTGCCCAGTTTCAGTCCTAGTCTGGTCCAATCTTCCCTCAGCCTTGCAGGCAGACGCTGGTCTTTTCCAACCCTTGCAAGCCTATTATCAGCCACTTATAATGCGCCAGTCTATCAATCTATTCTTTAACTGTCTGGAGGAACCTCAGAGCTCATGAGTGAACGAACATTAGCCATTATCAAGCCGGATGCGGTGAAGAAGAACGCGATCGGCGACATTATATCCCGTTATGAAAAAGCTGGCCTAAAGCCAGTGGCCATACGCATGATGCAGTTCTCAAAAGCGACGGTCGAGGGGTTTTATGCCGTGCATAAGGCCCGTCCATTCTTCGATAGCCTCTGCACCTTCATGGTGTCCGGTCCGGTCGTGGTGCTGGTCCTGCAAGGTGACAATGCGATCAAGAAGAACCGTGAGCTGATGGGTGCGACCGATCCGGCCAAGGCGGAGGTGGGCACGATTCGCAAGGCCCACGGGGCGAATATCGAGTTTAACGCTGTACATGGTTCGGACTCGCCGGAGACAGCCAAGTTCGAGATTGGATATTTCTTTCCAGAAATGGATCTTGTCGGATAGAGACGCCTGTCAGGATGGAAATTAAGGTTCAGGCTAAGGCTAAGGTGACGGCAGTTAAATCTTTGCTTAACCTTAACCTTGGCCTTCTTCACAAGGAGCGCGCATGATTCCGAATGACCTCCGTTACCACGAAGAGCATGAATGGGTGCGTGTGAGCGGCACGCAGGCAACTATCGGCATCAGTCATTTCGCCCAGGATGCGTTGGGCGATATCGTCTTTATCGATATGCCGAAGTCCGGTTCCGTCGTCAAGGCAGGGCAGCAGATCGGTGAGGTTGAATCGACGAAGACGACCTCTACGATCTACACCCCTGTGAGCGGCACCATTGCGAAGATCAATGCCGAATTGAAAGACCACCCGGAAGTGGTGAACTCCGATCCCTATGGCAAAGGCTGGATGGTGGTGATCGATCTGTCGAGCGCGAGCGAGGTGGACAAGCTGATGACTGCTGCACAGTATGAAGTCTTTCTTGCCGGCCAGAAGAAAGGTTAAGGCCTAAGCCTCAACCTTCTGGATATGTCAGTTCAAACTCACATCGTCATAGTCGGCGCAGGACCTGGCGGCTATGTCGCTGCGATCCGGGCGGCTCAGCTTGGCGCCCGCGTCACCGTCATTGAGTCCCACGCGCTCGGCGGCGTCTGCTTGAATTGGGGCTGCATTCCCAGTAAAACCCTTCTGTCGGTCGTCGAACTCGGCGACAAGGTCAAAAAAGCCGATGATATGGGACTGCTCGTCCAAGGACCAGTCACGTATGACCTCGCTCGGATGGTTGCACGGAAAAACTCGGTAGTGTCGACTCTTGTGAAGGGCATTGCGACGCTCTTTAAGGCTTGGAATATCGAACATGTACAGGGGGCCGGATCGCTGAGGGATCGCCAAACGGTTACGGTGACCACAGCTGATGGTGCAACGCGGGACATTCAGGCTGATGCCATCGTAATTGCTACCGGATCGTCTTGGCCGAACCTGCCGCAGTTTCCGATCGATGGGCAACAATTGCTCACCAGTCAGCATCTCCTAGACCTCGATCGCATTCCAGCCAGTCTACTGATCGTCGGCGGGGGAGTCGAAGGATGCGAATTCGCGGCGCTCTATAGCGGTCTGGGGACGGAGGTCACGATTGTCGAATTGATGACGCGGGTGCTTCCATTGGAGGATGACGATATCTCATCGACGATGCAGCGAGAGCTGAAGAAACGTGGAGTGACGGTCCTGACCGGGACCACCGTCGAGAAGCTGGAGCGGTCACCGACGGCCATCACGGCTCATCTCAAAGACGGTACGCAAGTCGCGGCTGAAAAGTTGCTGGTGTCTGTCGGCCGAGGATTGAATAGCAGAGGCATTGGACTGGAGCAGGTGGGGGTGCAGACGGGACGTCGAGGGGAGATTCTCGTCAACGATAGAATGGAAACCACTGTGCCGGGGATCTACGCCATCGGCGACGTGGTCGGCAAGGTCATGTTGGCGCACGTGGCTTCGGCGCAGGGCAAAGTCGCGGTTGCGAATATCATGGAGCATGAGGAGACGTTTCACTATGACGTCGTTCCTGCCGGAATTTTCACCCTGCCTGAAATCGGTCGCGTGGGCCTGACGGAGCAGCAAGCCAATGAACGAGTCCAGGCTGCCGGGCAGAATCCAGACCAGGCGCTTAGGGTGGGACGTTTTCGATATGCAGGATTGGGGAAGGCGCAGGCGACAGGGGACACGACGGGGCTGTTCAAGGTTATTGCCGAGTCACCAAGCGGGAAAATTCTTGGCGTGCATATCGTCGGAGCCCATGCAGCCGATCTGGTGCATGAGGCGGCGATGGCGATGCAAGCCGGCGCGACGGTGACGCAAATGGCTGGGATGATCCATGCCCATCCGACGCTGACTGAAGGTCTGATGGAGGCAGCTGAAGATGTCGATGGGAAGGCGATTCACCAAATCAGAAAAAAAGAGGTCTTAAAGTCATCAAGTCATCAGGTCATCAAGTCGCCGGACTTTTGACATTCGACTTTACGACTTTCGACATTTGACCTGAATACTATGTTTTATTCTCTGATTCTTAAGCTTGGAATGTTCGCGGCGACCATGAGCGTCGTCTTCTGGATCGGATGGACCCTGCCGACCGCATTCGACCGAGCGCACGATCGTACAGCCAACTCGTTTGAGGGGTCGGAAGCTGAGCTTGCTCCCGGCAGTGGGAGCGCAACTGTGGTGAGTCCATCCTCTGCCACCTTGTTGTCTGATCAGCCATCCACTGCGGCTGTCCCGAAACGATTTCACCAGGGTTCCCTTGATGTGAACCGGGCGACGGAGCAGGACTTCGATGCCTTGCCAGGGATCGGTCCCAAGTTGGCCGAACGGATCATGGAGTATCGCCAATCGGTGGGAGCCTTTCATTCTCTCGATGAATTACGAACGGTCAAAGGGATTGGGAACAAGAAGTTCGAGCGGATTCGTCCATTAGTCACGGTGTCACCGGATGCCGAACCGATGGGCAGAGGGAAGAAAGCGACATGAGCGAACTCTCCCGTCAACTCGAGTTGATCCTCCGCGGAGTGGTGGAAGTCATTCAACGGGCTGAACTTGAATCGAAGCTGACACGTTCCTTGAAAGAGAATCGTCCGTTGCGTGTGAAAGCAGGCTTCGATCCAACTGCGCCGGATCTGCATCTGGGCCATACGGTCCTGATTCACAAGCTGAAGCACTTTCAAGAACTTGGACATCACGTGATCTTCTTGATCGGCGATTTCACCGGCATGATCGGCGATCCAACCGGCCAATCCGAAACACGCGTTGCGCTCTCAAAGGAGAAAGTACTGGAGAATGCCAAGACCTACGAGCGGCAGATTTTCAAAATCCTCGATCCTGCGAAGACCTTGGTAGAATTTAACAGCCGCTGGATGAGTACGATGACCGCGGAAGGGTTGATTCATCTGAGCGCACATAGCAGCGTTGCGCGGATGCTCGAACGGGACGATTTCCATAAGCGGTATCATGAGCAGAAACCGATCAGCATCCATGAATTCATGTATCCCCTCGTGCAGGGCTACGATTCCGTCGCGCTCAAGTCCGATGTCGAACTGGGCGGCACCGATCAAAAGTTCAATTTGCTGATGGGGCGCGAACTGCAACGGGACTATGGCCAAGAGCCTCAAGTCGTGATCACGATGCCGCTGCTTGAGGGGACGGACGGTGTGAAGAAAATGAGCAAGAGTGTCGGGAACTATATCGCGTTGGAAGATCAACCGAACGACATGTTTGGGAAACTGATGTCGATCAGTGATGCGCTGATGGTTCGGTACTATGAGCTGCTCACGACGGAGGATTTGCCTGGAGTCAAGGCCGCTCATCCGATGGAGGCGAAGCAAGCGCTCGCAGCCCTGATCGTCGCCCGATATCACGGGGCGGAAGCAGGTCAACTGGCAAGGGCGGCCTTTCAGCAGAAGTTTTCTGAACGCGAGTTCCCGAGTGAACCGGATAAGCGATTGACCTTGACCCTGGCGGATTTGCGTGAAGGGCAGACGATCAGTCTTGTCGACTTGGTGGCCAAAACCGGGCTTGTGCCGAGTAAGAGCGAGGCTCGGCGGCTGATTATTCAGGGGGGCCTGGAGGTCGATGAACAGAAACAGAGCGATGCAAATGCCCTGTTATCGGTTGTGGCAGGAAGAGAGTATCGCCTGAAGGTCGGTCGCCGAAAGTTTGCGTTGGTAGAGCTGAAGGGATAGAGGTGTCATTGGTCAGTAGTCAATGGTGAAGAGAGTTCATGAGAGCTACTACTGTTCTTTTACCCGATTAACCAATGACGATTGACTTGGCTTCGAGGCCAGGGTAGGATTCGACTCAGTGAGCGGGCGTAGCTCAGTGGTAGAGTCCTTGCTTCCCAAGCAAGTTGTCAGGGGTTCAAATCCCCTCGCCCGCTCCATCTAAGACGTAAAAAGTGAAACGTGAGGCGTAAGGCGTCACACGTAAGAGATGAAGGACTTGAGAGGCATGAGCTTCCAAGTCCTTTTTTGTATCTCAGGGATGAGCTTGATCCCGTCGGTGGCTGGGGAGAAATTGCGCTGGCATGCGAGATGAGCGAGACTGGCGAGGCTAGTTCATTCGGTTAACCAAACAAACAAAACAAACCAGATCAACCAAACAACGGTCCTCTTAGGACAGCGGTTTTCCTAAACTGATTTTTGGACTTTGCCGCTACGGAGACAGCGGGTACAGACCCGAATGCGTTTCGTCTGACCGTCGATCAGTGCCCGGACTGGTTGGAGGTTGGGCTTGAAGATCCGCTTGGTTTTGTTATTGGCGTGACTAACGTTATGGCCGGATTGGCGGCGTTTGCTACAGAGATCGCATGTAAATGCCACGGGTATACTCCTTCATCCAGTTGAATCAATTCACGATTGTAAGTGCTGGAATGTATCACAGGGCTATTCGTCTTGACAAGCAGGTCTGATGGATCAAATGAGAACGGTCAGTTCTGCGGAAGGGTGACGTGCAATGACGGAAATCGATCTATTGGGGTTTGCTGCGGGGACGTTGACGACCTGTGCGTTTTGGCCTCAGCTACAGAAGACATGGGTCTCGAAATCTGCTGGCGATGTATCGATGGGCATGCTAGCCATATTCTCAAGCGGTGTCTGTCTTTGGTTTTTATATGGACTGGTTCTCCATTCCTGGCCGATCATTCTGACCAATTTCATCACGTTGCTTCTGACAGGGGCGATCTTGGTACTCAAGCTGCGCTATCGAGCATAGCAGGATGCTGAAAAAGTCCGCCAGCGGCGTTCTCGCATCGTTCAGACCCTCAACGTACCCCAAGGGTACGCCTCGGATCTTCACTCGCTGCGGCCTTGCTGCACGGCCTTTTTGAGCATCCTGTTTCGGGAGGGGCTAATGCTGGTTAGTCCGTTTGATTGGAGTAGTTGTCCGCGATTCTTTGGGGGCAGGCGCGGATGTGATAATAGCCGGTACGCTGATATCGAAACTCCCGTCGCCTCCGTCGTCGTATCGGTCTTTTCCCACGCTATAGATTTTTTGTTGCGTCGGGCTCCACAACATCGGTAATCCACTAAAGGGATCGTAATAGGATGATCCGACTTGTGCGAGTCGATTGGGCACAGTGGTCTGTGGGCTCGGGCGCCGCAAGATTATCTGTAATGAGGCTAGTCGCAGCCTCGCATCGGTTTCCCGCAGTTGATTATAGAAGGGAGCCCAGTCCGGCTCGAAGGAGTTCTGGCTGATGAGGTTTCCTATGGCGGTGTGGATTGCCGTACCGGTAATTTCGCGAACAGTTGGTAAAGTACTCTGTCCCGTTTCTCCGGCACGGATCATCGCGTCGTAGTAGGCCGCATAGACTTCCCAGGTTTCGCGCGTCTGTATGATGCTGCCGAGGAATGAGCGTCCGGGAGGATGTGCGATCTGGCGAAAGGCTTGTACGGGCAGATGTCCGGCACTCGTCAACCACTGTTCCGACGCAGTGAGAGATTCAGTTGGGTGAGCGTCATGCACACCAAGTGTGAATTGATGTTGAAGCGACCAGCGGAATGATAATTCTGCTGCGGTGAGTGGAGGGGCAATGTTGGGCGACATAGCCAACACGGTTTTGTCGACGATGGGCAGCGATAGTAAAGTCGAGAGCAGGCGGAGATCGTCGATGATGACGACTTGCGCCATGACTTTGGTCGCGATGGTCGTCGCATCTCGAAGTACGTTCCGCCACATCTGCATATCCATCTTCAGGCGCTGCATGCCCAGGCTGGTTTCGTGTGAAAATCCCTCTGCAACATAGAGTCGGTGTGCAGCGAATATATCCATCACACGAGGCGTCCCCCGCTGTCCGAATCCCATATCCTCAAAAGGCATCGTGAGCCAACGTTCGTACCGGGCCAATAAAATGTGGTCGTGACTGGTCACGGTCTGAAGCCATGCGTGCATATTCCGGAACTCACGCACTGGGTTCGTGGAATTCCAGGAAGGAAGTATCTGTTCTATCGGGAGCTGAATCTGTAGCTCAGAACGGCCAGGCTTGTCGTAATTAAATTCCTGAGTGCCTTGACCAGCGCTGGTTTCCAGCCACATCTCATGGCCGACCTTGACCGGATCGAGAGAAACGTCTGCAGTAAAGCCGAGGAGATAGTAGTAGCCATTCTCATAGGGGTTGGTGAGCCGGTATTGCGGCGGCTCGAGGAGTCGGGTAAATGTGGCGCTGGGCGATTGTCCCTTTGAAGACCAGACGAGACCTAAGATCTGGAAGAGGGCAAAAATAACGACGATGCTGATGATCAGGCGTTTCATTGATGGGTGCGGGAGTTCCTAGGTCGGCGATTCATCTAAGCTTGCATCCTATTTGTAGGAGTCATCCTCCTATAGCTGAGCAAAGCCTATGCCGGGAGCTGACCTGAAAAGCCTTGGTCTTTCGCTCTGTTTGCCAATGGGTAAGGGAAAGTGTTTGTCGGACGATGAGAGGGGGGTGCGGCGGATGGACATTAATGAACTTGACAACCTTCTTCCCGGTCTCCTAGAGTGCCCTCCACATTGTGACTCCTGGGTAAGGGAAGAGGGTGCAAGTCCCTCGCGGTCCCGCCGCTGTAAATGGGGACGAAACCCGTGAATGCCACTGTCTAGTGGCGTGGGTCGTGAAGCGTATCTCGTGAAGCGCAAGGATCCCGTTCGTAGGCGTTTCACGTTTCACGTTTCACGTTTCACGCAAGAGATGGGAAGGCACGGGGAGTAGGGTGAACCATGAGCCAGAAGACCTGCCCGGAGAGTTGATCAGCGTTCCCTCGTGGGCTGGGGAATTAGCGAGGATGAGTTGCGGGTGCAATCCTCATGGTCTTTCCAGGCCTTGAGGATTTTTTATTTGGGCTTCAGCATATTCCGTACAAGTCGATGGATTGGGCTCTTGTGTGGATCCATCGTCCTGCTTGCGGTGTGGCCTGCGTCTGCCGCTTCTGACGATGAGACATCTATGACGAGACGACAACAGGGCATTCTCACCGGCATGCCGTTTATGGCGCACATTACGCCGCGGACCTTTGTGGATTCGCTGGGGAGAAAACTCTTTCTTGCGAAGGTGCCTGGCCGTGTGGTGTCGATGGCGCCAAATGTAACGGAGATACTCTTTGCGCTCGGTCTTGAGGAGAAGGTCGTCGCGGTGACGCCATTTTGCGACTATCCTCCTGAAGCACAGAAGAAGACCCGCTTGGGAGGTTTGAATCCGAGCATCGAGCAAATTCTTGCCCTCAAACCTGACTTGGTCCTGGCCCCACAGGACATGATCCAAGCAGACCTTCTTCAACGTCTCGATCGTGTCAAAGTACCCATCTTCGTGTTGCAAGCAGCTCAGCTTGACGATGTGGTCGTACAGATTCAGACGATTGCGCGAATATTCGATCGGAGCAAGGCAGGGGACGAGATAGTGGCCACTATTCGGCAGCGTATCGCGGTCGTCAAGGAGCGCACCCAAGCACTGACCCGACCGCGCGTCCTCTATGTCTTAAATACAGATCCGCTGCAAACAGTGGGGCCTGGAAGTTTTATTCACCAACTGATCGAAGCGGCAGGCGGCGTCAATATCGCATCGGACACCTCGACGGCCTACCCAAGATTTGCGTTGGAGGAAGTGTTCGCCCGCGATCCTGAACTCATTGTCTTTCCAGTCGGCACGGCGGAAGGTATTCCCGAGGAGGAACAACAGCTGTGGCGGCGGTGGTCGAGTCTGTCGGCTGTCAAACATAATCAGCTGGTCCATGTGCCCAGTGTGCTGGTCGATCGGCCAGGACCACGAATCGTGGAAGGACTGGAGCTCCTTGCGAAGGCCCTTCATCCCAAGGCGTTTTCGGAGGAGTCACAAGAGAAGAAGCCATGATCGTCCATCCCACTCCATCTCAAACCACCCTGTCCGATCCACCGACAATGGCTGCGCCTGTTCCATCGAGGACCTATAAAGACGCGGCATCGCTGCAGGCCCTGCGCGCTCGTCGATGGTATGTGGTCATGGGCGTCATGATCCTTTTGACTTGCGGGGCCATGGTAGGTTGCCTTCAGTTCGGGGCGCATGGGCTGACCATGGCGGAGATCTGGTCTGCTCTGACATTCTCATCGGCCGGGACGGAGAATGTGGCCAATGTCATTATCTGGGACATTCGGTTCCCGCGGATCCTGATGGGTCTGTTCGTGGGGGCGTCACTGGCGATCACAGGGGCCGCGCTGCAAGCCCTCGTCCGCAACCCACTCGCCGATCCCTATGTGCTCGGTATCTCAAGCGGGGCTGCGTTGGGTGCAACGATTGGGCTTGCCCTTGGGCTTGGCGCGATAGTGGGCGGATTCGGGTTGCCGCTGTTTGCCTTCATCGGAGGCGGTCTTTCGATCGTCCTTGTCTATGGAATCGCAGCCTCTCAAGGACAGTTACCAATGCACCAGCTGTTGCTGGCGGGGGTGATTGTGAATGCCGTCTGTTCGGCACTCATGATGTTTGCAACATCGATCTTGAATCCGGCTTCGCTCTATCGGGTTGTCTTGTGGCTGATGGGGACGCTGAGCGCTCCGAGTATTCCCATGCTGATCGGGATTGGAGTCTGCTTGGTGATCGCCATTGTCCTGCTCCTTCGGGAAAGCCAGGCCTTGAATCTTCTTGCTGTGGGCGAGGATGCGGCTCGTTCCTTAGGGGTCGACTCGGACCGAGTACAGCGAACCGTATTTCTTGTTTCAGCTGTGCTGACGGGGGCCGTCGTGTCGGTCAGCGGCATGATCGGGTTCGTCGGTATGGTCGTTCC